>CENH01027803.1_pt1 | contig 11080 bp, 3 predicted proteins | sample 530171 | NCBI WGS metagenome assembly CENH01 (sample SAMEA2591132, study PRJEB7988) | marine metagenome | biome: marine biome (ENVO:00000447); feature: deep chlorophyll maximum layer (ENVO:xxxxxxxx); material: saline water (ENVO:00002010), including plankton (ENVO:xxxxxxxx) | depth 70 m | reverse complement strand
TTATTGATCCGTTGTGTCCGTTAGAGGCTTCAATAGAGGCTGTAAGTTCATTTGTGATTGCGGTTTTGTCACCCTCCATACCGTTTATTTGAACAACGACATTACCAGAACCATCAAGTGCTCCGGTAGCGCCTTGATCGTTATCATCATCAAAAATATATGATTTAGACACTCCCGATGCGTCTTCAATCGTCAACTTCTTCGCGTCATAAGTCGATGTAAACCCTGAGTTTAAACCTATAGTTATAGAAGCTTCCCCTCCGGGGTCCGTCTCAGTTGAAAATCCTGGATTATTATCAAATCGCCAACTAAGTGCAAGAGTGTTTAAATTTAAGTCATTACTTCCAGAGTTGTGCTTGCTGGTAAATTGTGGATTTTCTCGGCCGTAGTTATCTGGATTGATGGCATGTTGTCTTATTTCGTTGTGGCTTAATTTGTCTGTCCAAACATTTAAGAATAAACCTCTTGTATCAGCCGGAGTCAATACAGTCCCTGTTAAATTTTGCCTTTCGGCACCCATATAAAATGATTTATTATATTTTGACCATGCCTCATAATTTGTTTGAGTTATTGATGATGTTATATGAAAGCTATTTCTTAGTGTATCTAGATCATATTCCTTACCTATAAATTCAATTTTGTAGCCATCAGTATCAATGTCCGATAAAGGAATTCCACTTTCTTTTGAGACTATGACTGCAAGATTCCAATTTGAGTTATTATAAACTTGAGGATAATAACTTGAAGTAATTTCTGTGAAAAGACCCGCGGAACTAGTCAGCTTAAAATAAGCTATACTATCATTTTTTTCGTATTTAACAGCTGATACATTAAATACTAGCTGAGATTGATCTGCAGCTGGATATGGTAACCCAGTGGTTGAAGCTCCAAAAAGTGAAGATTTTATAGTAGTAGAAGGGTCTATCTGCTTTGGAAAAATAAAACTACCCTCAACTGTCCATGGCGTTATCTCATTAGTACCAATCATATACGCCCGTGAGTCAACTACTGAGGAGCCAGTTTGCATTAATGTTGCATTTTTGTTTGTTCCTTCAAAAGATATTGTTTTTTTATTAATAGATTTATAAACAGGTTCATCTATTATGTCGCGTTCTTCATTGTTTGCGTATACGTTTAATCGTATAAGGTCTTCGTCAACGCCAAAACATCTAATGAGGTTTCTATAAGAAGATTCAGTGCCTTTTGATTTCAATATGTGATTTAAGTTTCTGTAAATGTTTTTAAGAACTTTATTTTTTATATCATACGTATTTTGCTCAAACAATATAGCAGGAGACTGAGGGTCGCTGATGCCATAAAAAATTTCTTCTGCTGTTTGATATCTGGACAAAGAAACATCAGAATAATCTGATTCTTCTGGGTTGCTAACATTAAAGCCGCGGCCTAGGAGTTGAATTTTTGCAAGTTTAGAGTTGTCTTCAAACCCAGCAGAGTTGACACCAAACTCATTTGAGCATCCAAACAAATATTCATCGTCTGATTCTACATAATTTGAACCTGTGACGTCGCTAAAGTCATAAACTTTTGATGACTTTATTTTCATCAAGTTATCAATATATGTTTTGATAGAATCAAACTCAGATGCCATGGCCTGAACCAATATACCTATCTGGCTATCAATGTTGCTTGTTCCTTCGTTGTTGGCATCATATGCCCATTGAGGCACGCTTTTTGCTAAAGCAGCATGGTTCTGCCTGTCGTAACCTCGACCAATTTTGATATATTCTTGAAGGGTTTCTGTCGTTAGTTCTTCATAGATAACTGGATCAGATCTTTCGTTATTCACTGAATCTGATTGAGTTATCCCTGATCCCGAATCTCGCGAATCTGAAGAGTACCCTATAAACAGCCCGTTGCCGATTCTGCCAGAATAATCTAAAATATTTCTATCTGTTGAGACAACTCCCAATATACCTTCATTAAATTTATAATATAAACTTAAGTTTGGATCCCTACTAACGTCATCAATCGTAGCACCATAGACGGACTTATCATAATAGATCCCGATTTCTCTAGCGTTTCTTTCTATTTTCCAAAATCTAAAATCGTCTATTGAACCAGATAATTTACCCCAACCCTTGGCGCCATGGCCACCATTTGAAACAGACAGTGCTCCAATAGTGCCAGACATTTGAATTGAGACTTTCCCTACATTTGTTGAAGATTTTAATGTTTCTCGGGCAAAACCCGTTAAAGTCTCTTTTTCTAAAATACCATCAACATAAAGTCTAGCTTTTAAAGCACTGCCAGTGTTTGCAACGGCTATGGCATAGTGGTGCCACTTACCATCAACAACTTGAGCCGATGTTAAACTAGTAGACAAAGCTTGGCTAGAAAACCCAGTTGTACCAGATAAATAAGTTAGCAAAAAAGGATTTGAACTAGAGCCTGTTAATTCTACCAAAAAACGGCCATGGCCTGTATCACTTGTTAAAGGCGAGGCGTGGGTAAAGGAATCAAAGATTACCTCTCTTTTTTCTGGTACATCGTATGAGGATTTTTTTAGCCAAAATTCTACTGTGTTTCCTTTTTCGCCGTCAATCTGTAGATTGTTTCCAAGCCTTAAAGACGGTAAGAATCTTGTGTTCGGGTGCGGACCTCCGTCAAATTGAATATATTCTGGATTATCTGTAAGATTGTAAAACGCCGAGGTCGACGTTACTGCTCCAGCACCTCCTTTGGAAAAATTAACAAAGCCCGTTGCCTTTGGGTACACATGTCTAATGACAGACACATCTAGCGCTGATGCGCTTAGCAGCCATTCAAGCCTCTCAGCGCGGGAGCCATCATACGGATATGTCTCTGTTATTCTGTAAAAAGCATCTTTATAATATTGTTCTGCGGATCCATAAAAAGCAAAAGTAGACGGATCTTTAAAATCTATTACTGGTCTGATTAAATTTTGTAACTTATCGTATGCACTTAAAAATCTACTAGATTCTATATCATTTTCTACGCTTTCAACAGTGGAGTCACTTACTCCCATCCCAGTAATTGGACCAAGATTAACTGGGTCTCCAATAAGTAGATTAACTGGTTCTCCAGCAAGCCTAGGTACAGCGGAAGCAGGCGTCGATAAACCTGGAGTTGCAGAAGTTGGAGCTGTGTATGGATCAGAGGAATATGGCCGGCCCTGAAAATAATCAGATGTACCAATCATTCGTTGTGGAATAGGTGGCTGAAAATCAGAAGCACCATATTTGGCACCAGTAAGATTTGCAATCGTTGAAGCCAACGGCGGAGCGATTGGTCCAATGTAACTATATACTACTCCAGGCAGCCCTATAATCTTTAAAATAGGGGGAGCTATCACCCCTCCTGTGGTTGGATCATAAGGCGCAAGCTCTGCTTCACTCGTATCAATTTCCTCGGCTGTGACGGTGGTTCCATATTGAGTTTCACTTGTGTTAGGGTCCACTGTCCTGGGGCGGTATACCTGATCGCGGGGCGACTGGTTTGGCGCGCCAGGATCTGTTGTGACCCTGAAAGCTGCTCTTAAATCTAATTGTCCGCTTGTATTCGCGGAACCCGTGCCCTCGATGCTGGCCTCTTCTAAACCAACTGCTTTACCAGCTCTTGCGCTGCCAGGTGGTTGTTCTTGTGTGGGATTTGGCGTATTTTCATCATTCATGGATCTACTCTAAACTTAAATTTTTCTTTCTGTTCTACAAAATCAGTGCTATCTCTATATAAAAAGCTTATTTCATATAAATAGTTTGGCTCTAAAATTGACATATCTAAATCAAAAAATGAACCTTTCTCATCATAAGACAGCGCAGAAAAGTTAGGATCACTACCTGTTGAATATGGTACAACTTCTAAATTGTCTGTTACTCTCACTACTCTGTAATAGGCATCTCTTATGGTTGTGACTGGAGCATTGTTGCTGGCAACTGTATATATAGTCGGCTGCCATGATCTGTTTCTAGTAAAAACTCTAAAAGTATAAACCTCGTTCTTGTTGAATGAAGATTTAAGATTTGTGATGTTAGTTATGTAAGATGGTATTTCATAAGATGAGTACTCTGTCTCATCATAGATGGTAAATCCAGACCCAGTAAAAATTTGTTCGTGCCCTGAGCTGCCGGTTGTGCTCCAGACATCAACTAGCGTCGTTTCTGTTCCGGCATAAGCAAACGTTGCCTTGTATACCCCCTTAGAAGCTCGGCTGGCTGTAATAAAGTTTAAATCAACACTGGTGACTCCGCCTCCTTGGGATAGTGCCACTGACGGGGCACTGGCAGACGTGTGCAGTTGTACCAAAACGTCTGATCCAGTATTTGGTATATCAACTAAACTATTTCTTCGTCTGTTATATAAATAAATATTGTTAAGGTTATCTGCTGCTGGTGCTAAACTACTAGACCTTATTATATTGCTTCTATCATCCTTTGTAGAAGAATCCCACTGAGCTTCGATGACTGGTTTTTTAAAAAAGTTATGAGATGATCTTGCAAAAAATTTCTTAGTATAAAATGATCTTGATTGGGTGCCATCCTCATAAGAGCCACTAAGTTTTAATATAAACCCATTATTGGCTGCTCCGGTGCCGCCATTGAAGTTGTTAACAACTGCGACAGCTTCTGAAACACTTGAAGAGATAACCGTGTTCCCATAGAAACCTCTTGTGTTCTGAGTTAGGCTAGCTGTTACTTCTGCTGCATTTTCGTTCGCTCCGGCTTTAGTAGCAGCTAAAGCTAAACCTAAGCTGCTGTTATTTATTTCTTGCACTAAACTTTCAACAGAACCTGTAAGTCCGGTTGAGCCTGTGGGGACAAGAATGGTATCTCCAACAGAACCTGAGGTACTTGAAAACATAAAAGTTTTAAAATCTGATTCGTGAGAATAAATCTTAAACAAACTACCGGTAGCAACGGCATCAGCTAGACTTCCTTTAAATACAATTGACCCTGTGGCTGCAGTAGATAAAACTTTATGATCTTTTATAAACTCCTCAGTGATAGCAGTGATATCGATTATAAAATCTTCAACACCTGTGTCGAAACCAAATTCATAAGAAATGGGGGCAGTAGCATTGTGTATGATCTCTGGATTTGCAAAATCGCCGCCTTGGGTTGCCCATGCCTTGTTTGTACTGCAAGAGATCCAGTTGCTGTTTCCAATATCTGTAAAAGCCTCCATGTCTAGTCCAGTACCCTCAGACCAATCACGAACTATTGGATAAGCAGCTATAGAAAATTTTTCTGGTGTTGTTTGCCCATGGGCGGCATTAAACAACTTTAACTTAAAAGACACAGAACCAGACTGAGGAAGATATCCTCTGTCTCTATCGTTTGAAATACTCTCTGCTGGAACTTTGACTAATATTCTCGATTGTTCTAAAGATGATGAACTAGATTGGCCAAATATTGAAAATATCTCCAATATATCTGACGAGCCCATATTGGCTAGTGTCGCTCTGTTGCTTAAATTAGTTTTAAAAGCAGATGAAATAGTATTGTCTTTTGTAGCTGTATATCTTTTTACAGACATTTATTTGATCCTTTTCACTTAATTATATCTACCGCTGAATTGTTTCATTCTTATATCGGCCGGTCTTTTAATTTCCCAAATATGATCGTTTTCTATATACAAAGATTCCATTGGTCGAAGCCTACCTTTTATCTTGTAAAGATTACCTGTATAACCTTCTCCTGTTTTAGATACCAAATTAACAGATTTTACCATACTAACACCTGGAAAGTTTTGAATAAAGGACCAAATTTTTGCAATATTAAAATTTTCGCCTATTTCTGGTGCTTTGATTGTCAACTCTTCATAGAGAGCTTCCCTAATCGGCCCCATCAAACGCTCTCTGCTAGTAGTGCCATCTGTTTGTATATCGTATTCAATACCTAAGTTAACAATGTAAGCTGGAAAGAGATCTACACTATCTGATATCATTCTTCTTTTGTTTACCCACATTTTAACATTTTTATATAGTTCTTGATTTGGACTTTGCAATTTGCCATCTGGACCCTCTGCTACAAGATATATGTTTAAGTTTCTTCTATAGTCATTAACATCTCTTAAAACAGATGCTCTTTTTATTTTACCATACCTTGATGGCATAGAGTAAACTGCTGTTTTATAGTCTTGCAAAGTAACTGCTCTCTTTTGAGCCGCGAAAGTACCTTTGTGTCGAGATTTTAATTCATCTGTTGATGCCATTGAGACGTGACCATTAATTGGGTCTGGGTTTCGAACGGTAACACTATTTTTTACGTAGTTAACAAAAGAAGGATTCAACAGGTGCTCATCTTTAAAGACAAAACCTGTACTAAGTACACTATTCAAAGTACCAACCGCCACATTTACATTGTTTTTTATGTTGTGTTTGTAAGTTATTGTTAAAGTGGTGTTAGATGGTGCCACACCAAACGTGTCGCCGGCAACCATCTTTGTTGGATCAACAGATGCAAGTCCATCAACAGTGCTCTTACCGCTCATTTTTACTGTTAGATTACTAGGTTCAGCGATTAAGTTTTGTTTTATTTTCGCATCAGATTTACCAGGAAACTCTAAAAAAGTTTTGCCTCTCTCTCTTAAGACTACGAATCTTCTAAGAACCGGCTCGTCTTTCATGATTGATGAAGTTTTAGAAGAGTTGGCTCCGATGTTTGGAACCGAACGAACCACGGTGTTAGACGTTAAACTGTCTACTTGAAAGTATTCATTTCCCTCTGAGTCAGTAACCGACATTATATCTGTTACGTTGTTGTTTTTAATTTGTACTCTAGGTGCAGATGAAGGATTCCCTACTGTAGCTGACTGTTGTGCTATTTGACCAGAGCTAACTGGGACTTTTATTCTTCCTACAAAAACTTTAACCTTTGACCCGTCGATGTCTGCGACTTCAGTGTTAATAAAATCAATTCTATTTTCCTGTAGCATGAAGTCATCATTCATTGTGAATGTCTCTCCAGAGTCTGTTGCAAAAAGAAAAGAAGGCGAAGATGGTCCAGCTCGGAGAGAGGTGTTTACATAATAATCAGATTCAGGATTTCCATCTGCATCTGCTGGAACTCTAAATGTAATCTCGCAATCACCTGTAGCGGTAGCATCCAAATCTACTTCCCCGCCTAACTCTGTTACAAGGTCGCGGACGCTATTTTCTTCTTGTGCAGTTACTAAATTTGACTCGGCGGCAATGTAGTCTGTATAAAATGCTAATTGATCTCCAACATAAGCCACCAAATCAAACATCAAAGAGCCAAAAGAAGATGCATTAAAGTCTTTGTAGGTATCTGGGTAATTTATTTTTACATAATCTACCAGTCTTTCTTTAATAGAATCAAAGTCTCTAGCGGTATAGTCTATATTGTGTTTGGGCTTGGTGATTGACCGATTACTATTAATTCTTATTCCCATATTAATAATTCCTATTTATAGTTGTTTGTATTTTTCTATCGTTTAACTGTTTCAAATTGGCATTAAGAGCTTCTGTCCAGCCATCGGCAAAAATATTCATAGACCCTTCTAAATTTAATTTTTTAATATAATACTGAATAGTAATGTGAGCTTGATTTATATCTGTCATTTCTGGGTCGACATTTATATCAACGGCCGTTATCTCTATGGCTGGCAGATATCTTTTTACTTGTTGTTTTATTTTACCTACAACGCTTACAAGCTCTTGTGAGTTTGGCTGTGAAAAGAGATACTTTGCTAAGCCGACTCCTAGCGTTGGCCGCATTGGCCACTCGCCAGGTATTGTTCTCAGCAAGATTAACAAGTCTTGATGTAAAGATCTTGCGACGTCTTGTTCTTCTATGGATAAATATGGACCATGATTTGAATCTCGTTTTAACGGAAAAATAGGTTGTAGCAAGCTCACAGAAATATCCTCCAGATATAAATAGTGATTTATTAATATTCTTTACAAATAAGTTTATTGTAGACTTGACGATTTAAAAATCATCATCGTCACACAAATCATCTTCGTCAGTCAAGTCGGCACAGTTATTTGTGACCATCTCTCGCTCTGCATTAATTTCAGCAGTAGATAAAGCTAATAACGTTAGCGGAGTAATAGGGTGACCATATCTACCGTATTTGCCAACTCTCCACTTTAAATCAAAACCCTCGTCTACTTCCATGCACGGAACACTAAAAGCAAAAGCCAAATCTGGCATGCTCAGTGGGCCGCCAATGGAGAAAGAAAGTATTCGATTAACAGTAGCAGACATTGCCCTCCAGCCTCTAATGTTTGACAATCCATGTCCAGGCCGTGTACCTGGTGTTAGCATATAGATCGCTGAGGCCATATCTGCTATTGCCGTAGGAAAAATGGGCGCATACTTGCCATCCCCTTGGCCGCCGTCTTGCGTCCTCCTTGTCCTGTCGACAAGGCCTGCCGGAAGCTCATTATTGTTGTCAGCTGTATGAAATTTGAGATCAGAGTTTCTTAGATTTTTTAAATTGCAATTTGCATAATGATATCTCATCTCTTTGTATGCTGGGTCTATTTGGTTTGCAATTCCTCTTAAAACAATCGATGGCATTTGTTTTATAACATCCAAAAGATCTTCCAAAAATTGTTCTAATAAGGCAGCATCGAAAGGAAAATCAAAACAAGGTAGCGATGATCCGTCAGACATGGAACTTTGCAAGCCCATCTTTAACATTTCAGACTGACTTACCTCCGCTAAATAATCTAATTTTTCGTTTGGAGACAATGAGCAGACGTGAAATACGCTAGCTAGTGATGCTTTAGTGCCAGTGAATAACCCGCTACGTGTACGAGGGTCTGCTGGTATTGCTCCAAAGCCCCCCAAAATACTAGTTGAGTATATTGTAGCAATAGACATATATCTCTTTATTGGAAAAATATATTCTAAAATTAATCTCGAATCAGGTTCAGCTATCATTTTCTCAATCATCTCTTGTTTGGAGTCTGCAAACTTTGATTCAATATTAGCTATGGAAAAATTCTGAAAACCAATCTCCTCTTCATAAGAGGCTAAAGGGTGACAGTTCAAGTGACGTTCAGTTTGTTCATCTATTATCATTTTGTATGAACGTTCTTCGTTCGATAGATTGCCGTATGCGTTTTCTCCAACATGACTAATAATACTGGTGAATAAGGTCCTGCAATCTTCATTCGGAGTGTTGTGTATTAACCTAACTCCTTTTTTAATAACTGAACTTCCAAATACGGAATCCACTGATCGATATAGTGCAGTCATGAAAGTGTTTCGAAACTCATTATAAAAATAATATAACCCAGTGTCTTCAAGGGCACAGACCCAAGAATCATGTTGTCGCAGTATGTTTAATCTTAAAAATTTCTTCGCATAGTCTTGAATAATGTTTGAAAAATTTGTTCCAAATCCAAAACGATACATATTACCAAAATTAACCCTGGGGAGCATTGACGTTGTTGATTCTCTCATTAGATTATATTGGTCTTTTGAAAGTATCGTTAATATTTTTTGGCCTCTTGATATGTTTGTAAAACCATCATTCGAAAGCTGAAGAAGTGCTGCAAAATCTAAAATATGATAAAGAAAGTCAGAACTCCAAACATAATTTTCTGGTATTTGAACCTGACCCAACGCGGCCTCTTGCATATCTTGAAAATATCTTTCAAATCTCTCCAGTTCTTTGTGCATAGCGGTTCCATTTAAAGAAAAAATATCATCATAAAATTTACTACTTTCTCTAACATCCTCATAACTGCTAATCAATTTAAAATCATCACATTTTGTTTGCAGAAAATTAATGAGGGAATTTATTTCACTTTTGTAAGTTGCAAATGCGTTTGGGGCATCATCTCTAAGTGTTGCTGCATTTATTAAATTTGGACTATTTTGCAAACGATTTTGCTTATAAGCTTCTATTATCTCATCTGGGTGGTACCTATCATCCCCTAGAAATGGTGAAAAACCACACAAAATATCTGGAGTCTCTAGAAATGATATAAGGTATTTTATTTCTGTATTGCTGGCGTTTGATTCGTAAGTAGTAAAATAGTGTTCAATAATACCATCTTGAACACCTCTTGTAGTCTCATACTCTGGCTGTAAATCTTCATAATGAGGCTGTTCTCCTGCCTCTACTTGATCTCTGATATCTCTTACTAAGGTAAGAAAATCTAAACCTGTATCCTCTTCAAATGATTCTATATCTCTTCTGGCTGAAAGAGAGAAGCCCTCAACTGGGTCTTGTTCCTGCTCTTCCACAAGAATTCGCTCAGCTCTATTATATTGCTCTTGTGTGACAGGGACAAAGCTTCCTGCTGACATGTAGCCGCGACGGCCGGTTTCCCTTGTAATATCTCCTATAGGGTCCAAATTCAACCATTCTTTTTTTGTTGTTTGGCCCCAAAAAGATTCTATTCTCCTCTGTTTAGACCAGTGTAATATATTGGCTAAAGATATAGCCATTTTATTTTTTAATCGCGATGGGCGATTGGACGGTGCGTATGACGAAGCAGATATTCTATCTTTAAAATTTGATAACTCTAAAGCAGTATTGTAAAAATAGTTTAATCCAAATCTTTGCTGATGTCTAAGATTGCTTATATGTTCATTTTTCTTATTCCAAATTTCTTGAATTGATATCTCTGTTTCTTGTGCAAAATATAAAATACCCAAATCTGCAGCATTGGCGTCTAACTGCTGATTAGAAACTGCAAACCCCCATTGATCCGTTGCCCAAAAGTTTGGATTTAAAAAGTTTATATTTCTAGTCTGTCCATCTCGAAGCTTATCTGCGACAAATCTATATTGATTGTAAAACCAAAGCCGGGTTTGAACTGTTTCGGGTGGTGCGACGTATAATCCTGCATTAGTGCCTATAAGCTCTGCTGGATTGTCTTTTATGTCGTCTCTTGGGCTTCTCCCCTCCTCCAAGTTCAAGTAAGCTGGATAAGTTTCGGGTAAGAAGGCCGCATAATATTGATCCCATTGAGCAACGTCTTCTATGGCGTTCTCAAGCGCGCTCATATATTCCCTTCCAGTTCTTCCGTTATGTTGAGTAGTCTGTATCATTCCGGGTGTTTCGCGAAGGTACTGATAATTACTGCCGACAAAATCATCAGCTTCTGTTGCTGCTT
>CENH01058031.1_pt1 | contig 11166 bp, 13 predicted proteins | sample 530171 | NCBI WGS metagenome assembly CENH01 (sample SAMEA2591132, study PRJEB7988) | marine metagenome | biome: marine biome (ENVO:00000447); feature: deep chlorophyll maximum layer (ENVO:xxxxxxxx); material: saline water (ENVO:00002010), including plankton (ENVO:xxxxxxxx) | depth 70 m | reverse complement strand
AATTTTAGACTTAATAGACATTTTTGTTTTATAGTATCTCGCAGACAATAAAAAAACCTGCGGATGATAAATCTTTCGACATAAAGATTCTTACATTCAACACAGGGTACGATCTTTCGGGCCTTTGCTTCTGTAATAATATTTAGTTTAACATATGGTTAAGAATGTGTCAAGTGTTACGAAATCAAACTATTTTTCTGCTTGAGGTGCACCTTCGGGTGGTAGTCTCCCCATATATGGATCATAATCAAACAATTCATCCCAGTTCTCAATTTTGTTTGAATCATTTTTCCAGAAGTTTGTCAATCCATTATGACTGCTACGATGAAATACCTCAACATGCTCACCATGTATAGATGAACCCATCTCTATCTTGTATAGAAGTAATGGCATTGCATATGTGTTTCCTGAGTTGTATATCAAATCGTCTGCAACTGCTCTTGGTTTTGCTCCTTGATCTAATTTATACTTGTCACCACGACAATGTAATCTCACAAGTTTCTCTGCATGATATCTTGTAATTAAATACGATGCGGTTGAAAAGTCATTCACAAACCTCTTATGCATCTTCAAAAACAATTGGCCAGGATTTATAATCGCAGTTTGAAATACATCAAAGTCATATGGTAACTTAGACATAACATCTCTCCAAGTGAAAGACCAATATCTTACTGGATCAAAATCACAATCATCTTCTATAATAAGTGCATAAGGTTCATCTGTTTTGAGAAATTCTTTCATGGCTTTCAGATGAGAAGTCACGCATCCAACCTCACCAGAATTCATGTTATCTGGATACTTTCCTTTTATGATATCACTTAGATCATCTTCACGACCATCGTATGCAGAGATGCGTGTATAGTTTTCTATCTCCCAATACTTAAATTGAGTTTCCATATAAAACCATCTCTCTGGTTCACCATCTAAGTTGATACAATAAACTGGTGGGATACCTTTTAATTTAAATGCTGCTTTGTTTTTATCCATATATTTTTTCCCAATCAAATCTTACAAAATCAGTTGACCAATTTCCAGTTCTTTTCTTTTCTTCAAACAATCCTCTATTGGGATAATTAAATTTATTATCATCCAATACTTCTGCTTCATCGTAATAATCTAAAGGTAAATTTGTAATGTGTACATTTATCTTACCTTGAGATCTATACCAAAAGGAAGGGTCTGTAAAACCATGTCTACCAACTAAATCTTCTTCGCAACCACCAACGTTCCAATAATCTTCCTTACGAATTAAACAAATTGCAGGATGTGGATCACCATGTTTTTGATGTGATGTATTCTCTACAACTCTTCTAGTAAATTTATATGCATTATTACCACCTTTTTCTGATAATGTAAGCATTCCTATTGCAGTTTCCTCTGGAACAAAACAATCCATATCTAATATTACCATCCACTCAGTTTTACATTCCCGTCCCGAAAGATTTCTAACTCCAGCTATATTCCATTTTAAATCTTCTTTAACTCTGTAAATAGTTAAATCGATATCACTCAAATCAACATCAGATAAAACCTCAGTTGCTTTCAATTTACTACAATCATCTATAATACAAAAAGAAAATTGATCTCTTATTTCTTTTCTCCATGATTTCCAACATTTTATCTGTTCCACAAGAACATCATTCTGATTGTAGAATGATAAATTAATTGTAATTTTTTTCATTGTCTATTAAAGATGTGATAATAAAAGTTTTCTACGTTCAAAAACGTTTTCCCAATCTATGTTCTGATTATCTTTGTAATCAAAATGCTTTTTCTTCTCAACTATAGTTAATCCAAGAAAGGCCCAGTTTTGTTCAACCTTAATATATTCATCTTCATAAACATCTACAAAGTTGTTATTGTTAATATCTCTTTCGGGAGGATTTAAATTAACATTAAAGAATGTCTCTACTGCTCTGTCTGGTGTATCCCAATCAATTCCACCATATCTATCAAATCCTTGTCTACTGCTTCCTGGTTGTTTACCTGCAGCACGATGTCTAGCATGATGTCGATATCCATGCCAACTAGTATCATGATAAATTGCAAGACCACCTTCTTTTATATGATCCCACCAATAATAAGTTTCAGTCAAAACTTGTTCTTTAACATGAACAGTATCAAAGAACACAAGATCAACTTGCTTATCTTCCCAATGCTCTCCAACATGTGCTGAATCGTAATTAATATAATTCCAATGTGGATTATCAGATGTAAATCTAGTGTTTATATCAACCGCAGCTATTAGGTTGTTGTTTTTTAAACACTTCTCTAACATCAATCTGGAACTAAAACCATCGCAAACACCAAGATCAACTAGAATACCATTTTCTATTTTGTTTATCTCATTAAACAATCGATCTGCAGTAGTTTCTCCATACTCATCTATGATAAGTTGTACCTCTCTATTTGAGATTTTTGATTCATTAAATAAATTTACATTCATAATCTTAATTAAATTTAGTTTTAATCCAATCAATTAATTTGATTTTATAATTCCATTGTAATACTTCTTTTATTTTATCAGTATTTGATCTAGAATGCAACGCTTCACCAGGTCTTTGAGGAATACTAGTTTGATAATCAGATATTAAATCTGCGATAGTTTGAATATCAGTTCCTTCTCCAGTTCCAACATTAAAGGCCTCACCATATTCATCCAAATCTTTTTGAGAAGCTAAGATATTTGCATGTACAATATCGTCAACGTGGACAAAATCACGAGTTTGATATCCTGGTTCAATCACTGTTAATGGTTCTTTATTATCTTTTTGTCTTTTAAAGATTGACATCACTGGAGCATACTGACCTGTTTTATGTTGTCCTTCACCATAAACATTAAAGTATCTAAAAATTACAGTCTTAAGACCATAAAGATTATAATACATTTGACATAATTGTTCCGCAGAATATTTTGAAATTGAATATGTATTCAAACACTTTACTGGTTGATTCTCGTAACTAGGAACAATCGTAGTATTTCCATACACTGCAGAAGTAGATGATAATATAAACTTATCAACTTTATGTACTCTAGAACATTCCAAAACATTCATACTTGCAACAATATTATTATACATGCTTTCATTTGGTTTTTCAACACAATAAGGAATTGATACCTCTGATGCTAAATGAAAAACATTATTCACACTTTCAAAAAGATGAATGTACTTTGAATACTTTTCTGAAATATCTTGAAGATAATAAGTTACACCTTCACAAGGATTTTTGGGTTTAACTCTGTCTAAAACAATAACTTCGTGCCCCAAACTAGCTAATCTTTTTACAAGATGTGATCCTATAAATCCACATCCACCTGTTACAATACTTTTACTCATAATTCATAGTTATCTGTTGACATTGAAAGACATTCGGAAGGTGATACTGATTTACCAAACTTGCTATTACAATTAATCCACATTTGTTTATATGAAACACCGTGCCAACAAGACTCCCAAATGATTGGAAGGATTACTCCTTCTTCAAAATACCCACTGTGTAATCCAATAATATTTGTTTGATATAAGTCATACAATGGAAGGGGAAATGTCTTTATATTATGTATCTTATATAATAAAGACAATATTGACTGATCATTTTGATGTTTAATAAAATGTTCACTCTCTGTACCACGAGATGGAGAATAATCCATCAATCTAATTATACTCCATGTGTCAAATAATTCTTGAAAAAATTTGACTGTGTATTCATTTTTCTTTACCAAGAAGATACCACCATATGCTTGATTAGTATTCCAATATGATGGATCAGTAATGTTGAAGTGTTTGTATAGATCACTCTTAGTAAACAATCTTTCTAACCACCAGTCACTATGAAATCCTACGATTCCTTTCTCTGAATTGTTTGCAAGATTAAAAAGATTCTCAACACCATCTTCTTTTAAATCTATGATATCACTATCAATCCAAAAGATAACATCACCATCATCACAATCTTGAAGGCCTTTATACATCAAGTATGCCTTTGCTGCCCAAGGAAAGATTCGATTATCATCAAACAATGATTGGTTATCCTTGATATAGTCTGCATCCACATCAGAAAGATTAAATACACTCACCTCATCTATAATAGAATACTTTTCAACTTTCTCCTTGAATACTTTCATATTGGTTTCTCTTTCCCTATGCCTATCAGCAAAAGTAAAGATCTTATATTTTCCTTCTTTAACTGATGGTCTCATTTCATTACCACCATCAAGAATTTTTTGTTTATTATTAGGATTACTATAATAGTAATTAGTTGTAACATCAAAAAAATATGGAAGATATTTCTTTACAACTTCATAAGATTGTGACATTTTCTAAATCAGGATTATAAGATGATACTGTATGTAATACAAATTTTACTTTATCAAAAAATTTAAACAACAGAGAAAAATCATTCTTGATTGATTGAGTTTGTTTTCTCTCAGTCTCATAGTCATAATCTTGTGGAACCAGATAATCCTTTTCGTAAAAATCCTGACCAAAAATAATTACCTTGTCTGCCTTATAATAATCAACAGCAAGCATAATAGCCCAAGCTAAGGAACCTCTTACACATCCATATTTCCATACACCAGGATAAACGTCATCCTGTTTCAATTCACCACTAAGATGTGCATATTTGTAATCTTCTAAACATTCTTGAGGAAATACACCCCATCCACCCATAGGATAACTATCTCTATCTGAACCAGAACCAGGAGCAAAATTTGTGGTGAATTTATTTTTAACATTATGTTCCGACTCAATATTTTGAGTCATGGATAACCCACTTCCCATAGCAGGTGTACCAACAAGAGTTATATCCTTTCCAGTAATAAATTTAGAAATTTCAGGTATTTTATAATAATCACAAGGATTTCCAGATGTTTTCCAAAACTCATTAACTAAAATCACATCACTACAATCTGATTCAAATTTATCAAGTTTTTTAAGAGACTCACCTCTCCCCAAAATAGTAACTTCCATAATCATAATGATGATATTATATTGTATATATCACCCTCGTTCATTGATGGTGTTATCGGTAAACAGACATGAGGAACCCAAGAACGAGTCTCACCTATAAAGGTATATGGGTATAAATTTTCATCAAGAATTGAGGTTATTTGATTTGTATGATCATAAACAGGAGAAGTCTTTGTAGGTGAATCTGTGATAAAACAGATGTACTTATAATATGATGGAGAGACAACAGATTCGGTATAATTAATCTTCTTAAAAGAATAATCACTTAACTTGGAATCATAGATATCTGCTAGTTTTTCTTTATGTTGAATAATTGATTTGTAATTATCAATTATTACGTTAGCAATTGCTGCAGAAAAATCATTCATTCTAGCATTTGGAAGTGCTGGTAATGTATGATGCAATGATCCATCAAGAGGATACTTACCATAATCACGTAAACGACTTGCTTGTTTTGCCTTTGACTCGTCTTTAAGAATGACAGCTCCTCCCTCACCAGCAGGTATAGGTTTAGTTGGAAAGAAAGATAGAATTGCTGCATCTCCAAAAGTACCAACATATTGATGATCTATACTGACAAAAGGTGAATGAGCACAGTCTTCAATAAGAATAACTCCATTATCCTTACACAAATTTGATATCTCAAGAATGTCAGGATTAGGATATCCACCAATATGAGTAAGAACAATAGCATCTGGTTGATGCTCTAGAGCATCTTTAATAATGCTGATATCAGGCATTAAAAGATTTTCATTAGAACCAAGAAGAATGATTTCTTTATTTGCTGTAACCCAAGGTAAACAACTGGCAAAATATGTATTTGATTGAACTGCTATTTTTTTAATTTGAGGAAATAATAAACTCACTGTTTGTAATGCAGTTCCACCACTTGAAGTAGTTACGCAGTAACGCTGATAGATTTTTGAAAGACTATCCTCAAGCAGTTTTGATTGTGGGCCAGTAGACCAAAATCCAGAACGTAAAACTTTGACCAATGCTTTTTCAAGTTGGTCATTAATTGGTTGATTAAAATCTAAAAATTTATAACCCATCATCACCTCTCCAATGAGAAGACCATTTAGGATCAAGATACTCAGTAGAAGGTGCGAATCTTAAATCACATGATAACCTTGGAATACTATTATTGGTATTAAAGGATGCATGAACAGTATTCAGACAATGAACCATAATATCTCCTTTAGATAAAGTTGGCATGTACCAAATACTTTCAAAACGATCTGCCAAACTTTTTAAGTCACTAGTAATTGTTCTATCATCTTTAACCAATTTTGATATTGTTGAAATATTTTTATGAGAATCTTTTAAGTAGATAAGTTGTCCATGATGATCGTCAGCAGGCCCAAGTGGAATCCAAGTAGTAACTACTTTAGTATCATCTGGTGTGGAGAAGTAATCTACATCACGATGAGCTAAGGTACATCTAGAACTAAAATGAGAAAAACTTCTTAATATAGCTCGTGGACATAAAACAGATTCATCTGAATGTAGTAAAGCAGATGATAATTTCTTTAGAATACTTGACTCAATAAAATCACGGAATGATTTTGAACGTACAAAAATAGTAGATGGGTGTGAACCTACACCATGAGACAATTTCGATCTCTTAACATGAGTCCATTCATTACCATCATATACATAGTCTTCTTTAAAAAGTGAAAAATATTCATTCCTTAGAGAATCAATAATTTCATGAGAGAAAACATTTTTTATTACTAAAAACCCTTCAAATTTATTTGTGTATTTTCCATTCAAAAGATCATCTAATTCAATATAATACTCTGAAGGAGGATCAATTGCTTCAAAAGACTTTTTGGAAGCTGTTAGATCATAATGCATATATTACCTCGATTTAAAAAAATCTTGATCAAAAATTCCTTTGTCATCTATGTAATGATCAGCATGAGGTTTACCCAAAATTAATTGATGAAACTCACATCCCCAATCATTAAGTTGATTATATGTAAGAGTGTACCACATGCTGTATGCACATGCAACATTACCATCACACCTACCCATACCTCTTGCAGTAAGATAAGTTATATGATTTCCTTTTTCATATAACTCATTGATAATTTTTATCCTATCAAAAAATGGTTCGGCATCTTCATATTCACCCCATGTATTGGTGCAAATTGTACCATCAATATCAAAACAATATCTTTTCATACTTTTCTCAACTTCTTTTTAATTGGTAGTTCACTATCATAAACTTTCTTAATACCATCACCTAACATTCTCTTCATGATATTAATACCTTCAACAAGTTTAAAACTATTTTCAATTGAGGCTGATTGATCTGTTCCGTAAGATGCTCGATCATCTGTAATATGAAATTCTATACATTCAGCACCAAGTGCAACTGCTCCAAGACTTGCATCAAACCCACTGTAATGATTTGAAAAACCAATTTTAAATTGTGGGTAATCATTTTGCAACCTTACAATATAGTTCAAATTTAATTCATCAATATTTGATGGATATGTGCTAGTACAGGCAAGAATATATTTAAGATTAGGATAAAGAATATCTATTGCTTGATCTATTTCGTACTGACTTGACATTCCTGTAGAAAGAATAATTGGTTTTCCTGTATCAACAAGGTTTTTTAAAAACTCTTTATCAGTAACTAATGCAGAGGCAACCTTATGATAATCAACATCAACGTTATCTTCAATTACCTTTATGCTTTCTTTATCCCAACAAGAAACTATAAAGTCCATTCCAAAACTTTTTGTATAATCACGAAGTTCATTATATTGTTCTGCATTAAATTCAATCTTCCATTTATATTCCAAATATGTCATAGTTCCCCAAGGTGTTTCTCTAATCACAGACTTTTGATTTTCTGGAACACAAACATCAGGATCTCTTTTTTGAAATTTTACTGCATGGCATTTTGAATCATATGCTTGACGTATCAATTTTTTAGCATGATCCATTGAACCATTATGATTTATTCCAATCTCAGCTATAATGTACATAATTAATTTCTCCCAATTTTGTTAATAAGATCATTTAAAACATCAACCTTTTTTTGTGCCAATTCAAGATCCCTATAGTTTGTTTTAAGACACATGAGTTTCTTCTGGTAGTCCTCTGCTACTGGACAAGATACATCAGCAAACTTTTCTTTTAAAGAAGGTTCAAGGTAAGGATTTTTCCAACAAGCATAGAATCCATCTCCACCCATTTTTATGTATGTGTTATAAAATTGTTCCCAAGTAACATCATCATGTTCAAAAATAAAAGCAAAAGTATAGTAACTATGTTCACAGTAATCATAAACTTTTTGAGTTTTTATCCATGAACAATCAGCAACCGCTTCAAGAAACATAGATCCAATTTTTTTTCTTTTATCTATTATCTCATCTATTATTTCAAAGTTAGCAAGACCACAAGCAGCTGTGATTAAATTCATTCTATAATTATAACCTATACTATCAAATCTCTCATAATTTGGATTTTGAAAAACAGATGATGCTAGACTAGTTCTACCAGCAGTTGCTGTCAGATTCTTGTATCCTATGCCACCAAACTTTCTAATTTTTTCAGCAAGAGTTTCTGAATTGGTAACAACCATTCCACCTTCACTACCTGATGTAATATGTTTTGTTTTCTCAAAACTAAACACACCAATGTCTGCACAAGTTCCAGAGTATCCATCTTTATACTTGGATAGAACAGTTTCAGCAGAATCATCAATAACAGTGATATTATGTTTCCTAGCAATATCCATTATTGGATCAATATCAACAGGCAATCCATATAAAGATACAACTATAATTGCTTTTGTTTTTTCTGTAATATTCTTTTCAATTTCATTAACATCAATATTCCAAGTATCAGGATTGATATCAACAAACACAGGAGTAGCACCTAAGTAAAGAGTTGCATAGGAGTCCATGACAACTGTAACAGAGGGTTGAATGACTTCATCACCTGGTTCGACACCAGCTGCTGCTAATGCAGCATGAAGTCCAGAAGTTGCTGAGTTAATTGATACTGCATACTCCACTCCAAACTTTTTACAAAACTCTTCTTCAAATTTTTGAGTTAAACTGTATTCATCATTACTTTTGAATACATCATTTACTAAATCCCTAATTCTTTTGTTATCAATCATGTTGCTTAACTTTAAAATTTTTTATTTTCTCTTGATTTGATTTCCATTTTTCATCAAGAAAATAATTTATATTTGCAATACTAGGGTTATTATAGAGAAAATTATTGATGTTGTCAAGAGTCAGTTCATCAGGCAGCACACCTTCGATTACTTTTGTAAAGAATTCAAAATCTTCTTTATAATCTAAAGTCATTCTTACCTTTCCCTTAATGTATTTCTTTGGGATGTTGTTTATCTTTTTAACATCAAACAAATTTGTTTCAGTAAAATAAAGTCTTATGTATTCTGTATCATCAGTATCTTTAATATCACAAACTTTTTTTAGTGCCTTTGTACTAACTCCATAAACATCATTATAAAGTCCATTTCCATCTATAAAATCACATGGGCATTCTTTGTATTGTTCAATAACAAGGTCAGCTAAATTATAATCAAAAAATAAATCATCACCATCAACATTGACAAAAAAGTCTATATCATAATTTTTACATGCATCCATCCACCTAACCAACTTATCCTTTAATGATCCTCTGTAATATTCAATACCACAGTTAGTTGCTATTTGACAAAGTATGTCATCATCAGATTCTTCGCTTGTACATAATATAATTTTGTCTGCTGATTTACTTTTTTTTATATTTTCTATTAGATATTGTATTGCTGGTTTACCATTAATATCCAAAATTGCTTTTTTTGGAAGTCTAGTTGATGATGTCCTAACAGTTATTAAAATACAATTTACCATACCGTCATACCACCATCTACAATTAAATTGTGTCCTGTCATATAAGAACTAGAATCAGAACAAAGGAATGCAATAGATCCTTTATATTCATCCTTCTTTGCCATCCTTCCCATTGGTATTAAGTTAGTTAACTTATCTACAAACTCTTCAGACTGATCTGTATACACTCCACCTGGTGATATACAATTAACTCTAATGTTTGATTTGGCATAGTATGTTGCTAAGTACTTAGTCATACCAATGACACCATGTTTTGCAGTAGTATATGTAATTGGTTTTTTAAAATCACCATAGATGCTTTGATTAGGTGCAATCACACCCATGACTGATGAAATGTTAACCACATTACCACCACCATTTTTTTCAAAGTGTGGACAAAAGATTTGAGAACAAAAGAATGTTCCTTTTAAAATTACATCAACTGACAAATCCCAATCACTTTCACTAAGAGTTTCAAAATCTCCAGAAGGGCCAACAGAACCTTTAACTTTAGGATCTATTGCAGCATTATTAATTAAAACATTTATATCTGGATGAAGTGTGAGAATATTTTTAATTGTATCCTTATCAAGGACATTTAAATGTATTGGAGTTGCTTTATTAGGGTATTTTGAATTAATTCTATCGCATACTTCTGTTGCTAATTCAAGATTCAAATCTCCTATAATAACTTTACCACCACATTCAACAATTGCTTCGGAATGCATTTCACCTAAAAGACCAGCACCTCCTGTTACTAAAGCAACTTTTTTAGAAAGATCAAACATTAATATAACTCTCTATTATACTTTTAATTTTGAGTGCTTTACTATTCCATGATTGAGTCTTGATAAAATAGTCATGAGCATTATTTACAATCTTCATTCTTTCATCTTCATGTTCTAGATAATAGATTGCTTTTTCAAAAAATTCATTTTCATCAGAAAACATAACACAATTATATTCATCTATCAACATATCTTCATACACATCTTTACCCATTCTATTACAAAGTATCAAACTTCGATTACCAGACATCACTTCAAAATAACGAGTTCCTACTAAATCAGCAGGCCCAGTTGTAATAAAACATATCTTTGATGATGCTAATCTTTTTGCATAATCTTCTGGAGAAAAAATTGTTCCAGAATAGTTTGTTCTATGTGATCTAATATTAACAGACAAATTGTATTTGGAAAGACTAGACATATCAGAAAGAATTCTTTCTCTCAAGTTTTCTGTTTGTTCTGGTCTAGTTACACCAGAGAAAAATAAATCATACTTATAATCTTCACCATAGTCTTTAAATAAATTTTTATTTGCCG
>CENH01000753.1_pt1 | contig 11193 bp, 8 predicted proteins | sample 530171 | NCBI WGS metagenome assembly CENH01 (sample SAMEA2591132, study PRJEB7988) | marine metagenome | biome: marine biome (ENVO:00000447); feature: deep chlorophyll maximum layer (ENVO:xxxxxxxx); material: saline water (ENVO:00002010), including plankton (ENVO:xxxxxxxx) | depth 70 m | reverse complement strand
CTGCTTAGACCAAAAGGTGATCAATAGTTTTCACACAGCCTGTACGTTAGGCGGACCTTTAGATAAAGAATTTTTCCCCTCAAAGGACAGTCGACTAAACCCATCTACTTATGGACTCTAACGGGTTGTCATGTGGACCCTGTATTTTTACTCAATTTGTTGAATAATAAAGGTTAAATCTTAAATTTTGGATTTTTTTTTGACATACTGTCTCTAGAAACAATATCGAAGCATTGTTAAAAAAGAGCCTAATCAATAGTATTAGGAACAGCAAATGAGTGAGTTAACTAATTTATTCAAATTAATATTGAGTCTACCTATGGAGCAGCTTGCGCTACTAATAGTCGGTTTTTCGTTGGTAGTGGTGTTTTGTGCATTGCGAATAGTGGTAAAAGTATTGGAACCAGCCAAAGCTAAGGAGAGTAAGTAATGCTTGAATGGACAAAAATACCCAGTGTTAGGTTTTTAGATGTTGCGGATTCTCCACTGCATAAAATGAAATGGAGTGGAGACGCCAAGTCAGATTACATTGCTGCCCTTATGTTACTTATAGTTTTGTCTCATCATGCTAGCGACAAAGATAGTTTAGCGAATGGGCGATTGGGTGATACCCAAATGTCTTACGATAAGCTCACAGAATTGTTGGGCATAAGTAGAACGAAGGTCTCTAATGGTATAAGAGTTCTTGAGAGCCTTTCACTCATAAAGGTGAGTACTAATAAGAGACCTAATATCTTCACAATAATAGGTCTTGCCGAGGGAGCAAGATGGGGTAAGTTGCCAGCTAAAGGGCTATATGACAAAAAACTTTCAAAGGTAAAAGTTTTTGAGTCATTCAAATTAAGAAGCAAAGTTGAATTAAACGCTCTTAAAATTTATTTAGTCGTTGTTGCATTTAGAGATAGTCAGATAGGGTACACTAAGCTCGGGTATGAAAAAATCACCCAATACGCTGCTGTACAACGAAATGATATTAAACCTGCTTTGTCTTTCCTAATCGCAAATGACTTTCTGCAAATCGATACTGAGGCCACCGACTTAAATCAGTTCAGTACTGCAAATGTATATTGGCTTAGACATATCGAGCCCCATAAACACCGAGGAACTATTGGGCGAAAGGATGTAACTCAAAGCACGGAAGTTGCGCCCTCGTCATAGTTCACCAAAAACATGATGTCATAGACATGTTGGACAATTATTAGGAAATTCAGAACGCCTGAACGGCGAATTTAGCCGTATTTTTGAATATGGACCTGTTGATGACCGTCAGTGTATTACCGCGAGTTGTATTATGTGCTTTGGAGCACTAGGGTATTCCGGAAGTTTACGGCATCTATCTATGTGGGGGAATTTCATTAGATTATGGACCGAGCCCCGTAGTATCATTTGTACGTTAAGCGGACATATAATCTACTTCTTATGCCCGTCTAGTAATCGTTGTGAGACAAAGTAAACATTACCTTTAGCTCTTGTACACGCTACGTATAGTTTATTTAACGTCGATGGTGCCAAAGTAGCCAATCGTCCTTTTGTATAAGCTGTAAATGTGGTCGAGTTTAGAACTATGCAGATGTCAGCGAAATCATCCAAGCCCTTAGTATTTCCCCAATTATCAGTCCTTCCAATGTACTTGTAGCTTTCTTTAAAAAACAATTTAACGACGGAGTCGTCAGAGAATAACCTATTTATATGTTCAGCATCTTCAACTAGGGTAATATTAACTTCATCTCTTCGATGGGAGCTTATTGTGATGCCAATTTTCTCGGTCACAAATCTGCAAACTGTAGGGCTACATCTATAGCTGTGGGAGAGTGTATCTAAGTCGATTGTGTATCCTGAATCTTTGAGCTTGGTAAGATATGCTTCGTAGTTGTCGTGTAGGTTTTTTTGAATATTACCATCGCGGCTAGTATCAAAAGTATGTTGGAAAAAGTCACCAACGAATAATATTTCCACGTCCATATTCGACAACTCACAAAGCAAATTGAAGTCATTAGCTGCGAAATCTTGAACTTCATCTACGCAGAAGAAATCAAAGTACTTGCCAATGCGCTCAGAGATGTCAGACAGACCATCACAATCCATCATCATCTTCGCAATACGGTTATGGTAAAGTCGGTCACCTTGGCCGACGTAATGTTCGTGAGTGTTGCGTTTCGCAAATCTAGGCGGTTCACTATAGCTAACCCCCTTTATCTTAACGTCGTTACCAACGATAGGCCGCACGCAGAACGATATTAGGAACGAAAAATAGGTGTAAACACGTACACCTTTAGGCATTACTCCAAATTTGGCTAAAATACGCTTCTTCAGATTAGTAGTATTATTTACAGTGTAAGTAACGACCAGCGCACGACTATTGATGTCTAATTTATCGATTATATGTTGTGTTTTGCCCGACCCTGCAACTGCTAATACTACTCGCTTATCCATTCAATGGCCTCTCTAATGTATTGAGGCACAATGATTTCATTCGCTTTCTCATCAAGTAACCTAAATGCTGCGGTAGTTTTGTTATTTAACATATACTGTTGCGGTGTTAATTGGATTTTTCCGCCTGAAAATAAGTCGTCGCATATATCTCTATTATCCTGATACATGCATATTTCAAAAGTTGTTCTTGTGTTATCTGGATCAGCGCAGACAGTTATACAATCTGCCTGATAATCACGATAATTGTCTATACAGTTTTTCTGATAGTCACTGTCATTATCACGGATCACCGCCGTTCTAATGCTCAACAACTTCGAAACTTCCATATATCGTTTAAAGCTAGTCCCCCCAACTGAGATTACATGAATTCCATCCTCACTTGGTGGATGACCTTTAGTTCGCTCGTATAGGCACTCCATCAGAATATATTCCGCATCACCCTCAACAAGTATCACTTTTTCAGAAAGGACATGTTCCAAGATGTTATGGTTAGGGGCTTTCGCAAAAAACTTAGCCGTATCCTTGGTGAGGTCTTTCAAAGTAGCAGGTCTGGTTGCTCCACTATTCAGCAAGATCGACTTCCTTAAATCTAACCTAGAGCTAATTAGGCTACTGTGGGTTGCAATTATCACCTGATTATTATGAGCTTTCTCTACCTGACTTATTAACTTATACATGCTGGTGTGGCTGAGGTGATTCTCAGGCTCTTCTAGTAACAAGACATCTATTCTCTTGCCTTCGTCACGCTCTCTTAGTGCGAACTCTGTTTTTATAAAGCACTGCTTCCCTTTACCGCGATTTTCAATAGGAATGCCTTCCTCTGATAGGGTTAAGTCAGTTTCCAAATTGAACTTTGAGCTAGAACGGATAATAAAATCGTATCCTTCCAAATCATCATTAATGGCATTTAGTTGAGTATCCCTGAAAGCATTTTTTTGCTGTCTATATTCGTTCATTAAACTGTAACGTACAGGTTGCTCTACGGTAGCTTCATACATGGCTTTAACATACTGACTGTTTGCGTACTCGTTGTTGATTTGAGTGCTATCAATTAATAAAAAGCGTAAAAACTTTCGATAACTGGAATATGAGTCACCATTGAACGTAATAAACTTGGCCATGTAGAATTCGAATGGAAAGTTGTCACCTTCAGAGTCCAAAACCTGCCGGATCTCCGCGCTTAACTCCTCATTTGGTTCACAAATCAGTTGAAGCCCGTCAGAATAAACTCCATCACTATTGTTTCTACCGTTGAGGTCTGGGTTATCAGCTTCGTTGAGAAATAACTCAACATGAAGCCTCGGGAGGCTGTCTATACTTTTCTCACCCGCTAGAAACTCTGAAACAACGCTTGCATTAAGCAAAGCTTCAATACCCAAGCTTTCTACCTTACTTCTACTACCACTCAATACAAGTTCAATAGCTGTCAATATAGAGCTTTTTCCTGCTTCATTGTCCCCAATCAGAATGTTTCTTTTAGGGTCAAATTGAACCTCATACTCTCTGAATTTTTTAAAGTTTTTTATTTTTGCTTTTAAAATATACGTCATTGTAATACTCACCTGCCATGGAGAACTTTAACCAGAATACTATACAGCACTCAAAGTTATAAGAGTGCTATTGCTACTACGAAAGAGAGTGGAGCTATTCAGAAAACTCGAATGACTGATTGCACGAAGGGCTAAAAACGAATTACTTCACGATGTTTTTATACGGAGCTGACTGAACGCCTGATAACATGATCGGCCGTAAATCATAAAGTCGATGTTGAACGGCCTAGATTGGCACAAACCGGAAGCTAAAATACAATGATCTTAACGTCTGCTCCTTGTCTTAAACGGCCTATCAGGTTTTGATAATTGGAAGTGATTTATGCGGCTTTTGTTACATTCTGGTAATTACAGTCGTTTACAGCACCTATAGGGATGTAACAATAATTATGTGGAGCTTTGTCTGGGTATAGCGCTTCTTTTACTTTCCATTGGCTCACTTCAACTGCTCTGAAGCAACTAAAATAGGTAGTTAGCAACATGCACTGGTTGCGCAATCCAATCAGCGGATCAACACCCTCGTTATCGACACGCTCTACCATATCCAGAAACTCATCTGGCGTAAGGATTTCGGGCTGTTTTACAGCACGTAACGACGGTGGATTCCATCTCCACTTAAAATCAATATTTTCGTCTGACATTATGATATAGGAAAATTAGTTTCCTATATAGTAGTGCAAAATAATAGCAACCATCCACAGGTCGCTGGTAATAAAGGGTGATAGGAAACGATTTAATTGGCTAAGTTTTTTTTGTTTTTCTACAGCTATAGAGTCGTTACTAGGATATACCCGCTTTGATATATTTTTAGCTGACGTATACCCCATCAACTCCAGTTCACTCAATAACCATCGCTTTCAATAAGCAAAATAACTTTAAAATAGGGTTTACCCCCTTTAACTTTTTATTACTTTTTCTATCTATTTCTAATGTGCATAGTTTTGACTCAATATCATTTTGAATGGATTTCTTTACTTATCAATGGCGCTATTAACGTATGGATGGTTTTGTTCACAATAGTATGAGCACGGATGAATAGGCATATCGTAATCTCTAATATTTTTCTCTCTTGAGCTAGAACTATAGACAGAAAATAAGGAAGATTTTGGGCCAACGAGCCAGTCGTGAAGGTATTTTTGAGTTATATTTTGATGAATATTGAATTTCAGGCACGAAAAAACTCCAGCATCTGGATTCTTCGTAAAATAGGTTTTGCGTTAACAGCTATGTTTGCTTTTCATTGCTGCGAGGAATGCTGAATGTTCCGCTGGGGTCGCGGACGCTCCAGGTCTTTTCAGACCGTCATTTCTAACTTTTGTTACTTGAGTCGGAATAAACGTGGCGTACTGTACCTTTCCTAAGGTGGATCTGAGAGCTGTGTACCCCGCCCTCACTTTTTCAGCCATTTTTACCCGCGTAAACACAACTCTTTTAGTGTCTAACTTGAGGCTAACAAAGCCTAATTCAACAAGTGTGTTTATAACTCGCCTCACTGTGCTTCTTGACCATTGCATCATCGTTGACAGATATGGAACACTCAAAGCTAGAGATGTTTTAACATACTTGTCATTCCATTTAGATTTATTATGCAAAAAACCGTGTAAGACTAACACTTTGTGGAGATGGCGTGATTGATTTCGCTTCCACTTCTCCCCTTTTTTACTGGCTTGCAATGCTGTTACGTAGACTTTAAAGAAGACGTTTTTCAGCGGTCTTTTAGTCAGTTTTTTCGCACCTCTGAGCCCGTAAAGGAGTTCAGCTAATTCTGAAGAGAATTCTTTTGCGAATTCATGAGTCCCAATGGTTAGGTGATGAGATACTTCTTCGATATAACTATATTTCAAGTTATTTGTCGTATTCGCTGGTTTCTCGGCATGCTCGAGGAACTTCTTTTCGACAAGACTGTTGATTGCGGATCTTATTGTATTCGGAGAGTAGCCAAGATTGTTACACAGGCTTATTGTCGAACGCTTAAAAAGTTTACCTTTTTGCTTATCGCACGCAAAATACGAAACGAAAGAAAAGACATAAGCCTCTGTTTCACTGAGATACTCAAAGAGGCCTGTACTCATGAACACAAAATTAGTATTTTTACTCATTTTTTTACCAACAATTTTTAATAAATGCTGATAAAAAACGCTCACGGAGTTGACGCGATCGGTCAATCCGCTAAAATAAAATTGTAACCGGTTCTAAAAGTTACAACCTGAAACCCGTGTAGTGCGCCAACACTCGCGGGTTTTGTCTCTTTAGCGCTTCTTATCTTCCCAACTAAGATCATTCGCTCTTCAATGAGCCGGTTAAAGATTCGATTTAATAACCGATGTACCCTTAACAGATCTAATCTTTATACGAATGTCTCTATAGATCAAGAATGATCCCGAGTTATTTGGGATCTTTATATAGATTCGATCCGATGCTTAGTTATTGATTTACTTTAGTAAACATTCGATCCGAATTTAGATTGGGTTCAATAACTTTTATTTTCAATTTTACTCAGGATATGAAGCGCAGACATATCACGACGAAAGGCAATGACAGAATAGCCATGGTCTTCTGAAAAACCAATATTTATTAGGTAGCCTTGCACTGTTGCTCGACCATACTCAATAATAAGTTCGCCTTTACGTTGCTCTGAAAGAAAGCTAGTTCCAATTTTTTTCGCTATCTTATTTTCAACAGCTGGACTGATCTTTGCGTTATAGGAGGGATCGGAATTAGCCAAAATCATATTAGAAAATTTGCGTTTAAATTCGTTTAAGCTTGATGATGGAGCCACTGATTCTCTTAATTCATTCCAGGAATAGATTTGTTGTGTCTGTCTTCCGGTAATAAGGTGCTCTCTAGCCCATAGGCCAAATAAAATCTCTATTTCATTTTTCGTTGCGAAGACATCACTATCAATAAGCAACATATCGTTGATTGCAACATTATTTTCTATCGCTGCAATAATATTTTGTACTGTAGAACGAGGGAACTGTATTACAGCTGCTTTTTTTTCTACTTTTTTTCTATCTTGGTAAGTGACTACCGCCTCCAATCTAAATAGCTTGTAAAAAAGCTCTATATCTTTTATCGAATCATGTTTTGCGTCATAAAAATCACGCATATCAAAAGTAGTGGCTGAAATTCTTTGTAGTGATTGGATAGCATTGTTTATATACCCGCCCGCGGAAGCTTCTGTCAAAGAAACATCTTTAGCTATAGAAATAAGGGGCTCTAAAGGTAGGGTAAAAGTCTCACCTATAGCGCTTTTCTCCGATATTTTGTTAGTTATATGTGTGATGAGCCAAGTAATAGCTCCCGCGTAGTAGCTCATATCTGGAAGATAAATTAACCTACCCTCTTCCGCTCTTGCTGTTATGCTAATAGGTTTGAGTTTATTTTCATGTTTTATTTTAATGGCAATGTTATTTGCTTTATCTTTGCGGTTGGTTCGCATTGCCTTTACTAAATATCTCACTATCTGCAATTCAATGAAGCGTGTCTTGTCGTCATACCTTTCTATATTTATTGTTTCAACGGTATTCGATGATACTTGCGGATATGAGTTTTCTTCGGCAATCGTTGTAAGGTCAGAAAGCGTTGCACCACGAGGAACCACTAATTTAAACAGTTTTCCACGTCTTTTTTTTACTGGATCGGTTGTAATAAACTCGCTTTCTACAAGAGCGTCCTTTTCTAAAAGTGTCAAATGATGTCGGATATTAGAAACCTTTCGGTTAATTTCTTTTGATAAATAGTCGAGGCTGACCGTTAGTTCATCAAACCCTTGCGCGGCTATGAAAATATCTGAAGCTACAGTAGCTGATGTTGGTGAAACATTGAGAGAATTGCATAGTCTCATGAATTGCTTAAAATCAAACTCTTTACTAATCGAAACTAAAGGTGCTTTAAATCCATACTTTTCAGAGAGGTTAAATAGTTCACGCACTTTGGAATTCCGCTTTAAAGATTCTATTGATTGGTCATATTCGATCCAAAGGTTATCTGAGTTAATCTACGAAGTCTAATATGTTTGTAGTCTGACCTTTGAGTTAAATGTGTTCATGGCTAATTGCTAACAATTTTTATTGTAGAGTTCACCGGTGAACTGGTGGTTGGAACTGCGCTGAGACTACCTACATTGATGGGTTTTTCAGGGGACAGATTTGTGTAAGATTCATATTTTATTAGTTGACTACTGAAGTTAGCAGATTGCTGAATTCTTGCCCAGTTCACCGGTGAACTTACATTTGCATTCTTACATATTCATCTGGTTTTCAGCTAGATATTGCATATATCCAATTAGTTTATTAAATTTCAATCGCATGCCGGTAAAGCTTCTTAGACTCTCACAACGCGTATCACTTTGAAAATATTTTAAACATTCGATCCGAGACATTAGCCGCTTTGCATGACAACATAAAACTCCTATTCGTAAGTCAATTGAAGTGGTGAGTTCCAATGGGAGAGTTAGAGGTTTATAACGGATTAAAAGTTTTGTCGAGCTACCATCGCAAAGGAGGTGTGGGTAAAACATTTCTTGCTTCAACAATTGCATATCTTCTTGCTACTGGTGGTCCTGATGGAAAGGGTAAAAAACGACGAGTTCTTGTTCTAGACTACGATTCTCAACAGGATTCATCCAAAGCGTTTCTAAAAATGGATGCAATACCTGGTGACGATGAATATGCTGCACCCCTACATCCAGATGTGGAAGAAATCAACGATCCAGATTGGAGTGGAAGAAATACGAGTACTGACATTCTTTTTGACTCGCCAGTTTATGAATATCCAACTGCTTTTGAGAATATAAGTGTGTTGCCTTCGGAAGGGAATGTAGACCGTGTATTAGCGCTTACTTCAGAATCCGATAGATTAGTATCTACAATCACTACTCATATGAGAGAGTGGTTTTCGATAGAGGATATCGCAAACGATTACGATATCGTCATCGTTGATAATCCCCCGAGTAAATCACCTGTATCGGCTGGTATGTTGGGCGCAGCTACACATGTAATAATACCAACTGAGCCTGAATATGATTCGATAGATGGAGTCCCTATGCTACTGAATCGTATAGACCGTATCAACGAGGGAAGGGCTGGGAATCCATTGCAAGTTATTGGAGTTATACCGAACAAAGTTCCCAGTAAATCGCGACTGACACAAAAAGATGAAGTTGCTCTAGCAAAACTTTACGATAAAGACGGGCCGACAGGAATTTATATGAGTCGCTTTTGGTTGCAGCAAAGAAACTGCTATAGGGTTATGGAAAGGCCTTCAGTAGATGAGTCTCATTTTAATTATGTTCATAACCATCATGCAATTGATGAAATGCAAAAGCTTTATGAATTGGTCACAACTAGCTTATGGGGAAGTGAATCGTGAGTGATAGAAAGCCAAGATCGAGAAGAACAGTGAGTAAAACATCACAAGAGGATTTGATTTCTAAATTCGAATCAGGGGCAGGGGTTTCAAAGAAGTCGCAGCAAATGCTTGATGATCTAAAGCAAAGAGATAAATCAAAAGAAAGTGACGTTCACGACGACCCTCTTTTTAAAACTTCATCCGAAATTGATAGAGTGCTTGTTGACTACATTCAACCTCAACCAGATAACCCTAGATATCTTCCCGTAAAGTTTGTAAGAGGCATTGATTCTTCAGATACCAAGTTACTCACTAACTGCGTTGTATGCGAAAAAGGTCTCCTAGAAAATAGGCTAGAGAAAAGTAACCCTCGGTATAATAGTGTGCAACGTGAGATAGAGGAGATTAGAGGACTTGCGGAAACTCTCAAGCATAGTGAGCTGGTTCATCCTATTACAGTTTGGCGAAAAAATATGGCCGACTATCCGATTGTATCTGGGCACAGACGTTATTATGCAATTAGGTTTTTATATGGTGGATTAATAAAAGTAAAAGTTAAAATTTATGCAGAGAAGCCAAAAAATCTTAACGTCCTTCGCCATATTGAAAACTTTTCGAGAAACGATTTAGCTTTACCAGATGCTCTCGAAAGTTACTCGAATGCGGTTCTTGAAATTGAGGCGCTTGAAGGCGGTGTTGTTAAAGAGGGAAGAGCAAGTGTAATTCAATCTTACCTTGGTTTAGGAAAGACTAGTTATTATCGCTATGAAAAGGTTTATGAGTTTATTGACGATGTAATGCCCTTAGCTAAAGACAATATTGTTGTATCCCTCAAAGCTATTTATGCAGAGATAAAGGCTGCAGAGAAGCAAGGTAGGGATGCAGTGATTACCTATTTACGAGAGTTAAAGGAGTCAGGTAAGTTCAAAAAATTTGATACGCGCAAGCCAAAAGTTGGTAGGAAAAAAAGTTTTATTAAGCTACCCCGTATCGAAGTGAATCAAGTCACAGCGGTAGAAAGGCTTCTAAAAGAAGATGTAACCAAGTTAGATATTGGAATAGATTGGTCCAAGGTGGACTATAAAAACCCAGCCGAAGTAGAGTCTATAGTAAAAACAGTTGTTCAAGCATTAGCCAAATAGCGCTCTGGAGATTTTTTTGTTAAGCCTGTACGGCTTACCTAAACTTTGTGGAGATCTCTTATAGTTAGATAAGAGGTGATTTAATATTCATGCTAAAAAAACAGTTTTTCACATTAGTTCCCCGGTGAACTAATGTGAAAATATGGTGCGTAGACCCCTTTATTGCTAGATATTAGGATAATTGGAAAAGTTTTGTTGAATCTGTCTTTAACCGCAAAGTAACTAAGTTTTAAGATATAAGAATCAAACTTGGGTTGCAACCGTAGGAGATTAATAACTAGCCGATAGGACTAGAGTTCTAGTTTCTCAAAGACGTGCTAAAGATCATAATAATTTATGAGATTCGATCCAAGTATTTAGTCTTTATAAAACTCCTTCATTTAATAGTCTGTTTAGCTCTTCGAGTTGATAATAAACTTAATGCGGAGAATTATTTATATCGCTGATATTCAGATGTTAGATATTCCAGTTAGGTTAGGAGGCTCACATACTTCTGTCGTCATCACTTATTTAAACTACAAACATTACCTTTTCAATTGCTAGCTCGGTCCCTTACTAAACTCTACTGTTTAAGGTTTCCACCTCTCATAGGGAACTTTCCAATTATCTATACTACCATTCAAAAGCAAGACCAATTATTTATGGAAAGTTAAACAATGCTTTGTGACATATGCACCATTTTAGTATCAATATTGCTGACCTTAATTCTTATAAAA
>CENH01003797.1_pt1 | contig 11213 bp, 8 predicted proteins | sample 530171 | NCBI WGS metagenome assembly CENH01 (sample SAMEA2591132, study PRJEB7988) | marine metagenome | biome: marine biome (ENVO:00000447); feature: deep chlorophyll maximum layer (ENVO:xxxxxxxx); material: saline water (ENVO:00002010), including plankton (ENVO:xxxxxxxx) | depth 70 m | reverse complement strand
AGCCGTTTGTATTTCTTTAGTTGCTAGCCTGGCCTCTTGTTTTCTTTTTTCAGAAATTGCAGCCTCACGGCTAGCCCGTATACGTTCTCTACCTGTTAGGTTATCTTTTGATACCGAAGAAGTATCTACCGAGTCTGATTCCGTATTCTCGGGTGCTTGCCCGGTTACCGGTGTTGCAGTTGCACCCTTTGCCACAGCACCGTTTGTCTTTCCCTCAGTTACAGGTTCTTGTATTTCGTCTGTAACTTCTACAGTAGTTGTTTGCTCAGCATCAAACAAAGCTTTTTGTTTATCAACCCTAGCTTGTATTTCATCTGTAGATAAACCTTCAGATCTTAATTGATCTACTAAACTTTTCAATTGATCTTTTTGCTCTTTACTTCTAGCCATTATATTTAATTTTAATCAATATTAATATCGTAATATGTTTCTAAACTGCCTGATCCAGCGCCTGTAGCTTGTTGTATTTTAGCATCAAACAAATCTTTGTTTTTAAATTCAGCTAAACTTATTTCTATTTCAGGTTGACCTGGGTATTTAACTCTAGCGCTTGGCTGTCCAGTTCTTTCGGACTCTATAAATTCAACAAGCTTACCATTACTACCTGTTACTATAGTAGACACAGCTTCTTTAAACCTACCGCTTTCGCTTGTAAGTTGAGCGCTAGGATCAAAGATATTAGATTGAGTTGGTATATCAGGTATTTTTCCTTCTTGATTTATAAGTTTTTTAGCTATATTGTAATTGGTTTTAGCGGCTTTTAAATCTTTAGCATCGTTTTTTTCTGCAGCTGTGAGTTCTATAACACCATCGTATTCATCTTCGTCAAATACAAATTCTTTTGGTGGAGGAACTAATCCGCGCACATAAGCAAGCGTGCTGTCTTGAAATTTAGTTTGATCACCCACGCTAAATGGACTACCGTTTTCGTTAGCTGCATCAGCATCTGGGATCATCTCATAATTAAACACGTTATTACTTATAGCGTTAGTTCTACTAATATCTGAATTTGTTGTAAATGGTGTAACTAAATTATCTGTAACAGATTTTTGATATCTATCAACAAGAGCTTTTTCGTTATAATTATACTGAACATACACCTTACCTGCTTTTCTTGTTATTTTCTTTGGACTTGAAGTATCGTAAAAATTAATATCATTAACTTGCCCGTTTTTACCAACTAAGTTTACCCCGTTTGGATTTTCATCTGTCTTAGCCCCGAGTAATTGAACACCTGTTGTTTTAATATCTGGTATTTTACCTGGATCGGATTGTAAAAAATTTAAAGGATCTACAACTATACCTTGGAACTCTTCGTCTTCTGTAAATAAACTTTTATTTTCTTGTATTTCTTTACTGTTAAGACGCATAGACAAGGTTTTTTCATCGCTATTTTTATCCCATATTAAACTTGAAGAACTATCAGCTGAAGAACCTTGATAAGCCGACATACCAAACCAGTATTGGTTGTTTTGTTTTCCAGCACCAGACAGAGCTATACCACCTGGCATTCCGTTGTTTGATGATAAAGAATCTTCACTGTAAGTTTTAAGAGCGTCTGGAGTTTCTTTAATAACTTGCGTCAACTTGCCGAAAGCTAAATTAGTTTTAAATATATTATTTTCAGTTATCTTAACTTTTTCTGAATCATTATTTCTTTTGTACATAGCAAGTGCAGTTTCTTGCTCTTCTAAATAATCTATCATTTCAGTACCTACTCTAGCAAACTCTTCGTTTTGAGCTAAGCCATGTTCACCTAATGATTTAGAATACTGTTCTCTTCTGGTAGTTGCATTTTTATTTATACCATTTAACATTTTTTTTATAGCCGCGTTCTCTGCGTTAACAGCAGCATTTTGTTTTTCTATAAACTTAGCAGTTATGTCACCTACATTAGATATAGTCTGAGCTATGATAGCACCAGTTTTAGTATCTACAGGAGTCACAGGATTTTCATAAGCTCCAGAGCGGGTATAATTTCTTGAAAATTTTGGTAGTGCCATATTTTTTATTAAACTATATTATAGGTTTTGTAACTTTAAATTTTTTTGCTAATTGTGAATCTGTATATTTTGGAGGTGGACTTAAACTAGAAGTTGCCTTTACTCCACCGGTCTTGAGGCTGCAGCAGCCCCTATATTACCAACAGCGCTTATACCCGCGCTTATGGCAGCTGCACCATCAGATCTAGCTTGCATTTCAGCTTGTTGTTGTCCGGTTATTTGAGCTTGTAGTCTATTTAACTGCTCTGTTTCTCTGCGTTCTGTCTCGCCGTAAACAAATTCTTTACCTAATACATCTGTTTCTTGCATTCTAGCAGCTTCACCCATTAAAGAGCCTTGAACTCGCTGCGCTTCTGCTAGTTTCTGTTGTTGTAAAAATTGCTCGCCTCGCGCTGCTAGTTTTTGGTTATCTGCTTCTTGCTGTTCTATACTTGCAGAAACTCCTCTTTTACTTTGTAGTGCAGCTTGGGCTAAAGCAGTTGCACCTCCAGCACTAGCACCAGTAGCCATAAGAGTGTCAAGAGTATTTGCTAAAGCTATATCCGCTTCTTCAGCTTGGAATTCAGCTGCTTGTGTAGCAACACCTATGTTAGCATAAGCGTTAGACAACAAACCAGTGTTGTCTACAATCATATCAGCTAAACTAGTTACATCAGCATAAGGATTTATCACATCTTGTCTAGACGCTTCAGCTGCGTTAAATTCTCGCTGCAAAGCTCTTTTTTCTTCAGCTGCTCTTCTCTCTGCTTTTTTTGCTCTACTCGCGCCAAAAATAGAACCACCTATACTTACCGCGGCGCCAATGCCTGCTGCTATAAATGTCATAATTATTTAGTTTTTTCTTTAAATTTTTCTATATCAAAAGATACTATTTCTTTTTCTAATTTTTCTATATCTTTAGTGTTTGAAGGATTCTTATGCACATTTACAAATACAGAATCTTCTAAAGCATATATAAATCTTTTTGAACCAGGTTGCGATACTGTATAACAAGGTGCTATATGTTCTACTTTTTCACCATTGTTATTTATTAAAACTCTTCCCTTCATTAAAAACCAAGCATGTAAATGATTATGTATAGCACCAACAACTACCTGTCCTTGCTTCATTTCCATTTGCCTAATATATATTTGATCTGCAAATAAATGTTTAATAGGTATCTCTGGTATATGAGCAATGCTTTTTCCGTCACCAACTCCAAGATCACTATTTATAATCATATCTTGTATTTTATCTACAGATACATCTAAGTTTTTTAATTTCATTTTATTTAATAACTTGATTCTACATAATTAGAAGATACTGCAAATAATTCTTTTTTACCAGTAGGGTTTGTGGTAGCATCAGTAGATAATTGCACTGTTGCTAAATATCCTTTTATTCCAGAAACACTACTACCATATATAATTTCTTGAGGTTGAGGTTGACTGTTGTTTCTTATAGCAGACACATACTTGTTTTCTTTTCTATCAAAACCGTATCGTTGTATAAAGCTACCACCCGATATTGTTAAAGAATTCCAAGCTGCGTCCGTTGGTGTAACTATAGTAGAACCATTAACAACGTATTGACCTTCTTCATAACTAGCTATTGGTAATGCAGAGTCTGCAAATGCTGTAGGAGTACCTGAAACTGTGTCAAATTCAGTAGCATCTGATACAATGCTGTTAATTTTCCAACCGTTAGTACCTTCATAATTAATAGTACTAAAGTTTTTAGACATTGAAACTTTAGGGTTGAATATTAAAGTTACTGTTGCGGCTTGTGAAATACCATAAAATTTATTATAATCACCAAGATAATGTTGGTATATTTTATTACCATTAGTAGTGTAAAAATTATTTTTTAAACTAAATATTTGACTAGGTTTGTAATTGTAAAAACTAATCCAACCTTTTGGTCTCTCATCAAACGCTAATGTTTTATAGTCAGTATTAGAAGTAGGTGTTGCTTGCCAAGGTTGAAAAGAAGTTACATAGCTTTTAGCGTGTATATCCCATCCACCTTTAATAACGCCAATTTGTCCAGAACCACTGTCTAAATTATTTAATTCATCTCTAAAAAAATCACGCATGCCGTAAGAAGATATTTCTGTAATACCATCATTTGATAATCTAAGTACAGCGTTTCGTTTTCTGTCTGTAAAATATTTTCTATAACCATACACAGCAAAACTTCCTGGGTCTTCGCTAATTCCGTATTTACCTAGATAAGGTACTATTTGACCTATAACCATAGATCCTGATGTTGTTATAGCAGAACCTTCAGCAGAGTAAATAGCATCTTTATCTATTAAAGCTTTGCTTACTTTATCTTCTTGTAATATAGTTAAATTTGTATTTTCAGCATATAATTTTTGTATAGATCCATTTTGCGGATCTAAACTTCTAGTTATTTCTTCACCAGCTGGAAACTGATTTGTATTATTAACACTAGTTCTAGAGTTAAATATACCAGAATATATAAGTGAATTAAATCTTATAGAGCCTGTGTTTGTTTCAGACACAAGATAAGCTCTTGGCCCAAAACCCACAGACACACCATTAAATCTACCTTTAATTCTAGACTCTTCTATTATCCAGTTTCTAGCAGTTGTAGTGGTTCCTGGTCTATACGCTGGCACGTTATTACTGTTAGCATCAACAGTCTTTCTTAGTAAGAAGGAATTAAAATATTTAACTTCTATTGTAGCAGACATATATATATATTCACCTATTTATTTTTTTATTTAAGTTGATTGTGGTAATCTCCAAAGTTGAAAGTGCGCGCCTCGTTCTTGTTGTTCTAAAGCTATTTCATTTTGAACATAAGTATTAAAACTAGTTGGATTAGCAAAAGCCATAGTTGCTGTGCTTTCAGTACCACCAGTTCTAATAACTTGAGTACAGTTCATAAGAGTATTTAAATACCCATGATTTCCTCCTGTTGAATTTGTAGTCATTGTTAAGCCATTACGCCCATCAGCTTCATAATCTATTTTTATAGGACCATTAAATCTTAATTTAGCACTTGTATTACCATTAATACTTAATCTACCTGTTTGACCAGCTGCTAGGCTACCTGGAATTACCTGTTGAGGAATCCAACCACTTCCTTGTGTTACAGAAGTACAAGCCGTAACAACATTTCCGCTAACTGTTACATTAAAAAAAGCGTTTCCAGGGTCACCACCAAAGTTAGACATATTTATTATACCTGCATTGTAGCTAGTATAAGGATCTGGAAGTAATTCTACATTTGTATAAGTTCCGTTTGTAATACCAGAACCTGTTTGATCAATAACCCAAGGGCTAGTACTGCCGGGACTCATTATATTTTCATCTCCAAAATAGTCAGGGTTATAATAAAGAGTTCGTAAAAGATCATTATTTAAATTACTATAGTGATCATCTGGAAATATTATTCCAGCATAAATTAAAACAGGTTGATAATTACTAGTTACTATTGTTCTTACGTCTTGAGCGCTAATTTCTTTTGCTGTATTATCTGCTAATAAAGCTTCTAACTGTGTTTTATAATTAATACTTGTTATTGATGTTGCCATTTTTTTTAATTTTTATATATCAAACGCTGTTGAGAAAGCATCTGTAAATGCTCCTGGTTCTGTTAATAAGTTTACTGTTGTTGTCACTGTAGCACCACCCGCGTCTGTTAATGTTATAACTACATCTAAATTACTCCAAAAACCTCCTGTTAATCTGCCAAAAACTCCAGTAGTTTTATCTATACTTAAGGTTACAATGTCTGAAGTGCCTCCACCTCTAATTATTTGAAGTGTAGCTGCGTTGCTACCAGACGGGTTATTGTTAACTACTATAGTGTAACCTGCGTTTATTATAGCAGCCTGCGTCACACTAAAGCCCCATGTTAAATCCAATGTGTTTTTAGCCGTATTAAAACTACCATTTTTACCCGTAAAAGTTACAAATGGATTAGGCATTGTAGAATATTGAGGCGAAGGTAAATTATAAGCGTCAATAATAGGATCAACATTACTTAAAGCAGCATTAATTTGTAAACTAGCAAATGGTGCTTTAAATGTTATTGCAACGTCATTAGCAACAGTTGTTGGGTTAACTAAATTAAACGTAGCTGTTGCATCGCCACCACCACCTCCTGCTGTTACAGTGTCAATAACACCTAAAAGAGTAGCTCCATTAAACACTTGCATTCCTGTGAAAATACCGTTGCCAGCACTGCCATCTACTAAATTGTCTACAATTATAGTTGTAGAATTGCTAACAGCGCCATTAACGTCTGCCGTAGCATTATCATCTTTGTTTCTAACTTTCATGTTAAACGTATACGCCTCTATTGTTGAAGCGTTAGGTCCAAAATAAAAACCATTGTTAGGTGATCCTAAAGCATTTATTTTAATTCTATAACGATCATCACCTTGTGTTTGGTCTAATTCTAAAGTAAATTCGCTAGTTCTGGTATTTCCACCACCATCAACAACTGTAAAATTTGTTATTTCAGAATTATCAATTTGTTGAGAGGCTTGATTTATAGGTTTAAAATTAGTTGTTACATAACGTGAATCTGCGGCGCCAGTCGATGTGCCCGTGCCAGCCGGGTCTTGGTTTTCTTTTTGTAAATAAGCTAAAGACGTAAAACCTATAGGCGTATTACCACCTCCAACTGCTATTGCTGCATTTAGCTCAGATATAACACCATTTGTAGATGTTTCGTAATATATATCTATATTAGATTCAAAAGGATTAGTTTCAAAAACAGTTAAATTAAAATTAAAATCAGTGGCATACGCGCTACCAATAGATACAGGTGTAGCAAGTTTTGCTAAAAATGGATTTGTATCTACTTGAAAAATAGCATTGTCCGCTGATGTTCCTGTAACTCCACCCATGTCTGTAAATGTAGATAAAGTAGTAACAGTGTTGTTTGTATTACCAGGAAAACCTTGTACATTGTAATAATTAGGAGACGTGCCCGTGGTGTTTACAACATTATATAATAGCGTATCACTTCTAAATTGATTTTGATTACCACTAACATCAAGAAGCTCTTTAGGAACTTTATTTAAACTATCTGATATTAAAGTTGTAAACGCAAATCCAGAATTAGGCGCTATAGAGTTAAAAGATCCATTAATAATACCAGGGGTATATACATTATAATACTCTTGTTGCGTTTGTTTTACAACAACTTTATATGTATACCAACCCAAAGGGTTATAAGAAGCATTACCTATTGTACTATTATATAAACCAGGTTGTCCTGTAGGAACAGGATTTCCATACTGCAAAGGGCTGTACGTGCTTAATATTTGTTCGTTAAATTGAATTTTTATAGAATTACCTACGTCACTTAACACATCGCCAACGGTGTTGTTGTTTCTATATGGAAAATAAAACGTTGATGCTCCAAAAACATTTGTAAAATTATTAGAAGCCGTATCACTACCTACATTAGATAATATAACGTCAGACTGTCTTCCGTATCTATCCATAAGCACAATGCCTACTTGGTAATTTCTATTTCTTTTAAGTGTACTTTCTGGGTATTCTTTATCAATACCAGTATATAAAGTTCCAGATTCTATTTTTTCGCTTGCAGCTACTTGATAATTTAAATGATTTGGCGCGGTATATTTATTTACATAGTTTCCATATATAACTCTATTACCAGAAACTTCTTGCGACAATGCTTTAACTGGTGTTTGGTCGTAAACTCTATTAGCTTCAGAAGAAGGTAATGTTAATATAGGTTTTCTTGATTGATATCTATATTTGTAAAAAGTATCTGTTGAATGGTTTGTAGTTATATCGTCTAAAGATATAGTGTCTAGTACATATAAAGCAAGACTATCAGATTCTTGATATATAATATCTATTTCTGTAATTTTAAAATTAGAATTTAAATTAGCTCCAGTAACAGAGTCTGGAAAATTTATAATTAATTCTATAAAATTAACTTTATTCTGCATAAAAGAAACTTCACCACTCGTGTAAGAAGCCTCTTCATCTCCAGTTAAAAACCTACCATCTTGTTGTGGTATAAAAGCTGTTTGTGTAAAAGGAGCTATTATAGAATATTCGTTATCGTCGTATTTAAATCTATAAGAAAATTTTACAAATTTATCTTTAAGAAAAACAGGATCACCAGAGTAATTATTTATAAAATCTGGATTTGGAGAAAAAACAATAACGTCATTAGCATCTAAAGGTGTTGTAACACCTACAGCTTGATTAGTATTTAAACTAGTAGCGGTACTTCCAGCTGCAACCTGAGTTCCTGCGGGTATTTTATCAGTATTAGGCGGTTGTAAAGTTATTATGTTTCCAGTAGCAAAAGCGCCGTAAGTTGTGGTTATAGGTATTATAGATGCGTTATTAACCGTAGTTGTTGCAAAACCAGCGGCACCACCTATAGTAGAAGGCGATACTACATCTTTCATTGTACCCGTATATACACCGCTATTTTCTGTTACTAAATCTATAGTTTGATACGGAGCATACTTAGCTACTGATATTGTATCTTCTGTAGAATAATAAGTAGAACTACTGGTAGCTTTACTTATATTTATTTTTCTAGGCTGGTTTCTATTGTCAGTCCAAAATAATAAATCTTCTAATATGTTTACGCCATATATAGGATGTGTTGTAGAAAAATTTAAAAATCTTCCAGTAACAAGCGTTATAAAAGTATTAGCGTTGTTTTTAACATCTAAACAAACAATAGAAGAAATACCTTGATTAACAGCAGCTTGGTTATTAGTTAAATTAGTAGGTGAAGTATCTGTATAATCTGTAATAAATAAATATATTTTTTCGCTTATTTCATCTACACCATAACCTATAACAGTAGCGTTTGCTCCAAAATTTGTTTCAGTAGCAATAAGTGTATTACCTAAAACGTTTTCAAGTGCGCCTACATCACTATCTTCTGATTCTGAAACAGCTATATTAAAAGCGTTTCTGTACTGATTAGAGGGAACTAGTCTAGAATCTAAATCTTTATTCATTTTAGACGCTAGAAAACTATTCTTTACTTCAGCCATTTAATTTTAGTGTTTTATCCATTTAGATTTACCTCGCATAACCTGTACAAACTCATTTAGTTTTATATTAGATAAACGTATTTTAGCATTACGTAGTTTTGCACTTTTTTCTTTTCTTAACCTTTGCACTACATATTCAGGCTGATTTATCATAGAAGATATAAGAGCATGAGATATGTAAGCATACATAGCTTCTTCCGCCATTTTAGGTACTTCAGTATCTAAATCGCTAGAAAGACCATCTGATATATATTCTAAGTTTATTATTTTATCAACTAAATTATTAGAAAAAGATATTTTATTTATTCTATTATTAATATTAAAATAACCATTTATGTTAGCATACTGAGGATCTAATCCGTATTGTTGGCCATAACCAACCATACCAATATAATCATTGAAAAATTCAGATGCTAGCAACGGATCATTTAATAAATTTGCTTGATTGTTAAAATTATTTTTATCCCATCTATCGTCTATTATAGAGTTAGCTGCTTCTATATTTTCATTAAAAGCATCTTGTATTGGTACTCCTTTGTTATCTTGTATTGGAAGTTCTGTCGGGCTTTGATGAAGATTATTTGAAGGCATTATAATATGCTGACGACCATTTTGGTCTACCCAATATATATTTACATAATTAACGTAATCTTGTGGAAGAACTACGCTCAAGCTTTTAGGAACTGTAAGTTCTTGAGATTTTTTACTTTTTAGCGTATCATAACTAAATTCTTGTAGTGCTCTTTTAGCATGAAATATTACATCGGTGCGTTTTATGCTAGGTAATAATTTTCCAACACCTACATAAGCTACTAAAAAGTTGTTTACTATATCACCTATTTTTACATAAGAGTAAGAACCATAATTGTTTTCTACTATATCTCCAAAAGCTTTTTCTCCTATAGTGTTACCGTAATTACCACCATCTAGTTTTTTTAATTGTACAACTATTTTAGTTCCACTTAATAAAGGATTTATAGAAATATTAACCCCTGGGCCATAAGTAGTGGAGCCATATATTGCAGGATTCCAAAACAGTTGTAACTGAGTACCAAGATCTGTTATACTTGTTATTATAGCTGAAGTTGTAGCACCAGTCCAACTAGCTGTTGGCATTGAAAGAGTATCACCTACAACTATAGTACTTGTTAAAGTAGTTTTAGTTATTATTACATAGTTTACTAGAGTTGGAGCTGCTAGATTATCTGTAACAGTACTTATACCAGATATAGTTATAGAATTTCCAGATACTGTATACGGTTGAGTGTATTCTGTATATGTACCTGCTGCTCCTGTAGGACTTGTGTATAATTTAAAGTTATTTAAAGCATAACTAGGTGTGGCAGAAGATACAGCGTTAAATATTAAATCTGTATCAAACGTAGTTGTAAAAGATTCAGCACTTCCTGATCCTGCCGCTGTAAAGCTTTGAGCCCCTTCGTAATATTGTCTATTGTTTTCTTGCATTAGTGCCATACGTTAGCTTTTTGCGTTTATATTTTCAGCTTGAACAGCTTGAGAAGCTGCTTGTACTATCTGTGGGTCTCTAATAACTATACCAGCATAAGCTAAAATTCTAAGTATAACTTCTGTTTGCTCGGTTTGATCTAACTGAAAATTAGTACTGGTATTAGAATTATATACTAATATTTGAGTATTTTGATCTTTAGTAAAACCCCAAACAACATCACTAGGTCTAATAACAAAATCTATATCTACACTGTTAATAGTAGTTGGGCGTGCAAGAATTTCATTGTTTTGAAAAAGATATACAGGGAATTGCTCTGTTGGTTTTGTAAGTGGAGATTTTGTTATATTGTAATATTCGTTACGCTGTACTCTTTGAAGTTCTACTGCATCGCCAACCTTGCCTAACGTTTCGGGTCGAAAAGTTACAGTTCCTAATCTATACACATCAGAACCTATATCATTCGATGTAGCTACAATTCTTGTTCTTCTGAATAAAGATATTTTTTCATCTATACCAAGAACCCTATCGGCATAGTCCATATCATTTTGTGGCACTCTAGACGCTTGGTTTAAGTCTTCAAAATATTTTTGAAATATTTGCAATTGAACCTGCGTAGCTGTTTTATTAAACTCATCAGGTGTGATATAACCACGTTGCTCTTTGTTAAGTATAAGTAAAACGGTTTGATATACAGTGTTTACGTTTATTGCCATTTATA
>CENH01029646.1_pt1 | contig 11227 bp, 10 predicted proteins | sample 530171 | NCBI WGS metagenome assembly CENH01 (sample SAMEA2591132, study PRJEB7988) | marine metagenome | biome: marine biome (ENVO:00000447); feature: deep chlorophyll maximum layer (ENVO:xxxxxxxx); material: saline water (ENVO:00002010), including plankton (ENVO:xxxxxxxx) | depth 70 m | reverse complement strand
CTCTGCAAGCCAGTCTCTAGCGTAAGAAACAAACTCACCACCTAACAAACCAGCAGATGCTATCCTTAACATAGGAAAAACATTTCCTCTTTTTAACTCGTTTCCTAATTGGCCTCTTACCCAGTTAAACTGCTTGTATCCAAACTTCTTAAATAAAAACAAGGGTCTAAATCTAGGATCATTAAAAACAAGGGGCTCTTCCAGTATATTTCTTTGTAGCTGTGTATCCCTTGCAAACTTATACATGGCTTCAGCTTTTTGCCTGTCTGTAATTTTACCAACACTTGTCAAACCTAAATCCCTAAGATTTTGCCTAGCCCAGTTTTGTCTAAATTTAAAAACACCAGTTCCCTTGCCTTGTGCTACTGGTTGCAATAAATCAATCCATTCTTTAGCGGCCGCTGATGAAACCAACTGATTGATTTCGTTTATCTTCTTAAATCCAGATAGCCATGTTGCTCCCTCTGCAAACTTGCCAAAAAAACCGTCATTTGGATTCAATCCTGCAAGTGATTGATATAGTGATATATTACTAACTCCCGACTGTCTGATTAGCTTTCTATACTCTGAGGATGTAGATAGCTTGTACATTCCTTTTATTACAGGATAATATCCGGCTTTCACAGCAGTAGATATGGATAGCTGTGTTATGTTTGGAACAGTTGCAAAACCTAGTCCTATCTTAGAACCTATTTCAAAATCTACAACGTCACTCCAAACTTTTCTAGCAGATGCACTTTTCCAATTATAAGATGGGTCGAGTTCTATATTATTACTTTGTATTTTATATAGCTGATCTAGTACATCTGCTTCTTTTTTAAAAACTTCAATTTGTTTTTCAGTGTATTGATTTCTTTCGTTTCGACTCATCTTTCTAAGCTCACTGATAGATCGTTTCCAAAACTCACCCCTATTACCAAACTGCTCAACGCTTGCGACACGTCTTGCCCACTGGTGAGTATACTGTGCCAGTGCGACCCTAGCATCTCTTTCTAACATAAAATCCGGAAGGTCTTTTGCTTTTCTTGCAATCTCTAAATTTTTAGCAATATTGTGATATTGTGTATTAACTGTAGTGTTTAACCTTTGAAATACTTTGGAAACTTTTAAATTAAAATCTGGTATCTGTTCTCTTTTTAAATCTCTTCTAATGCCAGCCATTTCATAAATCGCCCTAAGAGATTGTTCTGACATACTTCCTTTTGAAACAATATCACCTATCACTTTTTGAAACTCAGGTTTGTTATACATTGCATTTTCAGTAAATAACTGAGGATTTTTATCCCTTAGCTTTGCAATATCATTTGATAAAACTTTTAATATATCTTGCTTAATAATTCTTGGAAAGTAAAATTGTTCTTTTGGCCCTAAATCTACACCTGCTTTAGTTGCTATGTCCCACATATCATCAAGTATGGCTCTGTATTCTCTTACTTTTGGATCACCTGCAAATGCTGAACTTTCTAATTTTTTACCAAGCTCAATAGCTTCTTGCCTTGCTTTTTCTTTTGCTTTTGTTGATACAAACTCTTTTGCTTTTGCCATACCAGAAGCTTCTAAACCAGCATCAGTAAATCTTTGGCTAAATGTACCCATCAAAGTAAAATATCTAGCATCTGCATTATCAACTTTAGTTTTTACTTCAGTAGCTAATTGAGTATTTAACCTTTTACCAGACCTGTCTAAAACTTTAAAACCGTGATAATCAGAAAGAGTTTTATTAGGAACCATTGTAGTTTCCCATCCATTATTTTTTAAACGCTTTGAAAGCTTAACAACCCTTGTCTCATGTCTCATTTGATTTAACATTTTAAGTTGTTCAAGAGGTGTCATTTCTTTTACAATTCTACTTGCGTTCTGACCTCTCAAGTCTTTTCCTGTGATAACTCCAGCTCTATCCTGAAAGGTACTATCATCCATGTTTAAATTTTTTCTAATGTCAAAAATACCATTTACCCTTCTTTGAGTTAGTTCGGCAGGGCTACCCTTACCCCCTCTTGTAAAGCCTCTTTGTTGAAACTCTGCAAATGTAATTGGGTTTAATTGTTTATTTGTATTAGCATCCTTAAACTTTACAATGTCCTCATCTATTTTAACTCTTTCTGTTCCTAGCTCTGTTTTCTTTTCTGATGTAGTTGTAGAACGTTTATCAAAAACAACGTTTTTTACCTTGACTCCATTTCTATCTATAAAGACTTCGTTAGGCTGTATCCTAGTCTCAGTTTCTATCTGGCCTAATATCTTTGCTCCCTCATCTGCTGTAAGTTTTACATCTTTTTTAGCTTGTGTAATTTTCTTGTATCCCTTAACCAACTTACCCGTTGCGTATTTTTGTGCACCTAAAGCACCTATCACTCCAGCCGCATGTGCAAAATCTTCAGGGGTTGGTAATCGTCCCTCTAAAAGAGGAGCAACTACAGCAAAATCAGTTGTTTGTGCGGCTTTTGTAGCGGCTACTTGTGTTATAGGATTTAGGTTTCTTGTAGCGGATTGAACTACAGGGCCAAGAGCACCTGTTGTTGCACCTAATACAGCACCTTTAGATGCGTTCTTAATATTCATAAGCAAATCAAACTCTTGATCTGGATCAGCTATTTGACCAAGGCTAGACTGTAATCCACTGTAAAAACCTAACTGAGTGCCACCGACAGTAGCGGCTTGAAAAGCTTGGTTTACCACTCTTGGTGTAGCTTTTTTTATTACTTCCTCAGCAGTTTTTAGAGGAACTTTATTTAACAGTAATCTTCTCTTAGCTTCTTCTGCATTTTTACCAACGATAGCCCTTGCTAAATCGTCACTAACAGCAACTCCTTTTCCAACCCCTTGCTGTACAGCTTTTTTTACCGCTGTTTTTGTAGCACTTTTTACAGCTAAACCACCAATACCACCCGTTCCTATCATAGTAAGGACATCTGCTGGTTGCAAGAAAGATATAATACTTGCACCTACATCTTCTAATATATCTGGTTTGTAATTAGACAAGTCAAATCTAGCATCTCCAGTAGCTACCTGCTCTGCTAAGCCAGTGATGCTCTGATTGTATCCAGCCTTTACCCAGTCTGGTAGCCAGTCTCCGGGTATAAAACCGTACAAGTCTTTATCTTCTTTGGGGACTTTGTGCTCTGTATTTTTTTCTAAAAGAGCATCGTAGTATGTAGATGAGTCAAATAAATTGTTATCGTAATCTGATTTTTGCTCTAGGTAATCTCCAGTGTTTTGAACTTTCTGTATAGAGACATCATCTAAGTCTCCAGATAGATTGTTTAATAAGTCATCGTAATATGAATATTGCCTTGTTGACTCAGCCATGGCATATCATTCAAATAGCTGGATTGGTTGTGGAGTAGCTGTGGGATTAGCCAGTGCACCGGATTGGTTAACAAGTCTTTGAATTAAATTTTGAGTTGGTTGCTGGTCTTCATCAATGTTTAACTGTTTATTGACATCAGCTAACAACTGCCTGTATTGTTTACTTAACTTGTTTTTGTTAAACTTAAAAGCACCTTTACCACCACGTGCTTCACGATCCAATGTGACCTGTAAACCAGTAGGGTTGTCTTCAATAATATCTTTAAACATTTTAATTTGCTTTGAAAACTTTTTTGTCTTAGGTATTTGTTTGTACAAATCCCTTACCTGACTAACTAAATTATCACGTGTCCTTAAAGCATTATTTAAATCTACCATTTTTTGAGTAACACCTCTCCTGCCAGCCCCCTCGTATTGCTCTGGATTAAGAGTTAGTGTGCTTAACTTACCAGCCTCTATTTCAAACTGCCTAGCTACCCTGTCATAGTATTCTGGATTGTCTTTTCCTTCTGGAGGTAAACTAAATGCACGAGCATCAGGATTTATTCTAAAACCAGAATCTTCTCTTTCACCTTCTTGTATTTGCTGTCCCGCCAGACTAAGCCTTTCGGTAAGTCCACTTATCCCCGGTAATGGTTGAGATGTAGTAATATCTATATCTCTACCTTGGTCTAATACATTCGTAGCACCCTCATACTGTTGATTTAACAACTCAACAGCATTTTTATATTCCTGACTTTCTTCGGGTTCAAAAACAACAGCATACTGAGCACTAACTAATTCATTTTGATCTAATGCTTCCCCACGTGTTGAAGCTAAAGTTTGAGTATCTGTATCATAATCTGGTCTTGCTGTAAAAGGAGATATTGCAGGAACAACTGTTCCAGTTGGAGCACCAGTTTCTAGTACAGGAGCAGTAATTCTATATTTATTATAAAGTGCATCAACGCCTTTTTGATAATTGTCTAACATTCCTTTTAAATTTTTAAGATTTGTTGAAGGGTCAAGCCCAGACTTTTTTAAGTTGTTTAATATCTCTTGAGCAGTTTTATTATCAGTGTCTATGCTAGGTATCTTTTGAGCTTCTTCTATCATCTGTTTTTCGACATTAGCAATGTTAGTCAGATTACGCTTTAAAACATTCTGATCTTCTCTAGACATGGTACGCATATTGGTTTCTCTTTGATTGTCGTACTTGCCCTTTGCTTTTACTAAGGTATCATAAGCAAATGAATCTCTTTCTTTTAACATACTTATTTGTTCTGGAGATATTTTAATTTTATCGTAATCGTAAAAAGTTGCATTTGGGCCAAGGTTTTGTATTTGACTTACCTTACCCCTAAGCTCAGAAAGACTAGAACTTTGAGACTCATCCTGAGCATCAAAAAATTGTGCTTGATCTTCATAGTTAAATTGTCTAGCCGCTCTTGACTTTCCTTCAAAATCATACTTCGGCAAAGCATCAATAATTCTTCTATAGTCACTTTTTGTTTCTGCATCTTCTTTATCTTGTTGGGCTTTATTATAGCGTATTTGCTCCTTCTCTCTTTGCTCTTTCGCTATACGTTGAGAGTCATCGTACCTTTTATCTGCCAGTTGCTGTCTTTCAAGGGCTAGTTGATTTCTCTGATAATCATTAAAATAATCTGGCAGTCTATCTAAAAAGTCTGCAAGAGGATTGTCGTATTGACCGGGAGCCATACGCTGTCTTCTGCTGTATATACTTCTAGTGTGTCCGGGCATTATCCACCTCCACCAGAAATACCACCGCCAAACCCTCCACCTTGAGCAAGTTGACTAGCGGTTATATATTGACCAGATTCCTCATCCCACCCATATTGAGTACCGTTAAAAGTAACAGGGCCCTGATCTGACGTTGGTAGACTTGATACTGTAGGTGGTGGAGCTGTATATGTACCAAACTCAGCACCTTGATCTGTCATACTAGCCGCTTGCCCTAGTGTTTGTGACTCAAAAGCTCTTTGTTGATCTTCTCTTTGTTGATCTAAAGACCTTTGACTTCCCGATACAGCTTCTGCAATAGCTGATGTTTGTGCTCCAAACCCAGAACCAGCACTAGCCAATCCTTGACCACCAGTCATACCCATTAAACTACCGCTGATCGCTTCAGTAGCTCTAGATAACTGAGTAGGATCAAACTGCTCAAACATAGCTAATTGTTGTGGGGTAGCGGTAATCCCAGCGTCTTGTAAAACCTGTTGTATATTAACACTACCGCCGTTCTGATATTCAACAAGGCCACCATCTTCGTAGAACGTAGGAGTTGCTTGCGTAAAAGAAAAAGTATCAGGAACATAATCACTAGCCCCTAGTAAAGTATCAGCAGGAGATGCCATTGGGTTGTAAGTAGATGCAGGAAAAACAGAAGAAGGATCAAATATTTTATCACTAAATAAAGATGGATCACCGAAAGGAGCCCCTGCCTGAACTACTCTTTCTACGCTAGGTGCAACAGGTAACGGAGCACCTCCAAATCCCGCAAGGTCGGCAAGAGAAGAACGTAAACCGCCCGCTTTTGCCCTAGCTGTTCCATATATACCGCCACCCGGAGTTAATCCAGCGGTAAGACCTGCCTTTAAACCAGCCGCACCTGCTCTTCCTAATATTCCTTTGTTAAAATCCTCACTAGCCTCATCTACATCTCTAAAATCCTGCTGTGCAAAAACAGTACCACTCGAATCGTAATCAACAGCCTTTCCAGCACCAAACTTTTCACCAAGACCTTTACCTAAAGCAGTACCTAAACCAGATGCTATCGCAAGACTAGCACCACCAGTAACAGGAGCAAGAGCCGCACCAAGTAAACCACCAGCTAAACCACCAATACTACCAAACAAACCACCACGCTTTTGCCTTTTAGCCTCTGCTCTTTGTTGATCTTCTAGTTTTTTAATGTCGCTTTGTCTCTGCATAGAGCGAGCAAGCATAGCCGCACCACGACTAGGTTGCCCACCAACTTGCATCATCTCCATTAGACTACCGGATTTACCCATGTCAAAGCCCATCATATTAGGGCCGGATTTCATAGGTAAGTAACCTTTTGATTTTGAGGAATGTTCAATCATGGTATAATTCCTTAGAATTTAATAAAGTTTTTATCATATTTCCACCTCTACTCGCCAAACTGATGTAATATAATAATCTATTGTTCCACCAGCAGGATCAATAGTAGCCGCAATGCTTATACCAGCCTTAGCTCCAGCCTCTACTGTTGGTGGATTATTGAAATCAGACTCATTCACAGTTAGTAAAGTATTGCTAACAAGCTCAGGAGTATGTGTAAATCTAGCAACTGTATCTGTAGTTGTGTCTCCATCATCTTGCCTGTGTATAGTGAATGAAATATCGGCTGAAGTAGCACCTGATAAAGACTCTGGCCTAAACAATATTTTATGACAGGTCATTGTATAAGGAGTTAAAAAAGAACTTGTGGCATTATTCATATTTGCCTGCTCTCCAGTCCCCTGCCAAGGCAAAAATGTAAGATCTGTTCCTATGTTATCTGAAAAATTGTGAATAAATATTCTATGATCTATAAACTTGTTTCTATACTCCAGTATTCCTGTTTTTATTTTATTTCCAACATCTAAGTCGTTATCAATAGATTGATTTCCATTGTGGTTCATATCTGAACGCCAAAGCAAACCCTTTTCCTTCCTGTATCTAGACAGTGAACCGTTTTTGTTAAAAAATAAAACCTCTTCACCCTCTCTCATAGACTGTACAGAGGGTTGAAAATTTACTACACGTATTTTATCTTGCTTTTTGCTACTTAAAAAACGACTTACTCTATCCACTAGACTCCCTTTCTATAAATCGGTCTGTATTCAATAGATACATCATTTATATATACCTTTGCAGAAGTAGAGGATGTGTTAAGCTGGACAGATACCTTGTTACAAACAACAGGGGAAGAAGGTGTAAGTTTTACCTTGGCCCAATTAGAGGCACTAGCACTAACTGTACCACTCAAAGAACTGCTTGAGTTGTCTTCTTCTAGCAATGTAAACTTATTTGTTAGAGCAACATCTGATTTGTACGTAATATGAATTGCGTATACTTTTTTTACCTGTGCAGGATTGCCAAAATCTATTGCTCTGGTGGTAAAACGAACACCATCTGTTGCCGCTACAGACCTATTTAATTGATAGATATCTATAGATCCACCAGAATCGTGACCTATTAAAGTTTGATTGCTCTCTGTATCTACAGAGTTAGTTAAGCCATCATTACTATCCAAAACAAAATCTTTTATAAGCGTAAAGTTCCCTCTCTTTAAATCACACATAAAAGCATCACCATCATTGTCTAAGCTCTTTATTATAAAAGCCATAGATTCTTGCTCGTCATAGACAATACCTGTAAAAAAGTCTACATGTGTGCTCCAGTCAAGATCACTAATTTTGTTTTCTTTTAAGTTTCTAATTGATGACCCATCATACAGATACAAACCTTGTTTATTGGCCCATAATACGCCATATTGCGTTCTTTTTACTGCTTCTGGATGTAGCACACCCTGATACTTTTTACTGTCTTCTAAGAACCAATTACGGTCATCTCCTGATATATTTATAATATCTAAACTTTTATTCTTATAAGCCAATAATCTATCAGCATAAGCTTCTATAGCAACATAAACATCAGCATCGCCTTTAGCCGCTTCTATATAATTATCAGATGGAAATGTATCGTACCTATTTGGCATTGAATACATAATTCTGTCAGGATAAGATCTTAAAGTTGCTTCAGTTTTTGTACTTCCCGTGTCTTCATCTTTCATTGTAACATTGCAAACAAAAGTTCTATTATTAGCTACAACTACATCTTTCCAATGTTCCCCTGAATCACCCAAAGCATTACTAAATACGCTAGAACTAAAACCATTAATCACTTCATAGGTAATGAACCCTAATTGAGTTACGCTAAAATTTTCAGTTGCAACTCTACTAGGACAAGAATAAAAACTACCAGTAAGAGTCAAAGACACTCCAGATGCGGTTGCATTAGCATTAGAAGAAATAACAATAACATTAGAACTGTTATTAGCAGATGATATAGTAGCTCCAGTTGGTATTCCCGCTCCTGATATAGACATGCCCGGAACAGCAAGGTCGTTAGAAGTGTTTGTAATGTTAGCACTACCATCTGATGTGTTTCCTGTTAATGACTGACTTGGATTTGTCCAAGCTGTATACTCATCAGATAACTTAGTACGAACCCCTTTTCCAAGATGAATATCTAATAACATTATATATTCAGAGTCAGTTCCTTTTTGCCTTATGTATATTCTACCACCAGATATTCTTTCATCGTAAGGGCCAACTGTAGAAACATTTAAAGATAAAGATTTTAAATTATTAGCATCGGTTACTGTGTGAGTTGCTGAGTAATCAGACGGTAGAGACTCTTGATTTTCATCATATATAAATGTTTGAGCAAATTCATATTCAGCCGCCTCTATAAATCCATCTACATCCGTTTCGGTTGCAACAGCAAGATTGAATCCAGAACCAGCAGTTAAAGAAGTAGCAGTTGCAGAATCATTGTCTTGATTTTTTTCGTAACTAGCTAATGCACCGGAAGTTCCAGAACTTGAGGCCACTGTTCCATCAGTAGGCTTGGCTAAGTCATTTTCTTTGTCATGGTATTTCATAAATGAATTAGGATCAGTAGAATTTGTCGCACCATTGAAGTGTCTTCTTTGAATCCATCCATACCATTTTATCTTAGAATCATTATTATCAGCAGTATCACAACTTCTAATAGAATCTTCTACTTTGTAATATCTTACTTTTGAAGGGATTGAAATAGCAGAGCTTCTTAATGTAATTTCTTCATCATTGTAATTATTAGCAGTTGTTGAAAAAATATCAATTTTATGCGTTACTGGATTTGCTAATAATATAACTTGGTCTCCCAAAGAAACTCCTTTTAGAGTAGCACCCCAAAAGACTTGAGGAGGAGTTTCAATAGATATAGGCATAGCCCTGTCAAAAATTATATTATTGCCATTTGTGTTTACAACACGATAAATACCTTGAGCCGCTGTGTCAATACCGTTTGCAGGAAAAGAAGTTGCAGTCATGTGAACTAAAGTACCAACTGGAAAAGAAGATGCTAAATTTTGCTGTGTTCCACCCGATTTATACTCTAATTCTCTTAGACTGCCACCGTTAATTCTTGCTATAAACCCAGTAGCAGACCCTTCACTATCATCATCACCTGTAATTGAACTAGTCTGAGAAACCGTTACCGAATCTCTTGTATGGTCTGTTTCAAAATACCCTAAACCATATCCGGGTTGAACTGTAGTTATTTCATCGTTGTTATAAGCACTAACTTTATTGTTGCTAGAATCTGTCATGGTATATGCTGGTTGCATACCACCATACACATTAAACATAAGATTCTGCCCTACCGATACCTCATTGTCATTTATATCAGCAACGTCTTTTACTGTATTTAAACCACCGCTAAAATCATTTAGCTTATAAAGCCTTTTAGGCATTACTTACCTTTAAATACACCTTCTAACATATCTGTCATTACATCAACCAACTTTTCAAAAAGCTCTTGCTCTTTTTCTTCGTTGATCCAAGGTATGTTTACCTTTTCATTAATTTTTGTTGCTAAATTCTTTGTAAACTCATCCGATGCTAAATGCTTCATAGCTTCTTCTTGCATCTTATCTGCCTGCTCTTCAGCAAGCTTTACCAACATTGACTTAATATCCATTTAATCTTCCTTTATTTTCTTGGTTTTTAAATACAAATAATAAATTTGCACTACAAACATTATACACATAAGAACACCAGATAATAAATCTGTCCAGTATACAACGCCTAAACTTGTGCTTAATCCTGTTACCTTTAAACTATCCATTAGTGCTTACCATTTATCCTACTAAGAGAACCATCTATTCTAGAAACTTGATTGTCTAGATCGTTTATCTCTTTTGTTAGGGCATCAAACTTGCGATCTAGTTTATCGTCTGATTGATTCCATCTGTTAATTAACTTTATAATCATTCCTTCCATGTTTTCTAATGTTTCGGATTGACCTTTGTTTTCTACTTTTAAACTTTCCAACTGCTCCTGCTGTCTTGCACTTTTATTTGATAAGGACACAACCAAATATACAAACATAGCACCGACTACTCCTATCATTCCTGCTTCGCCATAAATGGCTAAAAAGTCCATTGCTACTCCCTAATGCATTTTAAAAACTGTTTAAGTATTCTTTTGGTAATCTTTTTGTTACCATAGTTTCTTGCAAGCATAACAAGAGTCTTATCTCTAATCACTGACTCCTGTAACTCACTCATTTCTTTTTACGCTTACCCCAACTTAATGGATTAATATTAAATTCTTTTTCGTAGAAGGCTACTTTTTCTTCCAACTCTTCTCTCTTAACCCGTTCTTCCAAGATGTGTTTATCAAGTAAGCTCCCAATCTGTTCGTCCGCATAAGTAACTTTATCTTCCAATTTTCTAATACGGCTTTCAATCTGCCAATAACCATATACCAACATTCCAATAAGAACTGCGATCTGACCCAACCATTTAAGGTTAATGCTAACAATGGCATTATCATCAAGAATAGTAGTCCTATAACTTCTAGCGGTATCTGGCTTCGCACTCACTTTACCTCGACTTTTTCCCAATCATTATGTAGATAACACCAATTAGTATAATCAGACAAACGACCATAGAACAAATGTGTAATAGAGTCAGCATCAACTATCTCTGTAAAAACTGTATTTGTAGATTTTTCCTCCTCTCCTATTGGCACGTTTGCCACTATCCACCCCTGACTTGTGCAACTGTGGATTGCTAACATAACTAACAGGAATGTTATAACTCGTACTAACAACTTTAAAGTCTCCATTATCTAATTTT
>CENH01020744.1_pt1 | contig 11252 bp, 15 predicted proteins | sample 530171 | NCBI WGS metagenome assembly CENH01 (sample SAMEA2591132, study PRJEB7988) | marine metagenome | biome: marine biome (ENVO:00000447); feature: deep chlorophyll maximum layer (ENVO:xxxxxxxx); material: saline water (ENVO:00002010), including plankton (ENVO:xxxxxxxx) | depth 70 m | reverse complement strand
GCGGGGTGTGAGCGGTTGCACGGCGTGGCCGTTGATGCGCAGGTGCTGAGCGTCACGCGACATCTGCCCGGTCCGGTGGTGGCGGTGCGGGCGGTTGCATGTCGAGCTGGAAGGCCAGCCAGCGCAGCGCGTCCCGGCGAATGCGGGTAGAGCTGCTGTACTGCATGCCAAGTGACGGGTGCGGCCAGCTGCTCTCGCGCACAAACAGATAGGCACGGTGCTGCTGAGGTTGGGCGGGCAGGTTGCGGTCGTTCAGCAACCGCTTGGCGCGCATGCGCTTGATCAGCTCTGGACGCGTGATGCCCAGCGCCTGAGCAGCGCTTTGCAATGTATATGCGTACATGGGCCACCTCTCAGGCTACCTGTGCGGTGCTGCGGCAGGCGCAGAGAAAGCGCTGCAGCAGCTCGTGCAGTTGCTGATAGGCCGCCTCGGGGTCAGCCGGCAGGGCCATGCATAGACGAGTGTCGTGCACTTGAATACAGGTGCGCTCTGGTGAGCTGATCACCTCCACGTCCAGATCGTCGTCTGTCGTGAACTGCTGGGTGCCTTGCCGCAACACCACCGCCCGGCGCAGGGTGCTTTCTACGTCGCTTACCGGATCCCATTCGTCCAGCTGGGTAGCTTCTGTGTGCACGCCGTTGGCCGCGCCCTGGATAAACCGCGCAGCCCGTTCTGGGCAGGCCGGGCGCTTGAGGGTGATGCAGCTCTGGCCCTGACTGCCGCTCACAGTCAGCTCAACCGCATGGCTGCATTGCAGGACCAGCAGTTGCACCGTGGTGCTAACGCCTATGCTGTTGCGCAGGGTGTGTTCAAAGGTGCCGTTGAGTGCCAGTTGTGCTGGCAGACGGGCGTGGCTGGCGGGGTTGAGTGTGAGCATGCTCATGCTGCGTTGCCTCCCCGTGGTGAGGGGGAGGGTGCACGGCTGACCAGGCGCGGCCGGCTGACAACATACCGGGCGCCCGCGTCGCGTGCGGCTCTGCGCAGCTCAAAGATGCGGTCTGCGCTGCAGGATGGCAGCGCGTGGAGTGTGGTGGTCTTCATCGCTTACCTCGGCTCTGTGGTGGAGAGATGAGGCAAATATGAACCATAAGTTCAGATATGTAAAGAACCTGAAGTTCATATTTGGCGATGTATACTTAGCGGGAATTAGAGGCAAAGGCCAGTGTCGTCACCGCAGCACGGAACCAAAATCAAGAAGGCCGTCGAGCCGAGAGAAGCTGGCAGCCGTATCTCAATCGTTGGCGAGCAGCACTGACAGGAAAGAATTTCTCCTAATTCTCCGGAGCTCGGCATTTCTTGTTTTTATACATCGTTTGATGTTGTAAAATCGGAAACCCGACCCCGACAAGAGTCCTGCCAATGTCTATGTACGCGTTTCGAAAATATGAAGAGATGCCTCCTGAAGAGGCTGTATTCTCGCTGCTAGGAGTTACATCAGATGATCTCCAAGCAACGGCCTTGCAGTGCTTTCGCATGGCTGCATCGGCTGGGCCGCTGCAGCCAAAAGGTGCAAAAGGGACTTTGGCGTGGATCTATGGGACGGAGCATATTCGGAGTCAGCTGATCCCCAAAGGATGGCGCCCGGAGGATGTGAACAACCAGCCGAGGGTGGTGTCTCCTGACGGTAGGCATGCAATCACGGTGATCTGCGGTGACCCAAACACAGGGAACCCGCACCGTGAGCCATTGACTCGTAACAAACGTGGTACCCAAACTTCCCGGAGCGTCCACTACAACGCGGCTCAGACGGACATGTTCCCTGTTGAGCAGCGTCAGCGTCAGGCTTTCACTCCTGACGACATGCAAGAGAAGACACTTTGGATCCTCTTGTTTCATGTTGATATTGAGAACCGGGTAGTTTTTTTCGAGCTGTCTCGCCCGATTAACATGGGTGACAATGGAAAGGTTGACGGATGGATGCCACGCTTTATCATGTCGCCGCTTTATTTGGATCGCTTGGGCGATGATCCCTTTGAGTCAGGCCCTGACTTGGATGTACCCGTGATACCGAGGTGATGAATACTATGAGCGGCTTCAATCCTCTGCGGTTGCTGCTTGCACGACAGCGCAGAGGCTGGACCAAGAAAACGCTTGCTGACAGCACTGGGCTGAGTAGCCGAACAATCTCTCTTTATGAAAATGGCGACCTAGAGCCGCCATCTGAAAGCTTAAAGTCCATCGCTGACGCTTTAGCGTTTCCGATGGGCTTTTTCTTGGGAGAGGATGTCGAGCCGCCGACTGGTGACAATGCGAGCTTTCGCTCGTTTTCCAGAATGACGGCCTCCCAGCGAGATGCAGCCCTGGCAGCTGGTGGTATAGCATACATGCTGAGTGACTGGGTTGATCGCAGATTCCAGCTTCCCGCTGTGGCTGTGCCGGACTGTTCGGGTATGGACCCGGAAACTGCAGCAGAAGCGGTTCGAGCAGAATGGGCGCTGGGAAGCCAGCCCATCAAAAACATGGTTCATCTCCTCGAGTTGAAAGGGGTTAGGGTCTTTTCTCTGGCTGAAGAGACTAGCCAGGTAAATGCCTTTTCTTGCTGGCGTCGAGGGACGACCCCCTTTGTGTTCCTGAACACTCAGAAGTCGGCAGAGGCTAGTAGATTCGATGCAGCACATGAGCTAGGGCATCTCGTGTTGCACAGGCACGGTAGCAATAAAGGTAAGGAAGTTGAGAGCGAGGCAAATGCTTTTGCATCTGCTTTTCTCATGCCTCGTCAGAGCATTCTTGCCAATGCTTGGGGGTGCAGAACGACCGCTGACATTATCAAGGCTAAGAAGTCTTGGAGTGTGTCGGCTATGGCTTTTGCTTTCCGTCTCCACCGAACCGGCATTCTGACGGAGTGGCTTTATAGAAGCATCTGCATTGAGCTGTCCACGATGGGGGCTAGGACATGTGAGCCGAACCCCGGGCCAAGAGAGTCTTCCCAGGTGCTACAGAAAGTGCTGGGCTTGGCGCGAGAGCAGGGGACCTCATTACACGCGATCGCGTCTGAGCTAACACTGGGAGTGGATGACTTGACTCCCATCTTGTTTGGAATGGCAGCAGCAGTGCCAGTCACTGCGTCTAGTGGTACTGCTGCTGTGCCGGTTAAATCATCAGTCTCGCCACGCCCAAAACTGAGCTTAGTGAGTAGCAAATAACAACATCTCGTGAGTGAACACCCAGTCTGCCTGACTGGGTTGTCTTTTACTCGTAAGATTTGGCAGTCGCGCACAACTCGGCGGTGAAACGGAAAATGTCATCAATTCCATCAATAGGGTGGCGTGTCTCGTTTTTTTCATTGTCGAAGAGACCAATGTACTTTTGTGACCTATTGAAGTGGAGCCGGCAAATAGGTTTCCGATTATTGTCGTCTAGCAATACGCCAAAGTAGCTTTTAGTATCCCGGGCTGCGATTCGCTTAACGTCGACCACTGAGCGTACAATCGCTTTTACGACGTTGTAGCCTTCTAGCTCTTCAACGGTAGTGAAGATTCCATCATCATCTTGCTCTGTGGACGCCGGAGTTTCGTTAGACGTTTGAATGGTGGTATCGATATCTCGTTTTGAATTGCTGAGAGCAGACTTTAGGCGGTCATTTACTTTGTCATTTAAGAATTGCTTAACCGCCTTGTTTGTTAGGCCTGTGAATTGATCACGTACCTTTTGAGTTATCGGCCCCTCATAAACCCTGCTGGCGAAGAATTTTATGAACTCTTCAGAGGGTTCGCTGAGCTCTTTAGCAATGACACGCTTAATCTGGCTTACGTACTTGAGCTCCCCGGCGGCGCTGATGATGGACTCGAGATCAAACGCTGGCTTGGTGAGTTTTATCAGCTCAGGAATGACATGATCGTCCACGTCTAAAAGGTCAAGAACCAGGAAAGGCTTCTCGTCCATTTTGTTTGGGGCGTCTAGGTCTGTATAGAACTTATATACTTGGCCATTTGTAAGGATTGCTATTCTGGCGTTGGTTACAGAGAAGTAGCGGAAAAGTTGGCCAGAGTGCTTAAGATTTAGCTCGTCTCCTAACTTCTTACATTCAATTAGTATTTGTACTTCGCCAGACTTAAGGATCGCATAGTCAACTTTTTCCCCTTTTTTCGTCGCCACGTCTGCAGTGAGCTCGGGGGTTACTTCTAAGGGATTGAAAACATCATACCCTAGAACATTGTTGATGAAAGGCATGACAAACGCAGTTTTTGTCGCCTCTTCTGTTTGGATCGCTGATTTTTGTTTCTCGAGTTTTGCGGCAATCTCAGACAGCTTTTCAATAATTTCCATTTCTGCCCCTCCGTGGCCTTGGTCAAGGCCATTACATTTACCGTAAGTGGCGACCAAATCTTATTTTTGGTCTGGTTTAAAGCTTCTTCGCATTCCAAACAAGTAGGACTCTACCGTGGATTCTCACATCTTTGATGTCGACGGTTTGGTCTTTATGCTTTTCGTTGTCGCTGATCATGTCGAACTGAGTAGGGGAGTGTTTCTGTAGGCGCTTTATGTACAGAAGGTTGTCCCACGTAAAAACGTAAACCCCATCACCCACAAAGGCGTCAACTCCACGGTCGATGATGACCGGATCTCCGTCGTTGATGGTGCCTTCCATGCTTTGGCCCCACCCAGTGATCACTGCAAGATTCTCAACCTTGCTGAACGAGATGCCCCGGCCAATCAGGTGGGACTCATGCAGGGTTAGGTGGCGGACGGTCTCGATGTAGTCGGCGGGGACTTGTCCGTGGCCCATAGCGCCACGGATGTTGTATTGGGGGATTGAGATCTCGCCATCCTTAAGACGGCTGCGACCTGCAAAATCAGCGGTTATCACGTTGTTGTCCTTAACATCTTTGCTGCTCGGCGAGCCTTCGCCGTACTGAAGCCATTCGACGCGCACACCCAGATGGTGTGCAAGGGTAAGCATGTTAGCGCGGCCCGGCATCGTCTCGCCGTTCAGCCATTTGCTGGCTGCCTTGTCGGAAACGCCCGCTACATCGCGCAAGTAGACGCCAGCCCCCCAAGAATCCTGCCCCACATTTTTTAGGGCGGCTTTCAGGCGTTGGGCAAAGGCTTGTCTTAGTTCGTCATTTTGTACCATGGGTTCACTATTGCACGTGCTTGACTGTACTTTCAGTACCGAGTTAATCTGTACCTAAAGTTCAGAAAGGTTTGCTTATGAGCGCTCTGAAAGAGGTTGTTGCAAAGGTTGGCGGCGCAACTGCAGCTGCAGGTATCTGCGGGGTGAGTGCCCGCGCGGTCTACAAGTGGCTGGCTGCCGATGCTCTGCCCAGGACTGATTACACCGGAGAGACAACGTACGCTGCAGCGTTGGCGAAGGCTGCAGGCGAGCCTTTCAGTGCAGAGGAAATACTTACGCGGGTCGCAAGAAGAAAGGCCGCAGCGTAAGGCGCTTGGTTTCATATTTCACATCTGCTCTCTATGGCAGTGATGAAAGCCAGCCCCGTAACGGGCTGGATTCGGTCGCGGTACAGTCGGGAGGCTGGGCCAAGACCAAATTCTCCCGGCGTGAGCCGGGCCGACATCTCCACCACAGATGATCGGTTGATGTAGCTGTAGTGACTGCCGGGCATGCCCGGCTATCACCGCCCTGATTGGATCAGGACTTGCCGGTATCTCCACCACAGATTTACCGGCCGTTGGTTGCCCGCCGTCTCCACCACAGATAGGCGGGCGGGTTGGCACGGGCACCACGGAGCGGTGGCCCATGCCTTTTTCTGGCCGGCGTTTCCACCACAGAGCAGCCGGTCAGGGGTTTGTGATCACTGGGACAGTGCTCACGGCGCAACTGTAGCAAAACAGGTGTGCTGTGGCACTGGCAGACTTTGGAGAGAACTGCCATGAGTCGAGCAGCCATGAGTTGCGTCGAGCGGGCCAAGCGGGAGTTGTTGCCGCTAGAGCTTGCCTGTTATCACGCGTTGCGTGAAATGCCCGGCGGTACTGCCGGTTTTGCTGCCCAATATGGGCGTAACCCTTCCACCATGCAGCACAAGCTGAGCCCCACTCAGCGCACCCATAACCTCACGCCTGTTGAGGTTGAAGAAATCACCGCCTACACACGCGACCCGCGCATTGTGGATTCCATGATCGCGGCCTTTGGCAATGCCTGCTGGGTAGACCTGCAGCCGTTGCTTGAGCGGCAGCAGCGTGAGCACCGGGGCGAGGTAGAGGCTCTGGCAGAGGTGCTGACGAGCGCGGGCGAAGCCTTGCGCAAGCAGAGCGGCCTGCTAGAGCGCTTGGGGCACCACCTGTCAGATGGGGTGCTGGACCACAGCGAGGCGGCCGAGTGTAAGCAGCTGATTCAGCGCGTTTACGGCGCGCTGTTGTTGCTTGAGCGCACGCTAGACCACCACGTAGAGGGAGGGCCAGCCCATGGCTGATAACGCGGACATTGCCACCGACAACGTGCAGCGCTACCTGGACCGTACGTTGGCCGACCGTTCGGCCAACGCGTTGCGCACGGTCGCGCCTGAGTGTGAAGACTGCGGCGACCCGATTGCACCAGAACGCCTGGCCGCCCTGAGCCGCTGCGGATGTGTTCGCTGCGTTGATTGCCAAGCGCTGTTTGAGCACAAGCAAAAGGGGGGACGCCATGGCTGAGGCACATGAGCTGTTGGAAGACGTGCTGGCACAACTGCGCGATGCGGGGCTGGACCCGGACACGCCGCTTGAAATCGGTGAGCGTACTCGCTGCAAGGCGAAGGGCGACCAGGGCAAAGCGCGCACCGGGTTTTATGTGATTTATGAGCACCACAACGATGGACGCATGTTTTACGCGGGGGCGTTCGGCTCCTGGCGTGAGGGCGGTAAGGGTGACTTTCACAAGTTAAAGCCCGTTGGCGGCCGCATGAGCGAGGAAGACCGCAAGGTCATCAAGGCGCGGATTGATGCCACCAAAAAGCGTGAGGCGGCCAAGCAAGCAGCGCGGCATGCAAGGGCAGGGCGGCGCGCTGCGGCCATGTGGAAGACGTTGCCAGAGCGCGGCCGCTCTGCGTATCTGGAGCGCAAACAGGTCACCGCGCTGGGCGTGCGGTTTGGTCGCAAACCGGGCACGGCATTAGTGCCGATGCTGAACGTACGCGACCAGGTGGTGGGGCTGCAGATTCTGTTTGATCAGCCGGATGAAGACGGCCTGAGCAAACGCTATTGGCCGCCCGGCCTGCAGAAAGAGGGCGCGTTCTGCCTGATTGGGCCGCATCCGGAGCCGGGCGAAGCGGTGCTGTTGTGTGAGGGCTACGCCACCGGCGCAAGCCTGCATTTGGCCACCGGTATGTGCGTGGCAATCGCCTTTGATGCCGGCAACCTGATGCCGGTGGCCGAGGCAATGCGTGAGCGCTACCCCGGCCGCCAGTTTGTGTTTTGCGCAGATGACGACTGGAAGACCACCAACGCTAAAGGCGAGCCCTGGAATCCGGGGCAGGAAAAGGCCGAGAACGCCGCCAGGGTGGTGGGTGGCCGGGTAGTCATGCCGCTGTTTGAGGGCGAGCGGGAAGACAAGTGGACCGACTTTAACGACTTGCATGTGGCCGAGGGCATTGAGGCGGTGCGCCGGCAGGTGATGGCGGCGGTGCGGCCCCGTGCCAAAGGCGGTTGGCAAGAGCATTTGCACCGCAGCAATACCGGGGCACTGGTTGCACATGTGGTGAACGTGGCGCTCATTCTCGCGAATGATGAGCGCTGGACCGGGGTGATTGCCGAGGATATTTTCAGCTCCAAGACGGTGAAACGCCGGGCCACGCCCTATGGCGGTAAAGCCGGGGAGTGGAGCGACTTGGACGATACGCGCTCGGCGATCTGGCTGGCCGAGCAATACGGTTTGCGGGTGAAGGCGCTGACGGTGCTAGAGGCGGTGGCTGTGGTTGCCCATGAGAACCAGTGGCACCCAGTGCGCGAGTACCTGACGAGCCTGCGCTGGGATGGTGTGCCGCGTTTGCGCAGCTGGTTGCGCACGTACCTGGGTGGCCACGCCCTGGCGGACCGCGAGGACTACCCAGACATTATGGGTATGCGCTATCTGGTGTCTGCTGTTGCGCGGGTGATGAAGCCGGGCGCCAAGGCCGATTGTGTGATCATCCTTGAGGGCTTGCAGGGGCGGGGTAAGTCGACGGCGCTGTCGATCCTTGGTGGCGAGTGGTTTATGGATACGCCGTTTCCGCTTGGGGACAAAGAGGCGTTTCAGCAGATCCGCGGCAAGTGGCTGATCGAGCTGGGCGAGCTGGATGCGTTCAACAAGGTTGAGAGCACCAAGGCGAAGCAGTTCTTTGGCGCGACTACGGATACCTTCAGGGCCAGTTATGCCCGGCGTACGGTGGACGTGCCGAGACAATGCGTGTTTGCCGGCACCACCAACCAAGACGAATACCTGCGGGATCCAACGGGTAACCGCCGCTATTGGCCGGTGGACTGTACCAAGGTGGATCTGACCGGCTTGGCCGAGGTGCGCGACCAGCTGTGGGCAGAGGCCTATGAGCTGTATCTGGCTGGCGAGCCTTGGTGGCCGCAGACCGACGAGATGGATATGTTCACGGCGGAGCAGGATCTGCGCTTTCAGGGCGATGCCTGGGAGCCGCGCATTGTGAGGTGGCTGGAAGACAACCCCTGTGAGTCGGTCACCAGCGATGTGCTGCTGGAGAAGGCGCTGAACATGGACCCCGGCCACTGGGGCAGGCCAGAGCAAACACGCATTGGCCAGGTGATGCACCGGCTGCGCTGGCGACGGCGGCGGCTGGCACCACAGGGGCGCTATGGCATTCGGCCTTATGCCTACTTGCGACCAGACGACTGGAAAGCATGGGCGCACCAGGACTCGACACCGAGGGAGCCGGTGTTATGATCCGCGCTATCGATGATCTGTTGCGCCTCTGGGCTGCAGAGTTGCACCCGCCTGACGGTGTGTGGCTTGAGTCTGGAGGCCAATGCGGTAGCCCGCTGGGGGCGTTGATCGACGCCAAGGGGGTGATGATCCGCAGTACGCGGGGCAGCCGCGTGTTGCTGGACGAGTCGGCTGATATTGAGCTGATTGTGAACAAGCATCTGCCGTTCAAGGAAAAGCAGGTAGTGATTGAGCACTACACCAACTATGAGAGTTTCGAGTATCAGCGCCTGGAGGCGTGTGGCTGTAAGCGAACGCAGTTCTATGAGCGACTGCATCGAGCACACGTGCTAATAGCTGAGCACTTGACCAACCGGAAGCGCGCCGCATGAGGCGCGCTTTTTTGTTTGTGTCCCACCTCCCCACCTGCGTTTTCAGGTCGGGCAGCGTGGAGGCCGCGTATTCTCTGGCTGTGTCCAACACCCTACCGTTTACCCCTGTCCCCCGTACGTGCGGGTACATGTGTGCGCCTACGCGCGCACGCGTGCATGCGCGCACATATCTATTATTCCCTTACAGGTTAGGAAGTGGGACACAATCAGTAAGGATGTGGGGTTGAGCGGTGTCTCACGTCTGATTTTGGTGGGGTAGGTGGGTCAGGCGCCGCAGGCGCCAAAGCCAGATTGGGAATACTCGCGGCGCACTCGCGGTACATTGGCGGCACACTGCGGGCGCACTGGTGGCATGGCAGTAAACCTGCCTTGCTGCCACCGGAATCAGGGGGTATAAATCCCGTAACTTCAAAGAAGTCTGCAAACACAACCCGGCCAACGCGCCGGGTTTTTTGTTTCTGGCGCATCCCGAATCGCCGGCTATGATTTGTAATTGCCATAACATGGAAAGGAGAAATCAGATGCTCAAGGGAATGGGGTTGGCTGTTTTGGCGTTTTTGTTGGTTGGATGTGGGGTTCTCGGCTCGTCTCAGGAGTCCTTGCCCGTTGAGGGGCTGGCGGTTACTGAGGCTCAGCTGGATGGACCGGCCACGCCAGAGCTGGAGGCGCACATACTCGCGCAGCTTGAAGCCTGTAACACGTTCTTCGGGGTTGAGGGAGCCGAGGCGAAGCGCAAAGCCGAAAAGGCGTTTTTCTGGACGGTGGTCGGCGTTGTGTCTGGTTCAGTGATTACTCCAGCGCTTACCACTGCCAACGCAGCGGCGAACGCACCCTGGATATCGATGTTCGGGAGTATCAGCGGCGCGTCTGTGGCGGCAGTGAATCATGCTGATAACTTTGGCATTGGTACACGCTCCACGCTGCAGGGGATCATTGCCGTTGGCGGATATATTCGGGAGCCGCTGGCGGTGGCGTTGGATGTTTCCAAGACCTACCGTGAGCGATCCGCTGCGGCGGCTAAGGTGCACATGGCATGCTCAATGCCGTTTGTTGTTCCTGGCTACTTGCAGCCCCTGCCTGCGACGCAGCCTGCAGCGGCTGATGGTGCTGGTGGCGCCTAAGTTTTTGTTTCTTGAGACCCGGCCTAGCGCCGGGTTTTTTGTTTCTGGTGCCCGGCGGTTGCTGATTCTGCCAAGGACGCGGTGCCACCCAATCATGGCAGCCCAGTGGGGGCTTTTACCCAGCCAAGCGGCTGGGTTTTTTTATTCAACGCGCGGAGGCCGCATGTCTGACCCAAGCAACCCTGCACCCATCGGCAAGGCAATTGCCGAGATCCCGTTGTGGATGGCGATTCTGCTGGCCCTGGCATCAGGGCTCAGCGGTGAGATGCTGCGAGCCTCCGCGCTGATCAACCTGAGCTGGCGGCAGATTGCTGCACGCATCGGCATGCGCTTCGGTGCAGCCGGGCTGGTTGGCATTGCGGTGTTCATGGCGGCCTTCGCCTTGGCTGTTCACCCGTACTTGAGTGCGGCGCTGTGTATTTTCTCGGCCATGCTGGGCGGCGATGTAGCCAGCAGCTTGTTTGAGCGCTGGGCCGCTAAGCGGGCTGGGGTGTGTGAGGTGCCGCCACATGGGCGCGCCAGCCAAGACGAATAAGATCACCAGCAGTGCGGCCAAGGGCTACGACTACCGCTGGCAGAAGGCGCGGTTGGTCTGGTTGGCCGAGCATCCGTTGTGCGCGGAGTGTAAGCGGCATGGTCGAGTGACGCCGGCCACGGTGGTGGACCACAAGGTACCGCACCGGCTGGGTCAGGCGTTGGCGAGTGGTTGCAAGCTGGCGATTGCTGCAGCCCGCAAGTTGTTCTGGGATCGGAAGAACTGGCAGTCGCTCTGCAAGCAATGCCACGACAGCTACAAGCAGCGGGTGGAGAAGTCTGGCGAGCCTGGGTGCTCGGACGATGGAATCCCGCGCAACGCTAGCCACCATTGGAATCAGTGAATTGGCCGGGGTGGGGGGTACCTAAAAGTCCCCAACCAACAGACTCTCGAACGA
>CENH01009593.1_pt1 | contig 11316 bp, 5 predicted proteins | sample 530171 | NCBI WGS metagenome assembly CENH01 (sample SAMEA2591132, study PRJEB7988) | marine metagenome | biome: marine biome (ENVO:00000447); feature: deep chlorophyll maximum layer (ENVO:xxxxxxxx); material: saline water (ENVO:00002010), including plankton (ENVO:xxxxxxxx) | depth 70 m | reverse complement strand
TCTATGTTAATTATGTCAGGTATTATCTGTAGATCAGCAGGTGTTCTACCCTTCTACGATTTGATAGCCTCATGTATAGGCACAGGATTACTAGCAGGTATGGCTTATCTATGGCATGACAGAGCACTACTCACAGTAAATGTGGTAGCCTGTGCTGCCTTGGCTATGGGTGTGTTGAGGTCTGTGTTTACCTAGCCATTAATCCACCACGATTTAACTTAGGTGTTATCTCCATGATAACTTCTTTGTATTGTCGTGGTGATAAAGATAGTATCTTCTCTTCTGTTTTAAGTTTGTAGTCTAGTATATTACCTTTTGTTTCAAGTAGTGTAGATTGCAATTCATTAACAAACTTCTTAGGACTAAAATCTTTAGGTGCTTCCCTATCTTGATATCCCTTTACTCTCTTTGGAGCACTCTCCATTCTACCCCTACTTTTTCTATTTAACAAACTATCTATTATTTTTATATTATTTTTCTTTTCTCCTTTTGGTAACACGATACTTAGATTCTCAATAAGTCTAGCTAGATTTGGAGCTACTCCTAATTCGTCTATGATCTCATCATACCCACCCCTAGCTCCTTCAGTTCTCGTAAACTTGGCTAAATTAAGAGCACTGTTAAAATAATCTTTAACTAAATCATAGCCTTTCTTTTGATTTACAGAATCTCCAATTAAGGCTTTGTTATCAACACTACCTATAGATAGTTCTATTTTTTTATGTTTGTCAAATGCCTCATTTGCTTTTTGAACATTAGCTAATACTTTTGGATTGTCTATAACTTTTTTTGGAGTAAGAAGATCAGGTCTTGTAAATGCCACCTCTGCTTCTGTATGCATGGACTTAGGTAGTTTTGTACCTAATGGCACTACTGATATTTTATCATTAGCTATTATCACCTCTGCTTCATCAAACTTTCTTCCTGTTCCAATACCTTCTGCAAAATCAGGTGATGCTAATATATCAGATTTTTTAACTGTATACCTAATTATAGGTTCTTGACTCACTCTACCTAAAGTCATTTCAGGTTTTTCTATTATACTTTTTGCATAGCTTTTATCTAAAGTAAAAGAAGACACTCCATCTACTTCATTTAACTTACCTACTCTATATACATCTACTTCATCTGGTAAACCTATTAATCTTCTTTGTGTTAGATTATAAACTTCTTTTTGACTTTCATTTAATTCTTTCATAGATATTGATTCAGGAAAATTTATTGTCTGATCCTTCAACTCCCCTAAAGCATCTCTAGCATAATCTTCATCCTTATGAAAAAGTAATTTTACAGTATCAGGATTATCTCTCCTAATTATTACTTGTGTAATGGGTTTTAACTCAGCTATCTTTGGTAGTAACATATCAGACGTAACTAGTGTGTTATCTGAAACTAATTTATCTTTGTACTTTTCAAGTAATCCTTCTCTAAGATCAGAGTCTCTTGAATATAAATTAACAATTTTGTTATAGTCATCAGGTGTCATACTTTTAAATTTACCATAAGGTAATTCTGTATACACTAAATTTTCTATAGTCCTACCCATTTCATCTGTTCCCATTGACATATCACCCACTTCAGTATATCTACCTGCAACTCCGGGAGTGGTAAAGGCAGGTTTAGAAGATGTGATTGGGTCAAGTGACATTGATAATGCTTGTGTACCTAATTCTGCGTGTGCAGGGGGTTTTCTTGCTCCCATACCTATATATGTTTTACCACTGTCATCGTATACATCAAACCCACGTCTTGTTAAATTATCAATAAATGTTTTGTCAAGTTCTACTACTTCTTTTATATCTTTTCTATTTCTTTTTGTTAGCTCTACTTCTATATCTCTAAGGTCTACCTTATTATTATCAAGTAGCTTAACCACACCATATGTTTCACCCTCATATTCATTAAATGGTGCTCCCTGTCCTTTTAAATAAACCTCACCTGCTTCTGCATTAGGCTCTAAACGTATTGTATCAAGAAGAACTGAGGGTACTTGAACTGGCTTCATAGAACCTGTTCCTGCTCTTGCTGCATCAGCAGTAGTTAGCACAGGAAATTTTATCTTAGCACCTGCATATTTATCTATCCCATCTACATCTTTACCTACCTTCATGCCATAGGTATCTATATCTATAATTGGATTACCATTGTTAGCATCTACTATCTCTGTGAATATTTTAGAGTTATCTCTAAATGTAGTTGCTAATTCATTAGCTTGAAAGTCTTTATCTATATATGTGTCTAGCTTTGGTGAAGCAGTAAACTGACCCATAGAAGTGCCATGATATAATATTTCTTTCTTGGGTTTGTCAAGCATCTTAATTCTTTTCTTACGTTCTTTACCCACAAATTGTTTTTTTATTTCTTTTATTTGGCTCTGTCGTTTTGTAGATACATTCTTATTAAACTTATCACCTAGTTCTTTCTTGACAAATTCACTTGTATTTACAAGTAGTTCAGTGCCTGTCTTTCTATCACCTCGTTTAAATGCATCTACTGCCATTTGTTTTAATATATTCTTACCCATTCTAGATACAAAACCTAATCCGGGAATCAATCCCATTGTAATCAACCCTGAGAATGCACCACCAAGACCCATCTTAATTAAGTCTCTTTCACCATAACCTGCCTGTATTAATTCATAGGCACGTGTGTAATCTTCAGGTGCATCTTTAAATGCAATCACATCACCTGTCAGAGGTGCAGTTGCAAGAGCAAAGTCTCTTACATCTTTTATGGTTATAGGTTCTACACCTTGAGCCTGTCTTTGTATGTCTGTTATACCTGCTTCACGTTCTTCTCTCTTACGTTCTGCATCTGCAAACATTCTATCAGTTTCAAGTCCTAGTTCAAATCCCCTCATGGCTTTCTCTTTCTTTTAGACATTATACCTTTTTCTCTAAGTGTTTCAGACACACCTTTTCTAGTTAACGCCCACTGTAATACATTAATTCTATCATCCGTATCAGGATTTATCATATCTAAATCTCTAGTATTTAATATAGAAAATGAATCAATCAATAAATTATCTGCAGTTTCTTCTCCATTTAATATAAATTCTTTTTCTTTAAGTAGATTTCTAAACTCTGCATCTATAGCATCTCTTTCTTGCTTAGATAATTTTCTATAATTTCTTATATCATTTTCACTATAAGGTAAATCATAATCATCTGCTAAAGTATCTAGTTTATTTAACGCAACTTCTCTTGCTCCTAATTGTTTTTCATCAGGACTATTATACACATTTCTTTTAGCATAACGTTTTAAATAATTTCTTTTCTCTGCATTTGATTTAAGATTTAAATATGAAGGGTCTCTTGTAATAACATCTGCTAATCTTTGATTTAGATTAACACTAAACTCTTCACCACTTAACTCTTCTCTTATTAATCTATCCACTAATTCATTTGGGTCTCGTCTATATAAATCATAGTATTGTAGATTTAAATTACGCATCTCCCTTTCTAGAAGATTTAACTTAGGCATCCTAGTAAATCCTGTCATCTGCTTTTCAAGAGGGTTAATAGCAATAACATCTCCTGATCTAAATGGATTACGTAAAGGTAAGTCATATTCTTTTGCACCAAAGAATCTACCCAAGGCAGTGTTAGGACCTATGTCAGGCATAGCACGAGTACCCCTGTTTAATATTATTTTAAAGAAATCTATTTCACCACCGGGTCTAGTTTCAGGCACGTACCTAGCAAACTTATCATACTGACTATACACATCTTTAACGACTGATAGTGGTATAGTATAAGTATTAACTAAATTAGCTACAAACTCTCCCATTATCTTAGCACCCTTTTCTCCAAGAAATGTACCCTCTGCAGAGGCATCATCAAATAATTTATCTATTGCATATATACCATACCCTGCTCTGAAAGAAGAACCAAACAATGCCTGTAAAGAATCTTGCATATACTGTCTTGGACTTGTAAAAACTTCTGACATTCTTTTACCTGATGCATCTTTTCTATCCATTATATCTACAAAGAGTCCTGTAGGATTTAATAAAAAGTTTTCAGATAAGTTAACATCTTTACCTTCTTCACTAGATTTAAGATATCTTAACATAATATCTGATGCTAAAAGATATGGAGCAAAAGGTCCGTATGTAGGTCTACCATCAACAGTCTTACCTGTCTCATCTTTAAACTCATACCAATATGTACCTATTTTACCATCGTCATCTATCTGTTCTTTTCGCCAGTTATATGCAGTTGTTAGCATCATAAGACCCATGAATTGTTTTGCAGCCATCTTTCTATAATCATCTGCATTTTTACTAGCTATTGATTTTAAATACCCTTGTTTAGTTCCTATGCCTTCTAAGTTCATTAACCCTAGTAAAGGTGTGTGTTCATACAAAAATTTCATTTGGTTTGCCACGAACCTTGGGAATGGTAACACAGAAGAAATTAAAAAAGGCACATTTCTGTGTGCATCTATTGTTACTTTTGCAACTTTACTAAAAAATCCATCACCTTTAAATGATTGTTGATACACAAACTCTAGTGCATCCTGCATAGAACCTTCTAAAGTTCCTTTATTAATAGTATTAAACTTACCATCTTTAATTATCTGAATTAAATCCTTACCATCATCTGCTAATCTTCGTCTTAGTGATGCAGTAAACATTGCCTGTTTAAAAAAGTTATCAGACATAGTATTTAAAAAGTTTGCCTTAGTTCCTATCTTGGCTAATACACCTTCTCCTGATTGAGCAGATAAATCTGCAGCATCTCTAAATAAAACAGAGGCACTATCAGGCATTGTGTTTTCAAATAACTTTCTAACTACTTGAGCTTCATACGGATTTAACATATACTTAGTAACATCTAAGGCATCCATAGGACTTTTACCTTTTAATAAATTATATACACTACGTGTTCCTGCATCTACTGCTACTCTAAACAAAGCATTAGCATTGTTACGCATAGTAGTAGCAGGTTGTGAAGTCATTAAACCTAGTCTTAATTTATCTAAGTCTTTAAGTAATCCTAACTTTCTTTTATTCTCTATTACTTCTTTTGCCTGACCTTTTGTAACTTTAGTTAATCCTCTTTGCTCTAATTTAACTATACTGTCAAGTAACGAATTTACTTTTTCTCTTGATACTTCAGGATCAATTTGTTTTTTTAGAAATCCATGATAGCCTAACTTTCTACCTGCATCAGATATATCTGCTAAATATATTAAAGAGAATTGATCATATGTTAGATTATGATCTTTTAGTATAGCACTAAGTTCATCAAACTTTAAGTCACCTTTTGTTATTGACTTTGCTAATCCTTCAGTAATTCTATCACCTTTAGTTAAATTATTTTTTATTCTTTCTTTGACTTTTAGTGCAGCAGCAGATAAGTTTTCATAAAAATCTATATCTAATTTATCCACACCTTTTTCTTGAGCTAGTGATCTACCTATTTTAACTTTATCAGGATCAAGAGGACTTCTCATCAAAGGTTTTTTCTTTATAATTCTTTTTAATCCTGCCTTAGTCATTTTATATGTGTCAGGTATTAATTGATTTAAAGAATCATTAAGAAATTTTATATCATCATCTGCTCTTACACTTTTTAAAAAGTCTTTTGATTTTTTATTTGCAGCATTTGCTACAACTTTAGATGCCTTCTCTGCTTCTGATAATAATATGTTAGCATCAATAGCTTTTTTAGTTTGATAAAATCCTGCACCTGCATTAAATAATCCACCGAATGTACCCTGTATAGCTACTTGAGTTGCCACTTTTCCTGTATCTACTTCTTCTGTTAATCCTGTTTCTACCTTAGTTAACTCTTGAGCACCTCCTTGTATACCACCAATAGTACCTTCTACTGCAGCACCTTTACCTGCACTCTTGGCTATCTCTTTATTTAATAATTTACGTATGCCTAGCTTAGTTAGTTGATTAGCTCCTGTTGATGCAAGTTTACCTGCACCACCTGTTAGTAATCCTGCATATGTTGAAGGGGATGTAAAGATACCACCTGCATAATCTTTAATAGTTTCAAAGTTAAAACTATCACCTTCCATATTTTCATATAGTTGTATTAGATTTGCAAATTGTACTTTTTCTTGGAGATTAGCATTTTGTGCATATTCTAAGTCACGTATGGCAGTGACTTCATTTACATTTTGATATCTAAAATGCTCTAGGAATTGATCATATATTTTTTCAGGGGTGTTTAAATCAGAGTCTTTATAACCCTCTCGTTTTACTAAGAACTCATAGGCATCATCAAGAAAATCATTATTTGTACTTAATATTTCTTTATTTTGCTCTTCAGGTCTATAGTAATTATATGCCTTTATTTGGTCTGCTTGTAACATTATACATCTCTTATGGTGCTACTAAATCAGGGTCTAAGTTATTTTGTACTGCTTCACTTCTATAATTTGCTCTCAAAGTTGCTCTTTTTACTTTATAGCTTTGTCGTATAGTTTTTATTTTATTATTTTTCATAGATTGATTACCTCTAGAATTTTTAACTTGTTCTATTTCTTTTGTTTCTTCTGACTTTAATGAATTTAAAGCTATCGCATACATGGCTTTTAACTGTCTAACACTCAAAGTTCCTGTGTTAGGTTTACTTTTTTTCTTTGTACTTGAAGACGATCCCTTTTCTAAACCTACATCCTGTAGTTGTTTTAATATAAATCCTTGAGGTCTTTCTTTTCCTTTACCTTTTTCCTTGTCTCCCTCAACTGCAAAGTTATCATTAATTATTTTATCTATAGCACTTTGGTTTGTATAAAATCTAGGATCATCTAGTTTAGCACCCTCTATTTTTAATTGCAATGCTTTTTCTTTTACTAGTTGAGCTATTCTAGGTACTACTTGTTCATATTTCTTTGCTGCAGGTGCATATGTAACATCACCTAAAGTATTAATACTAACTGATAGTCCTAATCTTTTAGCTATTGTAGCCTCTGCTACTTTTGCTATTCTTTCTTCACCTATATCTTCTTTAGCTGAAAGAGAGGCTACTCTTCTAGCTTCTTTACCTGCATCTGTGAATATATCTTGGTTAGAATCTAAAAATTCTTTAAACTTTTTAGTTTCTTCTGTATCAACTGTAGATGTAACGTCTGATGATTTCACTATGTTTTGTATCTGTGGAGATAAGTCTACACCTTTCTCATCACTAAACATTTCACCTGATACAAAAGATGTTATAGGTCCTGATGCAGGTGCAGAACGTACTTGATTCATTTGTAGTTCTAAATTTTTAGCTGCCGGAGCCATTGCCTCTGCTAGTTCAGATAAAGTCATGTTAGGTACTTTACTAGCAGTAATATCTTCTGAACCTGAAGGTATATTTTCTTTTACGATATTAAGAATACTATCAACTCTATCTAAATTAAACTTTTTCTTTATATTTTTTAGTGTATTTCCCATTCCTCGTTTTTGTATTAAGGCTATATCTGCATTTTCTAATTCAGGAAATGCTCCCTTTAATGCAGTTAAAGTTTCTAGGTTACTTTCTATTCTATTTGTTCTTTTTGTTTTGTTTTTATTTATTAGACTAGTAATACTAGAAGCACTAGACTTAATCAAATCTCTAGCATCATCTCTATCTAGTTTACCAAACTCTGCTTCCTTATCATACAATGACTTTACTAGATATGGATCATTTCTAGCTAAAGCAATAGATGGCAGAGCAACCGACAATGCTCTTTTAAATCTACCACTTGCACTCTTATCAGTTAAAAATGATGATTCTTTTTCTGCCATTAGTTTCTCCTAGCCATTAGACCCATAGGTTCTTCTTCTTGCTCAACTGTCTGCTCCTCTACAACTTCTTCTTCTTTAGTATCCTCACCTAATTGTTTTTGGAACTTAGCGAATGCTGCTTCGGATACAGAATCTTGTATCTCAATATCTTTATTTCTTTCCATACCTGTTGTATACTTTATCTCTGCTCTATCACCTATAAGCATGAGCATCTCCATAATCACAGGTATAAGTAACATACCAACATCAACTGTATGTTTACCTTCCATGACACTCATCAACTGCACGTTATTAGCTATCAGTGTAATAGGCATACCTGTTTCCATTAGATTAATAGCCTGTTCTACAAATGATTCATCTTGCATACTTGTTACATAGTATTGAGCAGCCTGACTAACAGTTGCATACTGTGGTGGTGTTTGCCAAGGTCTAGCACCTACCTCATGAGTCATAGCCATGCCCGGAATAGGTGCTTCTAATATTGGTTCATCTCTATTTGTATATCTCATTATATCTTATGCCTCTTTTTCATCTTCTCTTTTAAATCTACCATATAACTTTTCTTCTCTACCTAGTCTATCATACAATCGTTTTGACTCACCATCTTTTGTTATATCACTTGGTACAGGCTCTGTAGGATCATACTCATCAGGATTAACTTCTTTAGCTGTATAATGATCAGCTTTTAATCTTTCATTTTGTATAGCCTCAAAGAAATCCATAGCCTCATTAAATGGATCATCTTGTTTAGGTGTACTCATATTTTTTTTCATTGACATATCTCTAGATAATAAACCTTTAGTTGTAGGTGCTTTTGTTTGATTATCTAAATCTCTAGTTATTCTTTTATAGTTATTAAACTTATTGTATATATTTCCTGAAGGGTTTGTAATCATTATCCAAAAGGTCCTCTAATAATTGCAGCACCTAATGTGCCTAACATACTACCAATAGCACTTGATCCTGCAGCCTTCTTAGTCTGCTCTGCAGTATAAGCCTGTGCCTCTTTACTGATATTGGCTACACCTAATGCATTGATTCTATCTTGCTCATTCTCTGCACTCTTCCATGCCCACTCCATAGTATCTGCATAGAATGCCCATAAGTCATCATATGCTTCATTAGATATATCAAGAACTGCTTTTGCATTTAACTCGTTAGCACGATTGATGGCAGCAGTATCTGCAGTAGCCAACTCTCTTCTCCACACTGCATTGTTCTGTGCAATAGCTATTTGGTTCTGTGCATTAAACTGATCTCTTGCATTCATTACCTCTGCATTAAATCTTGCAAGTGTATTCAACTCACCTGCATTAAACTGATCCTGTGCATTTGACTGTGTAGCATTAAACTGTTCTACCTGACTTCTCAAGTTAGCAAAGAACTGATCTACTTGATTTTGTGAGGTAGCATTAAACTGTTGTGAGGCATTCAAGGCAGCCTGATCTGTTAGTATACTCTGTGTAAGTTGTTGCATATTAAACATACCTGACTGTTGTTCATTAGATAAGTTTGCCATATCTACTTGTAGGAATGACTTTGCATTCTCTACTGCAGCCTGTTGTCTATTTGTTAAGTTACTAGTATCTAATCCTGTTAGTGCAGATGCCTCTGCTAATACAAGAGCCTGTCTATTAGTTAAGTTCTGTAGATTTAATGTGTTAGCTATTCTACTGTTCTCTAATTGTATTTGTTGATCTGCAGTAAAGTTTCTATTGGCTACATCACTTATCTTTGCAGCATTTTGAACTCTAGCCTGAAACTGTTGATCAAACTCTTGCCCTATAAATGATGCTCTCTGTTGGGCAGCTAACATAGCACGTTGTTGTCTATTAGATAAATTCTGCAGCTCAAATGTTCTTAGTGTTTGGGCATCTGCATTAGCTATAGGTAATGCTGATTCCATTGCAGCCTGTACAAGTGCCTGTCCTGCAATACTAGATGCACCTAAACCTCTTTGTTGCATAACTGACTGAACACCTCTGATTGCACCTGATGCCCATGCAGGTGGGTTAGTTGCATCAAAGTTTGTAGTTAATGTTGCAAGTTGTCCTGCAACAGTAGCCTGATCACTAGCAGTAGCAGTGGCAGCCTGAACTTGTTCTGTAAATGTTTTAGCAGTCTCTGCATTTGTTACAGAGTCTACTAGCTCACCCTCACGTATTGCACGTTGAGATGGACTTGCCATAAGTATTGCATTACCTTGAGCAGCATTTAAATTAGCTACACTACTTGCAGTAGCTTGGGCAGCAAGTATTTGAGCCTTATCACTTACATCTGTTTGAGCAGCTTGATTAGTAGCTAATGCATTTTGCACTGCCTCTTGAGCTACTACAGGTGTCATTTGTGCTGTAGGTATTGCACTTGTTTGTCCTGCTTGTGCTAGTCCTGCCTGTCCTGTTGCACTTACTACATTAGCCTGACCCATGCCTGTGCTAGTATCAATTAGTTGTGATTGTTCAAAGGGTGTTAGTTCAGGTTGTGTGACTGCACCTACAGGTAAAGCACCTGTTTGTGCTCTTAGTGCAGTAGCATCTGTTATATTTTGAGGATTAGTTTCAGTGCCAAATACGGGTATCTGTCCTTCTCCTGTTCCTGTTGTAGGTACATAGGCTTGTTGTGCTTGATTGTTCACAGGAGCTAATCTTTCAACTATATCACCACCTCTTGCATCTTCAGGTCTTGATGGTGCAGAAATAGCTACATTATCTCTTGGGTCTTGTGCAGGAATAAAATCACTAGGAAGAGTATCTGATATTAATCCTGCTAAATTACCAAAGTCACCTCTTTTATCTTGTGGTATAACACCTTCTCTAATTAAGTTATCTTGTCCTGTTCTTCTTAAATAATTTATGTATGCCTTATCTTCAGCACTACCAATACTACCTGAACCTTGCTGACCAAAGTAAGGACTATATCGCATATCCATAGTACCTATATTATTTCTAGGGTCACTTTGAAACTGTTTGTATTCAGGAGAATTGTAATAGTTTAAATCAAATTTAGGATTTAGCTGTTTTAAATCTTGATTTCTTTTTATAATTCTTTGTTCTCTATCATAATCTTGAGCTTGTCCTACAGTATAATTTTGCCCAAATATTCTTTGATATTCTTTATGTTTTGCTAATTGTTCATCATATTGTTTTTGTGCCTTGTCTTTATAGAACGATACTTTTTCTCTGTTTCTTGTTGGATTACCATCGGAGTCTAGTTTTACTGCAAACCCTTGTGCATCCAAAGTGCTCATATCATATCTTTTTTCTACATCCTCTAGTGTAGGAGCTTGACCAATTTGTTTACGTCTATCTTCTGCCATTTTACGAAACTTATCAGCTTCAGGTCCTGCCATACCCGCAAATGGATTTTGGTAACCGGGAGTATAACCTTGAGTGTAATTATTTATTTGTGGCATACGTTCAACTCTTGGCATGGCATCAAATCTAGGGTCTCCCCTAAGAATTGGTTCACCTCTACCAACAGGAGCACCACCAAATGCTACATCACCACCTACAGGAACATTAAAAGGTCTTCGGTCAGGTTGCGTATAACTAACATCAGTAACACCTGCTCTTTCGGCA
>CENH01007393.1_pt1 | contig 11316 bp, 21 predicted proteins | sample 530171 | NCBI WGS metagenome assembly CENH01 (sample SAMEA2591132, study PRJEB7988) | marine metagenome | biome: marine biome (ENVO:00000447); feature: deep chlorophyll maximum layer (ENVO:xxxxxxxx); material: saline water (ENVO:00002010), including plankton (ENVO:xxxxxxxx) | depth 70 m | reverse complement strand
GATTATCAGGTTGTAAGTAATCTACCTCAGACTCAAATTATTGCACCACAAACTAAAAATGAAAACACATACAACCTGTTTTCACAATAAATAAAACATAAAGTAAAAATTTAAAATGGCAATTACACATACACAATCAGTAGTGGGATTGACAATCGTCAATAACTCTGATAACATTGTTTCAGAAGTAGAAGTAAAAACTGTTTCTGTTGATGATTCTGATCCAACTAATCTTACTATTGAAGGATCTGACGTTATTGGTATCACAACAACTGGCATCACACCTTCAACAGCAGGATTTGTTGCTTATGAAAGTCTTTCACAGTCTGCAATTCTTGCATGGACTGAAGTTTCAGATGCACTTACTGCTTCCAATACAAAAGTAAATCAAGAGTCTTGGATTAATTCCGTTAAGACACCTCCTACACCAACACACGTAGACAAGGCACTTCCTTTCTAACTTATATCATAATACTTTATTATGCCACAAAAAAAATATTGCTTGTTTCATTTACAAGGTGGATTTGGAAAACACTGTGCTGCTACAGCAGTTGCAAAGTGTATTAAAAACAACTTCCCTAGTCGGGAGTTGATAGTTACTGGTGTTTGGACTGAAATATATCAAAATCTTCCATTTGTAGATCGAGTGTATCAACATGGAGGAACAAGTTATTATTATCAAACTTATGTTGATGATATGGATTCATTAATCTTTGCTAATGAACCATACTTTACAACCGATCATGTAAATAAAAAACTCCCTCTTGTACAATCTTGGTGCAAGATGTATAATCTTGAATATAATGGGGAGATGCCACAGATAAAATTCAATCCCTTACAGAGAAAGGGTGCTAAAGATTTTTGGCCAAGTCGGGCAAACGGTAAACCAATTATGGTGATACAAACCAATGGTGGTATGTATCAAGAACAAAGACCATACCTATGGGCAAGAGATATGCCAGTGGTTCTGGCACAAAAACTTGTCGATCATTATGAGAAAGACTATCATATATTTCAAGTTACAAAACCCTCAAGTGAAATCTTAGATGGTGTGGAGGCAATCAAAGATCCAATGAGTAATATGGAGTTAGTAAGTCTTTTACTTCATAGTGATAAAAGAATATTAATTGATAGTTGTTTGCAACATGCTGCTGCTGCACTTAAATTACCATCAGTTGTATTGTGGAATGGTACAAGTCCAAAAGTATTTGGATGGGACATGCATACAAATATACAGGCAAAGAAACCTGCAAAACTAAAGTTACCTAATAGTGTATTGTTTGACTTTGATTTTACTGGTCAAGAAGCAGAGTATCCATATGTAGATGAGGATGATGATATATTTGACTTTGATAAAATTGTAGAGGCAGTTGATAAAGAATCATGAATGTAGTTGGACTTTATGGTGCGATTGGTTGGAATGTTTTAATTTCTGACAATCCTAAATTACTGAAACAATCAGAAGACTCTTGGACACACGGTGCGAGTGTGACTTTGATTAAGGACGGTGAGCACTGTGTCAGTATTAGTGAAGAGAGATTAACTAAGATTAAATATGATGGAAACTTCCCACGAAAGTCCATAGAGTATTGTTTGTCTGCTGCAAACTTAGATAAGAATGATATTGATGTTGTAATTATTCCATCAATGGCCAATCAACAGTTCTATAAGAATTATATTAATAAGACAGTTGAAAAGAAAGTCAGAAGATATTTTCCCAAAGCAAAAATTGAAATTGCATCACATCATCTGTGCCATGCCTACTCTTCTGTATTCTCTTGTGATTATAATGAAGGATCATTTGTCACATTAGATAATGCAGGGTCAGTTTTGTTTGATACAACAGGACAAATATTTGCTTGTGAGAATCATTCATTTGGATACTTCAATAAGAAGAAAGGTCTATTCAAATATTATCCTGGCATACCTCAGACAAATAATTTAGGAAACTACTATTGGATGTGGGCATATCATATCTATGTAAACAAAATACAGAAAGATATACAACTCACTGATCCAAAGTATCGTGAAACCTTCTGTGGTAAGGTTATGGGACTCTCTGCCTATGGAAACATCAAAGAGTTTAAGAAGGACTATAGAACTCATTTTGAAGGCATACCACAGGTTGCACTCGAATCTTTTCCTGGTCGTGACTTTAACTATGGTAATCTATCACCAGAGAACAAGGCAAAGCAACTTCAATACAACTTTGAAAATGCAATGCTTGAGTACATAAAAGAATTAAAAGAGAAGGATTATATCAATGATAACCTTTGTCTTGCTGGTGGTGTCTTTCTAAACATCCTTGCTAACTCTGTGCTGCGTAAAAATAATGTAGTAGAGAATATACATATACCACCATTTCCAGACGACACAGGACTATCATTCGGTGCTGCTGCTCTTGGTTTATTTAAAAGTAAAGAGGTTGTAAAATTACCACATAATATTTCTCTTCTTGGTAAGACTTATGATGATACTGAGATTGAAGATGCACTTGTCGATACAGAATATAAAAAGTATGATGACTTTAATGAGTTATGTGATGTGGTATCAGGATATCTTGCAGACAATAAGATTATAGGATGGTTCCAGAACAGATCTGAGTTCGGTCCGAGAGCACTTGGTTCAAGATCAATACTGATGAATCCAACTCCACAGAAGAATAAAGATACAATTAATAAACGTATTAAACATCGTGAGGAGTGGAGACCTTTCGCAGGTATCATGCTTGAAGAGTATCAGGAAGAATATTTTATGGATACATATCCGAATGAGTATATGTTGTACTCATTGATAGTGAGACCACATAAGAGAAGACAACTCGGTGCGATAACTCATAAAGACTTTAGTTGTCGTATACAAACTGTAAATGATCAACTACATCCAGAAGTTACTACACTTTTACAAAAGTATAATGAAAAAACTGGTTGTCCTATTCTTCTGAATACATCTTTCAATGACAATGGTCAACCGATTATTGAGACACCTCAAGATGCGGTTGATACCTTTAACAATATAGATTTGGATTACCTAATAATTAACAATTTCTTAATTACTAAAAACAAATAAATATAATTTTAACAGGCATATGAATTTTGCAGTCTATTCAAAGGAAGGATGTCCATATTGTGAAAAAATAAAAAAAGTTTTAGAGTTGACAAAGACTAGTTACGTGGTGTATAATTTGGGAGAACACTTTGATAAAAAATCTTTTTACGATGAATTTGGTGATGGGTCTACTTTCCCTCAAGTCGTTGTTGATGGTCAAAAACTAGGAGGTTGTGTTGACTCAATCAAATTCCTCCAAGAAAAAAAAGTTATCAACGTCTGAGATAAATAGAAGCGATCTCAAGGTCAATCGTGGTGTTGAGCTCATACTTAATAAACCCAAAAAAGGAGGTGTTACTGTGAATACAGAACTTATTACAATTGTTGCACTTCCTATAGCATTCTTACTATTTTCTGTTGGTGCTGTTGCTGGTTGGTTAATTAGAGACTACATGATGAACTATCAAGAGATACCAAGACCTCATCCAGAGATGTTTGATCAAAATGGGAACTTAGTTCCCGACGATATTGTCGCATTTAGATTTGAAAATTATGACAGCAACGAAGAAGACGACGACTAAAACTAAAAAACCTAGAACAGTCACCGTTAAAAAACCTATAAGTCTTGACTTACCAAGAAATCCTTTTATCTTTGAGATATTAGATTTAGTTTCAAGACAAAGAACAAAGGCAAAAAAAATTGAGGTTCTAAGAAGATATGAAGATATATCATTAAAAATTATTTTTATATGGAATTTTGATGAGAGTGTAGTTAGTATTCTTCCAGAAGGGCAAGTACCTTATTCTGGATATGATGAACAAAACACATATACTGGTGGATTGACTGGTAAAATTAATGAAGAAATTAGATCAATGCATACTAAGGGAAATTTTTCTTTAGGTTTTAGTGATGATCAAGGACATACTACCATTCGTAGAGAATCAAAACATTTCTATCACTTTGTGAAAGGTGGTAATGATACGATGAAAAATATTCGTAGGGAAACAATGTTTATTAATATTTTAGAGGGACTACATCCATTAGAAGCAGAGATAATTGTCTTATGTAAAGATAAACAACTACAAACAAAATATAAAATTACGAAAGACCTTATTGCAGAAGCATATTCAGATATTCAATGGGGTAATAGGGGGTAAGTATTAATGACAGACAAAACTTTATGGTCATCAACTGAAAAAGAAACATTTAAAGAACTTTATGGAACTGAAATTTTAGTTGAAAATGGTTCTTCAAAAGAAGTAATGATTACTGATGCACCATCAGATGCTTGGATTGTATCATATGAAATTGATGATACAGTTCATCAGGATTTAACAAGAGGTACAAAAGTTAAATTGTTTGATATGTATTATGATAAATTTGGTAAAGGTATAAAATCAATTGATTATGGTAGGGGTACAATTAAACCTGCACTATGGGGATACCAATCTGCAACAGCACCAAAAAAGAAAAAGCGAAGATAAATTCGAAAATAGGGCAAAAAAAATTCGGCAAAATTTTTGAACTCTTAAGATTTTCTAAAATTGTAACAAAAGTTACATAAGTGCTTGCATATATAGTATGAATGTGTTAGTATTAACACAACGTTCACCCCAATAGGGGCGCAAGTAAGCCGACTCGGAACGGGTTCGTTCATCCTTATGTACCAAATTCTTCTTAGTCTAATAGTAATTGGAGCACCACTTGATTGTGAGACTGCTTCTGAACTAATAGATTCTGCAAGTAACAATCCTAATAAATCTGAGCAATTGGAAATAGTAAGGGTTGTGGTAGCACATACTAATCCTATGTGTTTTAAGGACGCAAAAGACGACTGAAGGAACGGAAACACGGATCACTCGCAAGAGTTAAAGGTGTAAATTTCCAATTCCAACAGGAGCAAACCAATGGCAAAATTAACATACAGAGGTGTCGTTTATGACACCAACAGAAACAAAGCTCAGCAAGCAAAAGAGGTCGAACTCACATATCGTGGTATCACTCACACTGCTAAGTGATTGCAATAATTGAGATTTTGGTAGCATCTGCTATCTTTCTCACAATCATAAATGCTGAAATTCAGTTTCTGTACGGAAAATAAAACGAAGGGGTTGATCCCCTTCTTTTTTTATGCTATGATAAATAAAATGAAAATCTCATGAATAAAGAAAACCTTAAAATTCTTATTAATGATTTAGAACGTGCTGTTTCGGAATTAAAAGCAGAGGTATATTCCGATAAAACATCATACTTAACGTATGAAGCATATAAGAAACTTCAAGATGAGAATGCTCCCGAATTAAATTATGGTCAAATTTTTGAGGATGATGAATGAGATCTGAAGAAATTTTAAAAAATCTTAAAAAGGCATTAGAGCAAGATTACTTATATAATCGAGCTGAACTTAAATTTATGAAAGAACAATTATTAATTTTAGAGCAAGAATTGGAAAAAAATAAAAAACAAAAACCACAAGGATTTGGAAAATGACAGTTAATTTAATAAGTATCACACCTGATGCTGAAAAAATGATGGCTCATATTGCCAGAGTCTCAAATCCAGATAATCAAGATAATCCAAAGTATGCAGGATTATTGAAGTATTGTATTAAGCACAATCATTGGTCTGTGTTTGAGCAATCATCAATGACACTTGAAATTGAAACTACTCGTGCAATCGCAGCACAAATTCTGAGGCATCGTAGTTTTACGTTCCAAGAATTTTCCCAACGATATGCAAAGAGCAATCAATTAGGTGAGATTGAATTACCAGAACTGCGTAGACAGGATGTAAAGAATCGTCAGAATAGTATAGATGATTTAGATGAGAAGGTTGTTGATAAACTTAATCGTCAGATGATTACTCTATTCAGTTCGGCACAGAGTCTTTACAATCAAATGATTGAAGAGGGTGTTGCAAAGGAATGTGCTAGAATGGTATTACCACTCTGCACACCGACTAAGATCTATATGACTGGTTCATGTCGTTCATGGATTCATTATATTAATCTAAGGTCTGCACACGGAACACAGAAGGAACACATGGAGATTGCAGATCAGTGTCGTAAGGTGTTTACCGAACAATTTCCTGCAGTATCCGAAGCCCTTGAATGGGTCTAAATAATTTTACAATACTTTATAATTATGGCAACATATCCTGTAGTTCACAAAGAAACTCGTGAACAAAAAGAAGTTGTAATGAGTATCCATGACTGGGATCAATGGAAGATTGATAATCCAGAATGGGATAGAGATTACTCTGATCCATCGACAGTTCCTGGTGTGGGTGAAGTTGGTGAGTGGAAAGACAAATTAAATAACAAACATCCAGGTTGGAAAACTATTTTGGACAAATCTGAAAAATCTGGTGGTATTCAAGGTAAACTAGCAAGAAGAGGTATTACTTAACATGCCAAGAAGGAAAAGGGGATCTAATTCCGAACAACCAATTGGTGTTGGCATGACTGCCAAACATATGAAAAGAAAAAAACCCTTGAATCAGGGATACCTAGTTGATATTGAACCTTTATCAGATAATCAAAAAAGATTATTTGATTCTTATGATGAACAAAAAAATATTGTAGCTTATGGTTGTGCAGGAACAGGAAAAACTTTTATTACTTTATATAAGGCATTATGTGATGTCTTGAATGAAAATACACCGTATGAAAAAATTTATCTAGTAAGATCATTAGTATCTACAAGAGAAATTGGATTTTTACCTGGTGATCATGAAGATAAAGCAGACATCTATCAAATACCATATAAAAATATGGTAAAGTATATGTTTCAGATGCCATCTGATGCAGATTTTGAAATGTTATATGGTAATTTAAAAGCACAAGAAACAATTAAATTTTGGAGCACATCTTTCATTCGTGGAACAACATTAGATAACTCAATAATTATTGTTGATGAATTTCAGAATCTAAATTTCCATGAACTTGATAGTGTTATTACTCGTGCAGGTGAAAATACAAAGGTATATTTCTGTGGTGATGCTAGTCAAACTGATTTAGTTAAAACAAATGATAAGAATGGTATTGTTAACTTCATGAACATCTTGCGTAAAATGCCATCTTTTGATATAATAGAGTTTGATATCAATGACATAGTTCGTTCTGGACTCGTTAAAGAATATCTTTTATCAAAATCAGAGATAAATTTTGATGTTTAATCATGTAAACTTAGATCTTCAACCTCTTGATAGGGAGACGATAGATGGTGTTAGATTTTATAAAATACCTAATGAAGACGAACTAATTAAATTAGTTTCTATCACATCAATTACCAGTCATTTTAATAAAGAAATCTTTATTAATTGGAGGAAGAAAGTTGGTAATGAGAAAGCAGATCGTATTACAAAGGCTGCTACAACTCGTGGAACTGATATGCATACACTTACAGAGTATTATCTTAAAAATGATAAGTTGCCAGATGTTCCTCCAATATCTAATTTTCTATTCAAAATATCTAAAAAAGAGTTGAATAGAATTAACCAAATTCACACCCTAGAAGGTGCACTATATAGTAAACAACTAGGAATTGCTGGAACTGTCGATTGTATCGCAGAACATGATGGTGAATTGGCAATAATAGATTTTAAAACATCTAAGAAACCAAAACCACGGGAGTGGATTGAACATTATTTTGTTCAAGCTATGGGGTATGGTTGTATGCTATATGAAATGAAAAATATAGCCGTAAAAAAATTAGTCATTATTATGGCATGTGAAAATGGAGAATGCGTTGTTTATGAAGAAACTGACAAAGCCAAGTATATCAGACTTCTTGGTAGATACATCGACAAATTTGTTAAAGACAAACTGGAGTTTTATGGAACCAAATAAAGAACTCGAAAAAGCAATAGAGAGTAAGTTTATAACTCCTACTAAATTTTCGATGGAGATTGAGAAAATAGTTGCTGAAGAAAAAATAAATTATATAGATGCAATATGTCAATATTGTGAGATGAATGACATAGAGGTTCAGTCTGTATCTAAACTTATTACAAAACCTCTTAAAGAAAGGTTGAAATATGATGCAATTCAGTTAAACTTTATGAAGAAGACTTCTCGTGCTAAACTACCTTTATAATGAAAAAATCTGAACTGATACATTGGAGATTGCAAGCAATGTTACGTGAGCATTCTTTCCCTGACTTACAATATTTGGGTGTAAAACCTGATAGTATTGGTATCAACCAACATTGGTATTCGATTGATGGTAATGAGGTTCCCGTTGATGCAATTGAAGAATTAGAAAGTGAGGAAGTGAATGAAAGTGACACCGTTTGAAACCTATCAGACATATCTCTCAATGAAAAGTCATTTCACTAATAAAAGATATGACTTTTTTAGGTATGGGGGTAAGTCAAGAGCAACAATGACATCCTTCAACAAGAGAAAGGATAAGTATTGGTTTGAAAAAACATCAAGAAAATATTCTGATCAGGAGATCACTGATTTTTTATTATCTAATTTTGTAACCACTGAAACACCACAAAACTTATGGATTGGAGAAATTATAAATTCTGGAGAAAGAACATACGCAGACTGGATGAGACGACAACAGAGTTTGACATACTTATTCAAAGAACAATCAAGAAAATTACTATCGGAAAAAAAATTAGAAGAAGTTTTCAATTGTTCGAAAGGTCATCCACCGATACTCAAAAAATATCTAGGAGGAGAGATAAGTTTAGAAACCTTAGTTATCTTCGAAAAAATCTTTTCTTTTGGGAAAAAATTTAATCGCAAACTTAAAGATCCAGTGTGGGAAACCGTCAACATGAAAATGAAAAAGTATGTTCCTTTCCTAAATATTAATGTGTTTCAATATAAAAAAATTCTAAGAGAGATTGTAGATGAGTAAATTTTTTGATTCCGAAATCATTCAAGAAGAACTTGATGAAATTAACGAACTCCAGAAATCCTTATATGGTAATGTAATGCAATTTCCACACATGGATAGATCTGAACAAGTAGAACACATTGAACTTTTGACAGAATTATTAGATAGACAGAAGGTTATGTATGCTAGACTGTCTCTATCTGATGATTCAGAAGCTATTAAAATGAAAGATTACTTACAAAAGTCAATTCCTTTAATGGGGTTTCCCAAAGGAACTGATATGAATTTGCTCTTTGATGGGATGAAAGAAACAATTTCAAAACTTAAAGACAACATTGACAAATCATAATTAATATATTATAATCTAAACATCTAACAAAATCTAATTAAATCCGAGGTATCTAAATGTCATTTGCCAATCTAAAAAAGCAATCAAAATTAGGATCTTTAACTGCCAAGTTAGTTAAAGAAGTTGAAAAATTAAACACTAACGGTTCATCAGGAGATGATCGTTTGTGGAAACTGGAAGTGGATAAATCAGGTAATGGTTATGCCGTTATTCGATTCCTACCAGCACCAAATAATGAGGATCTACCGTTTGTGAAACTATACAGTCACGCATTCCAAGGTCCTGGTGGTTGGTACATAGAGAACAGTCTTACTACTCTTGGTGGTAAAGATCCAGTATCAGAATATAACTCTCAGTTATGGAATAATGGAACAGATGCAGGTAAGGAAGCTGCTCGTAAACAGAAACGTAAACTTACATACATTAGTAACATCTATGTTGTAAAGGATCCTGCCAATCCTGACAACGAAGGAAAAGTATTTCTATACAAATATGGAAAGAAAATATTTGACAAACTCACAGCAGCAATGCAACCTGAGTTTGAAGATGAAGAGGCAATCGATCCATTCGATTTCTGGCAAGGTGCTAACTTTAAGTTAAAGGCAAAGAACGTAGCAGGGTACAGAAACTATGATAGTTCTGAATTCACTGCTGTTACTCCTTTACTTGATGACGACGACGCACTTGAGTCTGTTTGGAAGAAAGAAAACTCTCTTAAAGAGTTTATTGATGCCGATCAGTTCAAATCATATGATGACTTGAAAAAACGTTTAGAATATGTTCTTGGTAGTAAAAGACCAAGCACTTCTATAGAAGAGGAAGATACTGATCGTGGTGCTGCTGAAGAGTTAGTTACCCCTGCTGTGTCTACAACACCATCATCTGTGAATGAGGATGATGATGATGATGCACTCTCATATTTTCAAAAATTAGCAGAAGAGTAATTAAATTGTTACTCTAGTATTTTCTGTTTTAATTAACTTATCGTTCACGAATTGGGATGACTTTTTATAGGTCATCTCATTTCTTATGTCATTTAAAAATTGTTGTAAATATTCTGCACGAAGAACAAATATATTTCTTTTATCCTCATTTTTATCAGACTCGTATTCATAGTAACTTACCCCTCTTACTGGGTTTAATGTAGCACTACTGGTGTTATCACTATCAGGTAACGGTATTTTAAAATCTTTATCTACTATTTTTCCTTTGGGAAGAACAATTACTTTACGTTCATTCTGTACCTCTGTTGTTACATAATGACGAACATTGTTTATTTCAGTAAGACCATACTTAGATACTGTGAATTCATATAATTCTTTGCTTGATAGTGGCCATTCATCACGAACATTTATAATACCTGCAGTTGTCAGCACCACCCAGTCAAGATTAGATTTCCCATAAAGATCTAAGGCAACCGTGTCTGGTCTATCTCCATCATCTAGTGTAAATTTATTAAAAATAGTAAAAACGTTTTGTAGATCATCACGTATTTTCATTCTACGAAATAAATTTTTTACTGTTACATAACTTCCACTTGATATTCGATTTGAATATGGTGATTGATATTGTAAATTTGGTAGTTCTCTAAAATATCCCATTAGAATCCTGTGCCCTCCTGACCTTCTTGAGTTTCATAATCTTCAGAGTAAATTGGATTCAACTCTTGGAATGATAAGTTTATTTTCATATGAACAGGTGCTGTATTGTCATATGTTGCATATGTTCCTGCACCAGTATAATTCACACCCATATTGAGTAAAGCCATCGGTTTAAATTTATGTAAAAATTCATGATTTCTTCTACCTGTTTTGTAGGTTAATTTAAATACATCTGGTGATTTTATAAAAAGACCAGTACTTTTATCATCTCCCGAACTATTTTTTGCATTCATACTTTTTTTGAAAGTACGAATAATTTTTTTGATAACATTACTTTCTTGTTCATCTCTAGGCACAAGATCAAAATCAAAACTAAAACTTCTTAACTGAACACCACCAAATAATAATTCCATATTTGGATTTAATACGGATCCAGTTTGTCTTGCAAGGATACCTCCAGCACTA
>CENH01000837.1_pt1 | contig 11338 bp, 20 predicted proteins | sample 530171 | NCBI WGS metagenome assembly CENH01 (sample SAMEA2591132, study PRJEB7988) | marine metagenome | biome: marine biome (ENVO:00000447); feature: deep chlorophyll maximum layer (ENVO:xxxxxxxx); material: saline water (ENVO:00002010), including plankton (ENVO:xxxxxxxx) | depth 70 m | reverse complement strand
CAAGGTGTATTCCAGGCGAGCCAGCTCACGGGCTGCATCAGCCGGCGGCAACAGGCCTTTCCGCTGCGCGTCCTCGATAGCCGCCCGGCGACGGTCAGAGTCAAATCCCAGTGAGACCTCCCACTTGACCGGCGCTCCCTGATTGCGCGCTTCGGCGCAGTAGCGGTCGTAAGCGGACAGGAAGGCCATACGGGCACCAACTTTGTCTCCAAGTCTCAGAATTGGCGTGGCCGCAATCAGGGCCTTCTGAATCTCGGCGGTCATCACCACGGTTTCACGCTCGTCGCTACCCTGCAGGGCGATGGCCCAAGCCTCATCCCGGCCAGGGCGTCCGTCAGCGGCGTTGATGCGCTGCAGGATGGCGGCCAGCGTCAGCTTTCCGGTCAGCTCCCGGCGGCAGGCCTGCAGCGCACCTGCAATCTGATCCTCGCTGTATTCGGCAAGGTCTTGAGCCATCAGCTCGGCAGCGCTCGCACTCAGCGACTGACCCAATGTCTCAGCGGTCGCGCACAGCGCACCAGCAAGCTCAGCGGCCTGTTCGTAGGTAAGCATTGGACTTCCCCTTTTCGCGGATATTGGCGGCCGCTTGCTGGGCGGCGTTGGCGTTGGCCTGCGACTGCTCAAGCTGACGGGCCGTGGTGGCGTTCATCTGGGTGTTGGTTGCCCACTGAGTGTGGTAGGACTCAGCACCGGCCAGCAGCAGGTTCACGCTGTGGCAGGCGTTGATCAGCTTGGAATCGTTGATGGTCAGGTAGTACGCGGCGACGTGGTGGGCTACGTTTGCGCCAAGACGCTCAACCAGCTGGGCAAGCTGTCCCCCGGTTTTGCCGTTCCACACTGGCCAGATGCCGTAGCGCTTGCGGTAGGCCACTGCGTAGTTCGCCCAGGCCTTGAACGTTTTGCAGGTCTGGTCTTTCGGTCCCGGCATGTCTTCCGGTATCGCGGCCTTCGGTTTGTCGCTCAGGTTGTCCACTGCCAGCACCAGCTCGCGGCCTTGTGACGGCTCTGCCGGCACCGGGTCGCAATACTGATTGGTTACCTGATTACTGGTTACCTGATTACTGGTTACCTGATTTGTCGGAGATTTTTCCGACCCTGTATCGGATTTTTTTCCGACCTTGGCTCGGATTTTTTTCCGACCTAGATCGGATTTTTTTCCGTGCTCGGAAATTTCTCCGAGGTCGGATTTTTTTCCGACCTTGTACTTGCTGGTTCCGTCCAGCTTCTTGTTCCACTCCTGCCCCTTCTTGGTCAGGCGAACAAGCGTGATGCTGGAGGTGCTGGACAGCTCTATGACGCCAGTTGCAGCTAGCTGCTTGAGCAGTCGATACACGGTGTCCGGCTTGTCGGTCAGGAGCGGCAGCTCTTCGATCACCTTGGCCTTGCTCAGCGTGAAGAAGTCGCCATCATCCGTGGCTGCCTTGTTCGCCCAGGACGGGCATTCGTAGACAAACGCAAACAGCAGCGCCTGCTGCGCGTTCAGCCCCCACTCAAGAGCCTTTGCTTGGTTGATGGTGACGGTGAATTGCATGTCAATTCACCTTCTCTGACTCAAAGAAGAACCTGTGCTCTTCGCTGATCCCTAAGGCCGGGAACGCGCCACACTTGAACAGGTACTCGACCTGCTCCTGACCGAAAACAGTCCTGCCCGTGGCGCGCTTAACAGCCGAGAACAGACGGAACTGCTCAAGCGTCTTCATGCCCTTACTGGTGTTACACGGCGGGCAGGCTGGCAACAGGTTATCTATCTCGTGCCGCCCGCCAAGCGCCTGAGGGTGAATGTGATCAACGGCGAACCCGGTTCCATCAAGCCCTACCCCGCAATAGGCGCAACGCCCGCCGGTTTTACCGAGGACCGCCATCTTTTTGCTGAATGAGATTTTTTTGCTCATGTCAAACCGCCCTAAGTGCAGCGTCAATGGCGTCCATGGCATGCCGTGCCTCGGCCATTTCTTTTTCAATCTGCTGCCTGCGTAGCTGTGATACGCGCCCATCGGCCAGGGCGTCATGGACGGCGCGCGTTACGTCAGCGCCCTCTGCATTCCAGCGCAGAAGCGCGGTAGCAAGGTCGGTCGCTGGCGGGCGATCTTTGGCAACCAACTGGAAACCGAAATCAGCCGCCAGCGCCTCAAGCGGGCGCATATCCCCGCTGTGCAGCAAAATGCCGTACAGGTGTTCAACGGTCAGGCGGTGGGCGTCGTCGTCCGGGTTGGAGCGCTGTAGCAGGCTCACGTGCGGCAAGCCCATCTTGGCCGATAGCGCCTTCGCGTCGTTGTCCTTCACCGTGTTGTGCGTTGCCCGCAGAAAATCGTCCATTCGTAAAGCCTCGGTTGTGTTTCCGTAGCGGCATGGCAAAGCCCCTGCCACCATGTAATCGTGGTCAGGCGGCTGGCATCGACGCTTCGGCAAGGCTTGGGCACAGGTCGGTGGCCTTGAACTTCCCTTCGGTCACGCGCTCGGCGCGCGTCGCAGTGATAGCGCTCATGCCGTGCTGACCAGTAACCCACCCAGAAACAGTGCCCTGCTTGACGCCGAGTTTTTCAGCGGTGTTGGCTTGCCCGTCAAAGTGGGCGACCAGGCTTTTGTAGATGCTCATTTCAAAGACTCCATATAGGAATGCCTTTATTATGTGCATAGGCATGCCTGTTTGCAAGGATATAGGCGAACCTTTATAAACTCAGTCATGGAATACAAAGACAGAATCAAGGCCGCGCGTAAGCACGCGAAGCTGACTCAACCCAAGCTTGCCGCGCTCGTGGGCGTGACCCAGACAACCATCTCCGAGTTGGAGACAGGCAAGTCGCAGTCGTCATCAAACACGGCAACAATTGCCGCAGCTTGTGGCGTGAACGCCGTATGGCTTGAGCGGGGGATTGGCGAGATGCTCGATACCCCGGAGCTTGAATCGGCTTATCAGCCAGACAGGTACAGGAGGTACCCTGTGATCAGCGAGGTTCAGGCTGGAGAGTGGATGGAGATATGCGACGAGTTTCAGCCAGGCTTTTCAGATGAGTGGCAGGGCACACCCGCCGACGCAGGGCCTAACGGCTTCTGGCTCCGCGTGAAGAACGATTCGATGGTGTCGCCATCTGGAAAGAGCTTCCCGGAAGGGATGTTGATACTCGTCCACCCGGGGCTAGAGGTCATGCCTGGGAATTTGGTTGTAGCCAAGCTCGACGACTCGAACGAGGCAACCTTCAAACAGTTTATTCAAGACGCCAGCGGCCGATACCTCAAGCCACTGAACCCGTCGTACAGGATGATCCCTATTAACGGCAACTGTCGCTTCGTTGGCAGGGTAATTGAGGCCAAGTGGGCTGACCTGTAGTTTTCGGCCTCCGCTTCTGGCAGGCCCTGTTTGAGGGTAAGAGCTGGGCAAGGCGGCAGCTGCTGGAGGCGGTGGTGGTGCTGGTGGTTTGTGGGGTGGTGATTGGGTGGGTTGTGATTGGCAGGCAAGCCTGAAAGGAATAGTTTATGGCCAAGGAAAAAACGATCCCGTACGAGGATGTCAGGCGGGTTGTAGATCAACCTAAGTATTGGCCTCGCGGAATGCTTTTTAGGTGGAAATCGCGCTCACCAAAGAGGATGCCGAAGCCGATGACGTTCCGCGCCCCTCTTGCAATCGATGAGGCCCAAACTCGGTTTGCGGAATCATGCTTCGTAGAGCTCTACTTCAAGAACTCTCACATCCCTGGCGTGCCGCCCACCATTTCAATGTCGCTTGTCATAGATAACGCTAGGACAATTGCCATTGATGATAACGGCAAAGGCAAGCATCTTAATAAGGTCGGCGCTGGCATGCCTTACCACATGGAAAGGATCGGTTTTCCTCATATCCACATACCTATTATCGAGTCCAGCTACGGCTACGCGGAGCCGCTGAAGCCTGGTAGCGTCCAAGTATTTTGGGAGCTATTCTTAAAAGAATCTAATATTATCGGCGCGCCCCGGATCGACCTACCAATGTCGGGGCAATCGGAGTTGGACCTATGAACTGCGCACAATTGAGCACCCAGCTCGGGTTCAGATGCGAGCCGGTATCGGATGAGATTTTCTACCTAGAGTCGCCTTTAACGCTGGCTTTTGATGGTCAGTTGATTGGGGCGTACGTGCAGGATATCGGGCGCGGCGAATACCGCATCAGCGATAACGCAGACACCATCTATTGCGCCATGACCCATGGCGTGAAAGCCACAGCCGAGCGCGGCCGCAAGCTCTCGGAGATTGTTGCTGATACAGGCATGGAGCTTTCGGATAACGGCGAGATATTCAAAGCGTGCCGAGACGACCAGCTTGCCTATTACCTGGCTCGGTTTGTTGAGGCGGCTTCTAACGTCGGATTTGCCTGCAGCAATATGCGCCCTGCGCCTGTCTCGCGTTTCGATAACATCGTTCGAGACGCCTTGCGTCCCAAGTACGCAGCCAGGCTGAAGACTGACTACAAAGTGATAGGCGCAAGCGGGCATCAGCTCGTTCTTCCGTTTGCTCTGGAGGTTGTCGGCGAGGCACCAATGCTGATTCAGACAGTGCCGAACAAGGACGGTAAAATCGACTGGAACATGGTTTACCGTGCGGTCGGCAAGCTATTGGACATCAAGAACGCGCATCACGAGTCTAAGCGCAGAGTCATTCTTGAGCCGGGCGACGAAGACGAGAACCAAAAGGCTGCCGCCGCACTTTCCGATGCCGCTGAAGTGGTTTTATACACCGGCCCGGATCATTTGATACAGGCTCTGGCAGCTTAACGTCTCCCCCTCCCCAAGCCCGCCCCGAGCGGGCTTTTTTGTGCCCTCCTTCAGCCCGCTTCGGCGGGTTTTCTTTTGCCCTTCAGAAAAAATAAAGGATTACCTATTGACTACAAATAAAGGTATGCCTATATTTATCCCAAGCCAGCACCAACGGCCAGGGCCAGACCCGACAGCTCTTTAACAACCCAGGGGATGAATCGAAGCGATCAGCGCTTCCTGCTCCCGGCCTGCGCGGCAGAACGTAAAAGCGCAGAAACAGACCGCGCAGCCTCTGACGGCGACCGGCGATCCGACAGGCCCGAACGCCTGCCCATGCTGGGAACACCCAGCAGCGGACGAGGTTGGAATGACCGAACCGAGCGAATGACCCGGCACGCTGCGCGCCCCGCCACCCCGGCGGCTTGGTAGGGGAAGATTTCCTCGATGGCCTTGGCAACAGGGCCATCCGGGAAACACTGAGGATCAGGCACATGAGAAAGCTATTTAAGCCGATGCGCGGCTGCCGAATCTTCGCCAGCCAAAAGCACATGACAGAAGAGCCGGGCACCTTGCTCGGCTGGTGCGAGAAGGTCGACGGCAACATCTGCATCTACAAGATGCCAGCCTCTGAAGAGACTGACCGCTTTATTTGGCGAACCAGCAGCGGACTTAACGACTGGTATGAATACGCAGCTTGATAGGAGGCTGATGTGAACACTGACATTGACTGGGACTTCTTCCCAGAAACCCCGCCCGGCCCCGCCCTGATTCACGGCGCGGCGCACTTCACCCGGCTGGAATGGGTTGAAGAGGTGCGCATGGTATGCCGAGGCGGTCGCCCTCTTCCGGCGATCACCCATCGCTACCGGGTGACTGGCCACGGCGTCCGGTGCGGATGCAATGCCAAGCACCACGTCTGCACCAAGCATTGAGTAACACCGGCCCCAGCAGCGGCTCTGCTGGGCATCGATTAGCACCTTGGGCAGGGCTGGGAGAGCACGGCAGAACGCCGGCCCGGCTACAACGCCACCCGGGCAGGGTGCTATTCGATGCTACTCGCATCATGACGTTCCTACATGGCTATTAACCCCGCTCCGGCGGGGTTCTTTTTCCCCTTCCCTACCCAGCGCCCAGAGGCATGCACGCTATGCCTGTGGGCGTTCATTTGGAGGTCAATATGGACATACAAGAACTAATCAGTATCGCTACCGATCACGCCGAGCAGGTGCGTCAGCTCCGCCTTATCGCTACCGGCGAGGTAATGAGCAACAAGGAAAAGTTATTCAACCAGCTTGGCTTTGAAGCTGGCGTGAAATGGGCAGAGCAGAACCAGCACAAACTTAGCCCGCATCAGGAGAAAGGACGTGGATAACGAACTGCTCGACATTGAAACGCGCTACTGGTCAATGCGGCTGACGGTAGCCGCAGAAGAGGCGTTCTCTACGACGCTTTTCTACGCAACCGGCGCGATTGACGGCCTTTGGCATCAGGATTTCATCACCGAGGCGCAGCGCGACATGGCTTTATTCCAGTTCGCCAAGGTTGTCGCAGATCGCCGGGGTGAGCCTGTACCAGCAGAGCCCACGCCGCGCAGCCGCATCACATGGCGCACGGCTGCTCTTTTCGCTGGCTCCCTGTCGCTTGGACTGGTGGCCGGTATCTACGTTGAAGAATGGATGGGCATGCTGCTGACCGTGGCCTGCCTGGTGCTGGGAGGTGATCAGTGATTATCGACGACTTCAAGCGATCAATGGCGATCGAGAAGATCCATAGCGCCCTTCGGTTGACGCGCAAAAACGACGGATTTTCGTTCCTGTCGTATTCGCATGGCCTGATCGACGGTCTGCGCGTGTCCGGCATGCTCAATGCGCTGGAGGCTGACCGGCTCAGCGATCTGGCTTTAAACGCCCACCAGTACGCACGGAGGGATACGCAATGACCACCCAGCCCATCCCCAGTGCCACCGATGACCTGATTGCGGAGATTGACGCGGCGATGGCCAGCGCAACGCCGGGCTACTGGTATCAGTCAAAAGGAATCGGAGTTGTCGTTGACCACAACGATTGCGGCGTTGTGTGCGAGACGCACGAAGACAACCCGGTCGACGCCATCTACATCGCGGCCTGCAATCCATCGAACGTCCGGCAGCTTATCGCCCGAATACGAGATCTTGAGGCTGAGCGAGCGACCTACCGGCAGGGCATTGGAGCGGTCGCGGAGCTTATCGACAACAGCACTGGCGTGGCCGGGCTGCACCTCAATGGCGACATCGCGTCATGGTGCGACCTGCGCACTGGCGGGCGTTTTGAAGAGTGGCTTCGAGCATTCGATGAAGTTCCAGAGATAAGTCTGTGATCCGCCAAATATGCCGGGACACTGCCGGCTTTCTCATCTTCTGGGGCGTCATCCTCGGCGCCCTGATCATCGTTTCACCTCAGTAGGTAATCAATCATGAACGCTATTGCAAAAACGAGCGGGTTTGCTCTGCAGCCCAGCACGCTCGACGAAGCCATGCACCTCGCTGAAATGCTGGCCGGGTCGCAAATGGTGCCCAAGCACTACCAGAACAAACCGCAAGACACCTTGGTCGCGATGATGATGGGCAGCGAGCTGGGCCTCAACCCGATCCAGTCCCTGCAGAACATCGCCGTCATCAACGGCAAGCCCGCCATCTACGGCGACGCCCTGCTCGCCCTGGTGCAGAACAACCCGAAGTTCGGCGGACACGAAGAAACGTTCGACGACAGCACGATGACGGCCACCTGCACCGTATGGCGCAAGGGTGACGCCGCCAAGCACACCGTCAAGTTCAGCAAGGCCGATGCTGAGAAAGCTGGCCTCTGGTCGAAATCTGGGCCTTGGACCCAATACCCCAAGCGCATGCTGATGTGGCGCGCCCGCGGCTACGCCCTGCGCGACAAGTTCGCTGATGCGCTGGGCGGTCTGGTCACCGTCGAAGAAGCGCGCGACATGCCGGAGGAGCGGGACATCACTCCGCACGGCCATGCCCCGGTAGCGAGTCGGCCGCTGGCCATCGAGCACTACCCGGACGACAAGTTCAACGAGCAGCTGCCGACCTGGTCCCGAATGATCCGAGAGAACAAAACTACGGCAGACCGGATCATCGCCAAGGTTGAGCTGAAAGCCCCGCTAACCGAAGCCCAGCGCAAGAAGCTGATGGGCATCAACCCTGAATCCGAAGAGGCAACCGACCAATGATCACTCACAACGTCATCCAGGGCAGCCCAGAGTGGCATGCCCTGCGCGCTGAGCACTTCAACGCCAGCGAAGCCCCGGCCATGATGGGCGAAAGCAAGTACATGAGCCGCGCCCAGCTGATTCGCCAGAAGGCGACAGGTGTTGTTCCCGAAGTCGACGCGGCCACACAGCGCCGTTTCGATGCGGGGCACGACACTGAAGCAAAGACCCGCGCGATTCTGGAAGCGCGTATTGGTGAAGAGCTTTACCCGGTAGTAGGCACCCGCGACAACCTGCTGGCATCGGTCGATGGGATCGACATGCTCGACTCGACCCTGTTCGAGCACAAGCTCCTGAATCAGGATGTGGTCGCCATGATCGAGGCCGGCGAGCTGACCGGCCAATATTACTGGCAGCTTGAGCAGCAGCTGTACGTTACCGGCGCAGAGCGCGTGCTGTTTGTTTGCTCTGACGGCACCGAAGACAACTTCCACATAATGGAATATCGCGCCGTGCCGGGCCGCATCGAGCAGTTGATCGCTGGCTGGGAGCAGTTCGCGCTGGACGTTGCAGCCTATCAGCCTGAAGAATCCGCCCCGGAAGCAGTCGGCAAAGCCCCTGAGTCGCTGCCAGCGCTGCGCATCGAGCTTACCGGCATGGTGACCGCCAGCAACCTGGACGAGTTTAAAGCGACCGCGCTGGCTGTTATCGGCAAGGTCAACGACCAGCTCGAAACCGATCAGGACTTCGCTGACGCTGAGCAGGCCGTCAAATGGTGCTCTGATGTTGAAGGCCGCCTCAAGGCCGCCAAGGATCACGCGCTGAGCCAGACCAGCACCATTGACGAGCTGTTCCGCGCACTGGATGAAATCAGCGAGACAGCCCGCCAGAAGCGCCTGGCGCTGGACAAGCTGGTGAAGGCTCGCAAGACCCAGATCCGCGAAGACATCGTGATGACCGCAGCCAAGGCGCTGACCGATCACATCTCCGCCCTGAATGAGGGTCTCGGCCCGCGCATTCGCCTCCCCGACTACCGCGCCGACTTCAATGGCGCCATCAAGGGCAAGAAGACCATCGCCAGCCTGCGCGATGCTGCCGACACTGAATTGGCCCGCGCCAAGATCGAGGTCAGCCAGATCGCTGAGCAGTACCGGGGCAACCTTGAGCTGCTGCGCACCAAGGCCGAAGGGTTTGAACGCCTTTTCCCTGATGCACAGCAGCTGGTCGCCAAGGCCAAAGATGATCTGGAGGCGGTCATCACTGCCCGCATTGCCGAGCACAAGCAAGCGGAGCAGGCGAAGCTGGATGCAGAGCGCGAACGCATCGAGCGCGAAGCGAAGGCAGCAGCTGAAGCAGCCGAGGCCACCAAGGCAGCAGAGATTGCAGCCGAAGCCCAGCGCCAGCAGGAAACGCAGGTATCCGCCCAGGCTGCAGGCCTTGGTCAGGATTCGGAACGTGATTCAGGCCCGATCCCGCGCAGCCTGGAAGAACTGGGAGCCACCATCAAGCTGGGCGACATCAACGCCCGCCTTGGCCCGCTGAGCATCAGTGCCGACGGACTCGCCCAGCTCGGCATTCAGTCAGTCGGCAAAGAGCGCTCCGCAGTGCTGTACGCCGAATCGGACTGGCCGCGCATCTGTGCCGTGCTGATCAATCACCTGCAGTCCTGCCAGGGCGCAGCGAAAGCGGCATAACCCATGGCCAAATCCGCAGCGCAGCGCATGCGAGAAATGCGCGCACGCCAGAAAATGCGGGATGAAGAGCGGGAAGCACGCCTGACCGCCTTCACGCTCAACATGCCGTTCTATCTGCGTGAAGCTGCAGTTCTTGAACGGCTCAAACGGGTGGCCGGTGTTGACGAGAACGCCGACGCCCTCGCCCGCGCTCTTAATTTCCTGAACACATTCGACGACCAGACGTTACGCGATGGAATGAAAAACCCATAGCGTAACGCTGCGCCGTAACGGAGACGAATATGGGACTCCAACAATCCATTCCAGACCGCCTGATCAAAGCCCAGGCCATGATCGATTCCGCCCGCGAAGCATTTGAGCGCGGCGAGAAGCCGGCACCAGCAGAAGCGAAGCCTGCACGGCGGCCGCCGGCAAAGTCGGTAGAAGAGCTGCACGTCAGCATGGCCGCAGCGGTAGAGGCCAAGGCCCGCAAGGCGCGAGCCCAGCGCGACAAGCTGGCTGAGAAGATCAGGCCCTATGCCGGCGAGCTTTCAGCCAATCAGCTGGCGGAGAAGTTCGGCGTTTCAACCGGCCTGGTGCGCAAGGCAGCCGGAGAGCATGGCATTGACCTGAAGGTCGCGCCCGGTCACCGGCACACCCACGTCGGGCCTACCCCTGAGCAACTGCGCGAAATGCGCACCCAAGCAGCGGGCGGGGGCAGTGTGGCGGATGCCGCGCGATGGATCGGCGTTCCGCGCGGCACCGTGGGTTACTGGGCCAAAAAGTACGGCGTGCAGTTTGGGCGCCAGCCATGAGCTGCACCGTCACCTGCATCAGCGTCGACGGCGTAACGCGCCAAGCCGTTGCCCGCGGCAACCCGCCAAAGAAGCCCAGCGCCTGGCGCGTCAAGGCTTGGCTGATCCTCCCGTCCGGCGTCAAGCAGACCCACAGCTCAACCGTGCGCGGCGAGACAGTGCACACCCTTATACCCATCGTTGGGGCCCTTATCGACAGCCTGATAGCCGACTGCGGAAACGTGGTCACCAGCGCAGGCTGGAGCACCAGCACGCATTAACGGCCGTCCGGCCAGAGGTAACCATGCCATACACCGAACCATCTCAAGCGGTCGTTAACGTGTGCGCGGAGTTCTACATAGCGCCAGCGCGTGGCAACGGCTGCGGCAAGTGCCCTCTTGTCAGCGAGTGCCACAAGCCACACCGGCACGACTGGGACGGGCTTGGTGAGCATAACCGCAGGATGAACCAGCTGGCTGAGCAGTACCGCGCCAGCACAAAAGCCAGGCCCAGCGAAGAAGAACAGCTGAGCCTGCCTGTTTGACCGCCCTTCCCCGAGGTAACCGCCATGACCTGGTATGCCCATCACTGGCGGAGGATGCACGACACCTACCAGCGCGGCAAAGCCGAAGGCATCAGCGACGACCGGATCGCCGCAGCCATCGACCAGCACTGGACAAGTAAGCGCAGCGGCCATCCGTACAAAACATGGCTGCAAGCCCGCCGTGACTTCTTCCAAAAATTCCAACTGCGCCGGCCAAGGGCGCGTCGGCCTCACGAGGATTTATTTTCATGACCACCCAACTCACAGCCCGGCCCGCCGAGCCGCGCGTTCACGTCCAGGCGGACCAGTGGATGACCGCAGCAGAGCTTACCGAGTTCTGGCACGCCCTGCAGCAGCGCCTCAACGATGCGCGGCACGCCATGCAGGACGGCAGCGTATTTG
>CENH01005154.1_pt1 | contig 11345 bp, 11 predicted proteins | sample 530171 | NCBI WGS metagenome assembly CENH01 (sample SAMEA2591132, study PRJEB7988) | marine metagenome | biome: marine biome (ENVO:00000447); feature: deep chlorophyll maximum layer (ENVO:xxxxxxxx); material: saline water (ENVO:00002010), including plankton (ENVO:xxxxxxxx) | depth 70 m | reverse complement strand
GTGGTAGATAATGATGAAATAGGTACTTTCGGTGATATGTTTGAAGGACCAACTGAATTAGACAGAAGTGAATCTTATGGCAGAGAAGATGCTTCTAGAAAATTAATGAATAGAATTAGATTTGGATCAGAGTCTTTGTTCGTAACACCTTTCGTATACGGGGCAGGTAAAACTGCTAAACTGTTAGCACAACGTGGAAAAGAATTAGCTTATAGTAAATCTGCATTTCAAAGAGCTATTGATAAATATATAAGAGCACCTTTTCAACCTAGAGGTAAATTAACTCAAGAAGTTTTTGAAAGTGAAATGCTTAAACAAGGATTAAAGGCAAGAGATTCTAAAAGAGCAAATGAAATAGTAAATAATATTACCAGAACTTTAGATGGTATATTGCCAACTATTGAAGAAGTTGGAGACAAAGGAGTTAAACCTGCAAAAGATATTTTTTTAAAAAAAATAAACGATTTATTAATAGGTGGAGATATAGAAAAAGGTATAGACCAAAAAAAATTAGGAGAAATAGTTGAGGAATTAAACATAAAAAATGTTTCTCAAGATAAAATACAAGATTTAGTAAAAAATTTAGATGCAGGCAGAGCTGAATTTAATAGTTTAGTAGATATATTAAAAAGAACATCAAAAAATACTAAAGGTGCTACAAGTGAATTTCAAGATTTGTTTCAAAAAAGATTAAGTGGGTATGCAGGTAATACATTTAAAATTTTTGAAACAAAAAGTAGTATATTTAATGCCTTTAGAAAATATCAACCGACAGATGAAGCTTACACAGCAGCTGTAAAAGTTTTTAAAGATTCTTTAAACACCACAGAAAACCAAGCAAGACAAGTTATAGATGATATATTAGAGCAAGCTGGTAAAGTTAAGAAACCAAAAAAACTTCCAGAGTTTAATTACACAGTAAAAACAATGGAAGACGGTACACCTAAATTTTTAGAAAGAGGTGTTGGTTTAGGTAAAGATCAAGCTGGTACCGCTGCACAAAAAAAGGCATTAAAAGAACTATTTGGAGAAGTAAAAGATCCTAGGTTTACAATATTTAATTCCATAACTAGTTTATCTTATTTAGCTAGAACTTCAGACATGTTTAATCAAATACTATTAAAAAATGAAGCCGTACAAAAAGCAGGCGGTAGAGGATTTTTTTGGGCAGATGATAAAGTAGCAGAAGCTGCTGTTAATAAAAGGCAAACAGGTATTGAAATAGTTAAGATGGACGAAGTACTAAGTGAGATAGATGGTTTAGAAGGTATAACAAATCCTATTTCAAATTTATATACGACCAGAGAAATAGCAGAAGGAATAAAAGCATCCAATGATGTTTTATCAGGTTTACAAGGATTTGTAAGAGGAACTAAAGATATGAGTGGTGCAGAAAAAGTTGTAAGTTTTTTCTATAGAAATCTTCTTTTGTTTCCAAAAAGTATTTCACAAATGTCAAAAACTATTTTTTCTATACCCACACATTTACGTAATTTTTTTAGTGCAGGTGCATTTACTGCTGCTAATGGAGTTTTATTTGATGGTATAACCAATCCTAAATTATTAGGAAATGCTTTTAAAGATGGTATAGATGTGTCTGCTTTGTTAAAACTTGGACCAGGTTCAGCAAGAGCTCAGGCTCAATATCAAGATTTATTAGAGTTAGGTGTTGTAAATTCTCAAGTTCAAATGGGAGATTTAATATCTCTTTTAAAAGACACAAATGCTGGTTCAACTATGATGAACATAGATGGTCCATTAGGTAGACTATTTAAAGGACTAAAAAACATAGGTAAAAAATTTCAAGATAAATATACAGCAGAAGACGATACATTTAAAATTACAAACTTTGTTGTAGAACTAGAACGGTTAAAAGCTAGAAATGCAAAAAGATTAGGTGTCTCATTAGATGATTACAAAAAACAATTAGATTTAGCTAAAGGAAAAAATGGTGTTATTGATAGAGGTTCTGATTTATGGGGTCTTCAGAAAGAAGCTGCAGAGATTGTAAGAAATACTGTTCCAAATTATTCTTATGTTGGTGATGTTGTAAAAACAGCAAGACTATTACCTGTAGGTAATTTTATGTCTTTTCCTTCAGAAATTATTAGAACTACAGCTAATATTGCACAACAGGGTTTAAAAGAAATGAGACATGTATTAGGTGAAGGAGCTGTAAGAGTTAAAGGTTCTAATTTAACACCAACAGTTACAGAGATATTACAAGATGGAAGTGAAAGAGTTGTAAGAAATAGTGCATATGAAGATGGTAGTTTTAGAACAGGTTTTAAAAGATTAATGGGTATGGCAACCACTTTAACAGCTGTTCCAATTGCAGTTTCAGAAGGAGCAAAAGCTTTATATGATGTTACGTCAGAAGAAATAGATGCAATGAGAAGGTTTGTACCTGAATGGTCTAAAAACTCCACACTAGTTCCACTAAGATTAGATGATGGAGAATTAAGATACATAGATTTTAGTAAAAGTAATGCTTACGATGTAGTAGCCAGACCTTTTAGAACTATTATAAATAATTTAATTGAAGGTGATAAGAATGATGAAACAATATTAAAAAGTTTTACTGATGGTGTAACAGAAGCAAGCGGTGAGATTATGGATCCTTTCATATCAGAGTCTATATTTACTGAAGCAATGTTTGATTTAACTCTTAGAAATGGAAGAACAGATGATGGCAGACTACTTTATACTGATCAAACATCTGCTGGAGATAAACTTGCAATTCAATTTGGACATTTATCAAAAGCAATACTACCTAACAAAATGCCTTACGAAAGAATACTTTCAGCTGCAATGGGAACAGCCACAGAAAGAGGAGATGTTTTAAACATAGGTCCAGAACTTGCAGGTTTTATGGGACTAAGACCAATAAAAATAGATCCGTTAAGAACAATGAATTTTAAAGTAAATGAATATCAAAGAGGTATTAGAGAAGCTAGAAGAGAATTTACTGGAGGTAAGTTTGGTGTATTAAAAGGTGGACCAGTCTCTGCTGAAGATATAGTTGAAAGATATATTTCATCTAATAAGGCTAGATTTAATGTTCAAAAAGAAATGTTTAGAGACTTAGAAGCTGCTCAAGTATTAGATGCAACTACCAATAATTTAAGAAAGTTATTTAAAGATAGACAAATTAGTAATAAAAATTTTAATAATTTATTAAGAGGAACTTTTGATCCATATTATCCATCACAAGATATTTTGGCTAAATTTAGAAATATTGCTAGGGCCCTAGGGGAATCTGATCCTTTCTTGGAAGCGAGAACAGATATAAATAGTATAAAAAGAGATTTCAGAAATCTTGGATTAGGAACTAGATTTAGAACTGAAAGAGCAGTTGGAGGACATATACAGGATGCATTAAATCAACAATACGATGTTAATTCTATTATAGATAATATAGCTAGAGATTTAGATTCACTAACTTTAAATGATGATTTTAATATTGAGTTAACTGATTACATGCAACCTGCTACAACAATTCAAGCACCACCGTTACAAGATCAACCAATGCCTAACTCTCAAGTCATTCAAGGACAACCACAACAAAATTTAATGGCGTCAGGATTGACACCAGTTGAGAATGCTCTACTATCAGAAGAAGAGAAGATGATAAGACTAAGACAAAGAGGTATGGTATAATGCATAGTTTGGGTGGTATGATAGACGTGATCTATCGGGTGCTTATAGCGGGGGCTATAAAATAATGGCAAGTAAACAACAAGACGCACTGCAAAGAATAGAGTCACATGAAAAATTGTGTCGTATTATGCAGAAACAAACTTACGACAGAATGCAGGAGTTACAAGGACAGATAACAAGAATAGAAAGAATTTTATTAGTATCTATGGGTGCAGTTATGACTGGTATGGGCGGTGTTATTGTAGTTCTTTTACAAAAACTTTAAATCCAATCTTTTAAATCTTCACCTAAAATTTCATTAGCAATATTTATTTTATTACGTAAAGCCTTTACAATTCTATCATCAATAGTATTTTCAGCAATGATATCAATGTATGTCATTGGTTTTACCTGTCCAATACGATCAATACGCGCTTCTGATTGTTGTCTTTTTTCTAAATCATAACCATTAGAAAAATAAATCATTGTACTAGCAGCAGTTAATGTAATACCATAACCACCTGTATGTGTAGTACCTACAAAGAATCTACATTTGTCATCATTTTGAAATTTTTTTATATTAATTGATCTTTGATCCTGGGTTGTCTCACCAAAATAATCTACAACAGAATCTTCACCATATTTATTTTTTATTTCTTCAATAATTCTTTTTACATCGTGGGTATAATGTGACCATATGACCGCTTTGTTATGCACATTTTCAAGTATGTCCATAAGTTCAGTCACTCTATTACACGGTAAATTTTTTATTGTGCCATCATCTGCTGTAAAATGTCCGCAAGTTATCTGATGAAGTCTCATTAATTGAGTCATGACTGTTGCGGAAGATTGCATTTTGCCATCAAGAAAAGCAATAGCTTCTTGTTTCATTTGTGCATATACTTTCTTTTGTTCTTTGGTTAATTCAACTACATGCTTCATCCAAGTTTTTTCTGGTAAATCTAGACAATCATCTTTCAAAACTCTTTTAGAAAAAGGTTTTATCTTATCTGATAACTCACCTAAATTTCTATATCCTACAACTATTTCTACCTGTCTACCAGACACCTGTATCTTTCTAGTTACAGCATAACGAGCCTTGAACGTCCAATAAGAAGAATGACCTAAGAGCCAGGGATCAAGGAACTCACATTGACTAAATAAATCTAATGGTGATTTAGTTACAGGAGAACCCGTTAAGATTCTCCTGTATTTAGCTAGCTCCCTCAGCGCAATAATACTTTTAGTTCTTTTTGTAGTGGGTGTTTTAATAGTTGTAGACTCATCTATTGCTATCATAGCATTATGTGATGATAAAAATTTATATGCAAAAGCAGGACCATCCGTAGACGAAAAAGCTTCTACATTCATTATTAGAATGTGTAACTCAGTTCCTGTTTTAAACAAAGTATTTAATAAATTTTTTTGTTTAACTGACTTATCTGATGTTTTCCATAAAACTATTTTTTTAAAAATATGGTCGGGTAAATGCGTTGGTATTTCTGAATCATACCAGTTTTTATATACACCTTTAGGTGCAATAATTAATAATCCATTTATCTTACCTTTATCATAAAGCATGGCAGCGTTATCTAATAGAACTTTAGATTTACCTGTACCCATCTCCATGAAATAAGCAAAATTTTCTTTATCCCAAGAATCTTGTAGTGCATCTAATTGATGCTTATATGGTGTTGTTTTAAATTTATAATTTATCATAATATATACCTTTACTTTTCTTTCTAAGGCACTATATATGAAGAGAAAGGTAAAAAGTCAATGGCAAAAGTTTATTTAGTACAAGATATTCCTGTAGATAGAGATACAGGAAAACCAAAATTTGATATGACGCCTGCAATAAAATATGGCGAAATTAAGACAATGTTTCCTAGGTTGAAACAAATGCAGTTTTCACCTGGTCCTTTAATTCTAGAAATAAAAAATAGTTTAAAAGATTTTACGTCAGAAGATTATCTATTATTGTATGGTGATCCCGCTCTTATTGGGGTGGTATGTTCTGTCGCAAGTGACATTACTAATGGAAAATATAAATTATTGAAGTGGGACAGAATAGCATCTGGTTATTTTCCTATAGAAATAAATCTTTTTCAAAAGTAGTTGACAATTAGAAATTAGTTTCTATATTGTCAGCATGAAAGTAAATAATAAAGAGGTAAATATGACTAGTCTACGTGACGACGCACCAGATCAAATTGATGTATTTGATCCAACTCAAATATCTGAAGCAATTGAAAAATTAAAATCTGTTGGTGCACAGGTTTCTGCTACAGAATCTAAATTAAAAGAACTTAAGGAACAGGAAAAATTTATAAGTAATTTTACTATTCCTGAGATCATGAATAAAATGAATCTAAGTACAGTTAAATTAAAAGATGGTTCTGAACTATCTATTAAAAAAGTGTACAGTGCCACTATGAAAGCTGATAAAAAAGCTGAGGCAATACAATGGCTTCGAAACAATGGCCTGGGTGATATTGTGAAAAATGAAATCACAGTTAACTTTGGTCAAGGCGAAGAAAACAAGGCAGTAGCTTATGCTACCCTTGCACGGGGTCAAGGCTATGAACCTTCTCAAAAGGAAGCAGTTCATGCCATGACTCTAAAAGTAACCATGGAAGATTGGAAGAACAAAGGTAACGTTGTTCCTGAAGATCTTTTTTGGACGTTTGATGGTAATCAAACGAAAATAAAAAATAAAAAATAAATAATAAGAGGTAAATACATATGTCAAATACAGACACTCAAATGGTAAAAAAGAATAGTGCGGGAGCATTATCACCAGTTAACTTAAGAGCTGATTCAGGCAAAGGTACAGAAGAAATTAAGGCGAGCGATACATCGACTCCGATCTTAAAAATTCTTCATCAGCTTTCTCCAGAATGTAACGAGAGAAGTGCCAAGCATGTGCAAGGTGCACAACCTGGTATGATATATTCAAGCAGTTTTGGATCTTTAATTAGTGGAAACAAAGGACTAGATATAGTTATTTGTCATTCACAAACTAGATTTCCAGAATGGCAGGAGAGAGGAGATAGCGCAGCAGCTCCTGTAGGTACTCACATGAATCCACCTGCAGATGCCGTAGAAGAAAAAAATGGAAAGTACAGATTATCTAATGGTAATTACTGTGAGAAAACTATGTACTTCTATGTTCTTGCACTAACAGATGGAGAAGTTAGAAAAGCTGTTATTGCAATGAGATCTTCTAACCTAACACCAGGTAGAGAATTAAATAACTTAATTCAAAACTTGAGAGCAGAAGATGCTAAAGGTTCATTTAGACCTGCAGCATATGCAGCTGTGTTCAATCTAAAAACAGCAGGCAAGAGTTGGGGAGATAAGAACTGGCATGTTTATAAACCATCTAAAGTTAGAATGTTAGATTTATCTAACAATGCTGATTTAGATATTTATGAAACAGCTAAGAAGCTTCAAGAAGAAGCTTTCAAAGGTTCAGCTAAGCCTAAATACGAAAAGGTTGACTCTACAAAGTCTCAAGATATTATCTAATATCTTAAGAAGAGTTTGTACAAACGGGGCGCTGAAGGGAGACTGGAGGCGCCTCATAACAGGAAGATGTGATGAAAGACTTTATAAAGTATTTTAGTGGGCTCACTAGAAACTACGGCGTTTGCAAAACAAATCAAGGCTACACCGATCCAGAAACTGGTAAAAAGAAATATAAACATGAATGGTCTCAAGAAAAAGTAACAGATCAAGATTACGAAGATCATTTAAAAGGAACTAAATCTATAGGTATTCAACCATGCACTGATGAAAGCACAGCTAGGTTTGGTGCTATCGATGTAGATAAATATCCAATAGATAGAGAATTTTATTTAAAAACAATTCAAGAAAAAAATTTACCAATCATACCAATACTATCTAAAAGTGGTGGTCTTCACTTATATGTTTTTACAACAGAGTTTGTAAAAGCAATAGAGATTAGACAATTCTTAGAACAAATGCTTTATGTATTTAAACTATCCATAAAGACAGAAATATTTCCGAAACAAACTAATTTAAAATCAGATGAAGATAACAAAACAAATGGTAACTTTATAAATCTTCCATACAACGGTCAAGACAGAAGAGCATTATCACCAGATGGTGAGGAAATGTCATTAGATTTATTTTTAAAATGTGTTGAGTTAAATGCTGTAAACAAAAAACAATTAAAAGATATTCAAGAAAAAATTATAACAGATGAATTAAGAGGTAGTGGTGAAGAGTTTGATGATGGACCGCCATGTTTAGGTATATTAACAAAAGAAATAATGGAAGATGATAGAGATAGGTTTTTATATAATTATATGGTCTTTGCTAAGAAAAAATACAAAGACAATTGGAAAGATAAAATAGTACAGGCAGCTAGAAACTATTTTAAGTTTGACTCAAAATGGACAGATGATCATGTTAAATCTAAGATTAAAAGTTGGGACAAAGAAACAAAAGGTTATCAATGCAATGGAGAATTACTTTCTCCTGTTTGTGTTAAAGGTGTATGTGTAAAAAGAAAATATGGTGTGTTGTCAGATAACAAAGAAACATGGCCTAGAATGTATGCATTACAAAAAATAAATTATAAACCTACACCAGAATGGAAGTTTACTGTTGAAAGAGATGATGGGGAAACAGTTCAAATACATGCAAAAGATATCTACAAATTAGAGAGTCAAAAAGCATTACGAGCATTATTAATGGAACAAGCTTTTGTAGTGTCACCAAACGTAAAAGGTAATGAATTTATAGAAATAATGAGAGCATTGTTTGATAAAGAAAAAGTAGAAATAATAGAACCTGCAGAGGGGACAAGCCCGACTGACGTATTACAAAAACATTTACATAAATATATTTATGGACCAAAAGCAACTACGTATAAATCTTTTGAAAGTGGTAAACCTTTTATAGATAATGAGTATGCATGGTTTGTTTATGATGAGTTCTATGCAGATTTAAAAACAAAAGAATGGAAGATAGATCCACAAAGAACTTCATACATGATAAAAGAAATATTTAGAAGTGAGAATAAAGATAGAAAAGCTTTGTTTAATAAACCAAAAAGGTTTCCAGGAAAAAATTCTAATGGAGATTATTTTCCACCTATAAAAACACTAAGGATACCTCTTTATCTTTTTGAAGAGAAAAAAGACATAAGAGAGATAGTAGAGTTTGAAGATGAAGAAGATATTTTATAATGATATATAAATACTTTGGTCCTCCAGGAACTGGAAAAACTCACAAATTAATTAGTAGAGCAAAAGCGTATGTAAAAATAGGTACTCCTTTAAATAAAATAGGTTACTTTGCTTTTACTAAAAAAGCTGCAGGTGAGGCTAAAAAAAGAATGCCTGCGCCAGATAAAAAACTTATATACTTTCAAACACTTCATTCTTTTGCATTTAATATATTGGATTTAAAAGAAGAAGATGTAATGCAGCCATATCATTATGAAAATTTTGGAAAAAAATTAAACGTAAAAGTAAAATACTATGACAGATATAATAAAGAAGAATCACATTTTTTGACTTGCGACAATCCTTATTTTCAAATTATACATAGAGCAATAAATAGATGTGAAAATATACGAAATGAATTTGATCGTGGAGAACATAACTCTAAAGAAATTGAATGGTCTATGTTACAACACATATCAGAAAATTATACTGAATATAAAAGTAAAAAGAAACTTATTGATTTCAACGACATGATAGAAATGTTATTAATCAAAGAAAATAAAATTCCAGAATTTGATGTTGTATTTATAGATGAGGCACAAGATCTGTCACCATTACAATGGAAACTCTATGATAAATTAAAAGAAAAAAGCAAAGATATATATCTTGCAGGTGATGATGATCAGGCTATTTTTGCATGGGCAGGAGCTGATGTTAATAGATTTATAAATGAACCTGCAAAAGAAAAAATACTTAAGTATTCTAAAAGAATATCAAAGTCTGTGCAAGAACAATCACAAATGTGTGTAGAAAACATAATAGGAGATAGAAAAATAAAAAATTATTATCCAAGAGATTATAAAGGTTTATGTGAAGAGATAGCTAACTTAGATCAAGTTAATTTATCAAAAGAAAAATGGTTGATTTTAACAAGAACTGTGTCAAGGTTGTTAAAAATAGAAGATGAACTAAGAAAAAAGAATATTTATTTTGAAAGTAACAGAGGTAAAAGTATTAAAATAAGATTATACAAAGCTGTAAAAAATTATTTATCTATACAAAATGGAAATAAATTAGAAGAAAAAGAACTAAAAGAACTTAAAGAATTTATGGGAGAAGAACCAGATTATAAAAAAGATTGGTACGAGGCTTTTAAAAATACTGAACAAGAGGACAAAGATTATTTACTTGGTTTATTAGATGCCAAAGAAGATTTGGATCAGGCTCCAAGGATCTGGATATCCACTATACACGCTATAAAAGGTGGAGAAGAAGATAATGTAATACTATGTTTAGATTTAGGAGATAAGATATTAAAGTCAATAAAGAAAAGCCAAGACAAAGAAGATGAGGAACACAGAGTTTGGTACGTTGGAGTTACTCGTGCAAAAAATAATCTATATAAATTAAAAGCAAGAATACAAAGAAAAGGATACAAATTATAATGAATTTATACCATGAGTATAAACCGATCGGGATAGAGATAAGTTCAGCGGCATGTGGTAGTGTCGTGGTTGGTCACCAAGTTAGTATGGTGTCTCGAATCCCACATCTAATCATCAATCACATCATACTGACACCTACCACATATTAACATGGACAGAATGCTTCAATATCAAATAGATGAATCGGCCAGGCAATATAATAAAACTAAGGATGAAAAATATAAATTAGAATGGCACAAAAAAATAAAAGAAGCATATGAAATTTATTTAAAAGAAATGCCAACACCAAATAAAAAAAGGAGGTAGATATATATGACAGACAATAAAATATTCGAAGGCGTTTTCCCACAGGATAAACAAATTGGGGGATCACATTACAAAAATTTTGAGATACAGCCCTACGAATTTATTTCTAAAAACAATCTTAGTTTTTTTCAAGGGAACGTTGTAAAATATGTTTGTAGATATTTGGAGAAGGATAAGATAAAAGACTTAGAAAAAATAATTCATTATTGTGAATTAGAAATAAAAAAAATGAAAGATACAAAATGATAAAAGCATTATCTCATTTATTATTTTTTACATTATTAACCGCCATTTATTTTTTTAAATGGAAAATATTTATAGGGAGTTTGCCTTTATGACAGCAAGTTATGGTTTTGGAATGTTATTTATTGGCATCATAGGATTATTTGTTGGTGCAATAGTAGCTCATTATATAATTAATAAAAACATAGAGAAGGACAAAGATGATACTACCTCAAACTGAGTGGTTACCTCCAAAAGAATTTCCAGACTTAAGTAAGCACAAGGAGATTGCAATTGACTTAGAGACTAAAGATCCTGACTTAAAAAAGAAAGGATCTGGTTCTGTTGTAGGTAGAGGTGAGATAGTTGGTTTTGCTGTAGCCGTAGAAGGTTGGAAAGGTTATTATCCGATTGCACATGAGACAGGTCCAAACATGAACAGGGAAAAAGTTATAGAATGGTTTACAAATGTTTGTGCCTTACCTGCTACAAAAATATTTCATAACGCAATGTACGACGTATGTTGGATACGTAA
>CENH01019019.1_pt1 | contig 11387 bp, 13 predicted proteins | sample 530171 | NCBI WGS metagenome assembly CENH01 (sample SAMEA2591132, study PRJEB7988) | marine metagenome | biome: marine biome (ENVO:00000447); feature: deep chlorophyll maximum layer (ENVO:xxxxxxxx); material: saline water (ENVO:00002010), including plankton (ENVO:xxxxxxxx) | depth 70 m | reverse complement strand
TCTTCACCATACAATTTTAAATTATTTATTAATCCATCAAATTTTACAACATCACCTACTTCAAATTTTAAATATCTTAATGGTAAATCAACTGTAATTATATTGTGCTGATTGGCATACCAAGATAATAAAAAATTTCGTAATAAATTGGCAGTTTCATCGTGTTGTATATATTCTGCTTCAAAGTCTAATGTGCTTGTTCTATGATCTTCTTCTAATCCTATATAAGAATTATTATATCCATTATAATATTCTGTGCCTGTAATATAATCTGTAGCTTTTAAAAAATCTTCACTAATATTGTCTTTTCCATAAATAATTTTAATTTTAGTTTTAACATCGTCAATTTTAGTTCTATCAAATTTGTAATTAATTATATCTCTTGTTTCTATTGTTTCAGCATCTTCATCAGAGTACTGATCTTTTATAATGTTAAATCCAAAAGTTCCATCATTTCTAAATTTTGGGAAAAATTTACTTTGTTTTGCTATATTTTCAATTAACTTTTTAGAATTTATAAATTTACTTTGACTAATACTAAAATAAAACCCATTACTTTCTTCTCTTGCTATTTGCAATTCACTTTCGTTAATTTCATTATCAAATTCAATTTCATTGATTAAAATATGTCTTATAATATCACAAGGCAATTCTATGTAATTTTCAATTAAATAGATGTCGGATAAAATAGAATTTTGTATCATTTCATTAATAAATTGTATATTTACTTTCCAATATAATTGATTAATATAAAAATATTCTTCTATACCTAAAACTTTTGCCCTGCTTGTATATTTAACATTGTTTATAATTTCATCAAATTCAATTATATCATTTATAAATAAAGCATCATTTATATATCTATAATCATCTTTAGAAAATAAAACACCTTGAACACCACCTAATTGATTTAGAATTATAACATTTTCACCTATTTTTTTTCTTCTTATATAATCAGTTTTAAAATCTATATTTTCAATACCTTTTCTTCCTTTTATATCAACGTAAAAATCATTTTGAAAAACATTGTTTAGTTTTCCGTGATATCTAAAATCAAATCTATACATATTAAATTCCATTCTTAAATTATTATAAGTAGGGTTTGAACTTATTATAATATTAGATGGAAACATTGTAATATTAATAGTATTGAAATTTTCAGTTGTTACAGGCAATAAATCTGCCGAGTAATATTTAACTTCATTTTCAAACCATCCATCAAACTCTCCAAGATTTTCTACAATAGGATTAATTTCTTGAGAAAAATTATTATATGTCGTATATCCAACTAAAATCACAGCATCTCCTGATGGATGTATCCCTGAAAAATTATGTTCTTTTTTAATTGCTTTAAATTGAATTTTAGGATATGCAAGATGATAATATTCTATATCATCATTTTCTATTCTATAAAAATCAGCAGATATTACAATAAAATTTTGTAAAAATACGGTACTTGATGAATTTTGCATTTCAGGATATTGTGGATATTCATTTAAATTTTGCGACAATATTGTTTGATTTGACATAAAACATTCATCAGTATTTTGTAAATCTATTGAATTTATAGTTGCATAATTAAAATAATCATTATCTAATATATTATTTTTATTAACAAATTCAAAACTACTATGATCAAATTGCATAGGTGCTTCACCTGCTGTTTGTCCTTGTATGTATTGTGATGCTTGATCTTTAAATCCTATATCATTATTCAATGTTATTTTTGGTGTTAAGTCATAAAGTATTTCTACAATATTATTAGCAAAAGCAGATTTAGGAATACCATTTTCAACATCATAAGTTCTAATTAAATTTATAACAGGATCGTTATCACTATAATCATAAACATTATTTTCTTCTGATATTTCATTAAATTTATTTAAATTTTTTGCTATATATATTTTTTGACTATCTATGACAGTATATAAAGGATTGTAAGTATAATCTTTTTTGGCTTTATATTTATATATTTCAACATCATTTTTATCGCTTATAACATCAAAATCGCTATTAATATCTGATTGTGGTTTTACAACTACTTTATGTGTATTATTCTCTCCATAAACGAATGGAATAGGTTTGTTTTTATATCTATCTAATATTTCTAAATCTGTTTGTACTCTTTGTGTAGGCAATTCTTTGTGTAGATTTTCTTGTGATAAATCTTCTACTTGTAAACTAATTGCAGTATCATCGTGCGACATTCTTTTAACTTTGCCCTGATATACTTTTAAGCAATCATTTAAATTTTGAGTTACTGTTGTTTTGTAATAAATCAAACAATCTGCGTTCATAATATCAGGTAAATTATCACTAAATCTTTTATCACCACCATAAGCTGAATTACTTATAGATAAAGAGATATTTCCTATCTTAAAATTTCTTTTTTCAAAATCTACTGATTCTCTAATAGATGGGATGTTTAATAACAATGGCTCATAATAGTTGTCATCCATTGTAACTGCATTTGTTGAAATATAATGATCTATATTGTTCTTGGAAAATACTACAACAGGTATTATTGAAGTATTATTAGATTGTATTGATTGTGTAAATATACCTGATTGATCTAATATCATACACCTAAATCACTCCCACGTCTTACTGCTTCTTCTATTTTAGGTATGATACTATCTACAATCGTATCGTCAAGTAATGGTGCAGATATATTAATTGTAGTTCCTGATGCACCTTGATTCATAGCATTTAAATTATTAACACCAATTCTACTAACTGCATCCCTACTCATAACAAATTCACCTTGCTCGGCTTCTATCATTGTACCACCTTGTGAATGTCTGCGACCACCAACCATACCACCATATTGAAATTGTGGTGGTTTTGTTCCTGCAATAGCACCAATTTGAACAGCACCTAATGCACCTACAATACCTGCTAAAATAACATTTGGCAATGCTTTTGTTATGCCTTCTGCAACATTTATTCCTGCTTGTGCTAATTGACTTGCTTTGTCAAATCTCCACAATCTTAATTTTTCTTTTGCAAATTTTGCTTGTAAATCTCTTTCCATATCTGCTCTTTTTTCATTACTTGCTTTTCTAAAAGAATCACTTTTTCTTAATGAATTTAATTCATTTTGTTCTCTTGATTGTAAATTTTGTCTTAATGCTGAAGTTGCACTACTAAAAGAATCTATTACTGTCATTGAATTTTCTTTGTATGATTCAGATAATGATTCTAATTCAAGTTTCAATATATTTACTACATCTATTTGTTCCATTGTAGCAACTTTTACTTTTTGGAATCCTTCTACTTGTTTATTAAAGTAATCATCAGTTATTTTTCTTAAATTTTCTAATGGTTCACTTTGACTTGCAAATAAATTTTCTAATTTAGCTTGTTCATCATCAAGCTGTTCAAGTCTTGCACGTCTTTTTTCAATTTCTTTTTCTGTAAAATCTATTTGTTCTTTAATTAATTTAATTTCTTGTTTTCTTATTGCATCACTTTGTAAACCATTTAACAATTTTTGTTCTTTTTCTAATTCAGCATTTAAATCTTTTAAATGTTTATTTAATCCTTCCATTGTTTGCAAATCAGGAGGAGTTAAAAAATCTACTAATGCTTCTGCTCCATTCTTTAATAAAGGTACTAAAAATCCTAATTTTTCATTTAATTTTTTTCCAATAACAATAGATAATTCTTCACCTACTGTTGATAATTGTTTCATAGCATCATTTAAATCTAATTGTTCCTCACCTAATGAATCAGCTTTATCTTTAGCTTGATCCATAGCTGCATTTAAAAATGCAGTTTTCTTTTCTTGATCTGTTAATTCAGAAGTTGCTTTATTTATTTCTTTAGCATAATCCTTATATGCTTGTTCAGTATCAACCATAATACCAAGATTATCAAGCATTAGAGCAGATTGCCGACCAAGTCCTGTTGTTAATGAATCAAGTGATTGGGTTACATCTAATCCCATTGCCTTACCTAATCGTTGAGCAATATCAAACATTTCACCCATTTGTTCTTCAGAAGTAACAATACCCAATGTCATTGCTTTATTAGCTTGTTCCATTAATTCAATAGAACCAACTGTTCCATCAGTTGCTTCTTTAAGAGTTTTCATAGCATTAGCAGACAATCCTGCATTTTTACTTAAAGAATCAAATGCTTTGCCTAATCCTTCTGCTCTTGCAGCAACAAAAGGCATTTTAGCAGCTTCTGAAGCTATTTTACCAATAGCAGCAGCAATAGCTGCAACACCTGCAACTTTACCTGCCATTGATAATAGTTCATTATTTAATTTGCCTAATTTTGTTTGTGCTGCTTTTGCACCTTTTGCAAAAATGTTTATTATGTAGTTGTTTGAGTTTGTTGCCATTCTTCTATATATTTAATTTCTTCTTCAACTGTTAAAAAATCATCTATAAAATTATAAGGTGTTGATTGCACACTTGGATATGGTGGAGTATGAGATGTTTTGCAATAGTTGTACTTTTTAATAAGAAGCTGTGATTTTTGACACACAAGCAAATCAGTATTAACAAAAAATTTAGATTGCGTAAATAAACCATTTCCATACTGTTTTCTTTTTTTAATTTTATCATAGCACCTTATTAATTCATTATTGACATCATTTATGTCATTAAACTTTATATTTTTCTTTTTAGTAGGTGATAATGCAATATATGGAAATCTGTCGAAATATGGCTTATCTACCCCCTTAAAACTGATCCAACAATTAATCCGTAGATAGATTTCATCTATTTTTTTTTACCCTGCAACAAAGATATTACAACCTGATTTCCTAATGTAGCCACATCTCCTGCATCTAAATATTGCATTTCGTCATCAGTAATATCTACTGCTTGTCGCATTATCCAAAGTAAAGTAGATGGCAATATTTTATCACCATCTTGTGTTGCTTTAGTTAATATATCAAATCTTGTATCAAGATCAATATCTTTAAATTTATACTCTTTGTTTTTAAGTTTAAGCAATGGTTATCCCCAACATTTTTGTACTTGAACTAATATCATCTGCACCTACTACTGTAAATGGTATTGTTTCAGTTAATACTGCACCACCATTATCAATAGTTGGCTCATTAATTAAGCATTTATCTAATGCTATTACAAAATTAGATGCTTCTGCTATATTAATATCTACTGTATTACTATCGTAAAATTTAGCAAGTAAATCGTGAACATCATCATTCCTTATAACTGTCATTGATCCTGTTATTTCAAAATTACCTGTCATAGCATAACCAAATGGCTCATAACTACCATCAGTTGTATCTTTATAATGTATTCTTTCTATTGTTCTTGATACAGATAATTCAAATGATTGTATCACAAGTTCTTCTAATGCACCACCATTAATACCTGTTGATCCTGATGCTAAACTTCTAATGTTTTTTGGTGTACCTGTATCATAAGCAGGGCTTGTTATAGCATCATCAGCATCATCTGTATTAGGAGTAAATGCAGTTGCCCAATTAATAGTTACAACAAGTTCACCACCCTCACTTCCAATATCTTCACTTAAAGTAAATCCTGTACCTACACAACCTTGACATACAACATTATTGTGAGTAGAATCTGCACCTGCATTTTCAAAACGAATTTCAAAAGTTTTTGCAGAAGATGCACCATTTAAATAATTTGCTGATGGAAAAGTATAATCATTGTTTAATACTGCTTCACTTGATCCATCTTCAAATACTGCTTCACAAGCTAACAAAACAGAATCAGGAGTTCCTCTTAATACAGTATCAAAAGTCCACATCTTTGTTCCTTGTGAATGATGTCCTTGTGTTGCTGTTGTAACAAATTGCCCTGATCTTGGTGATGAAATTTCAAGTGGTACACCTGATTCAGGTATAGTAAATGATGTTACTTGTAATTTTTTTAATCCTGCATCATCAGGCTGATCTCCTACGTTAGTTTCATTTTGAAACCATACCTGAACATTCTGTGATGGGAAAAAGTTTGTTGCTTGTGCCATTGTCTAATCCTTTAATTTAATACGTTATGATTCACTAAAATTAAATCAAGTTGTACAATATAAATATCATTATTTTCATTCTCATCATCTTGAATATCATACTCAATATTATCTATATCTAAATAAGCCCAATTTGTTCCATTGGTCTGCTTATCTAACAACTTCTTTCTTAATCTATCTACTTTGCTTTTTATATTTTCATTAATACCATCGCCCATAATCTTACGATTAAAATAATATCTAATCATAACATTGTATTCACGTTGCTCAAAAGCATTTGTAGTCATTAAATTTGTGCTATTCTCTAAACTTATTCTGATAAATTCGTTGCCTTTTATTTTAAAACGATCAGATATAAAGACATTGTTAAAGTCGTTATTAATCCAATCTCTTAAACCTTTTTCTATTAAGGTAAATCCAATTTTATCATACTCAACAGCCATTAATATTTTCCTCTTTTGATTCTAATATTTTTTATAGGAGAATTGGTATTTACTAATCCTGCACTTCTTACTTCAATATCCCATCTATCACCAACAGACATACTATTGCCCTGAAATCGTGCATATAATCCACCGTGTATATGTTGTAATCTACCTGTAATAATTTCATCTGTCAATTCTGTTCCAAACAATTTGTCGTCACCATAGGTTTTTATAGACACTTTAGCATCACCATAGACACCACCTGTTGTACAAATAATCTGTATTCTATCATAAAGTTCACCTGTATATGTTCCGTATGTTTCTATACAATGCATAGTGCCTGTTCTTGTAATTTCTACAATATTACCACTTTTATCTGATGTGTCTATTTCAAAATTAAGTTTACGTTTACCTGAATTAATTTCATCAATTAATCCATTATTATCAATATTTGTTACTAAAGAATAAAACTTATCTGCTTCCTCACTTAATGGATCAGTAGAACGTATAAGATTGGCTGCTGCCAAATAACAAGTAGTTCTCACTATAATCGGATCATATTGTGGTGTGTCATTAGTAGGATCAGAACTGTATAAAAATGCTTTTGGTATAGGTATAGGATAACGTGCATCTAATAATGTATTAAGTTCTTGACTTGCGTTCTCTAATACATCATCAATTAATGTCTGAAAATCTACACCTGCTTCTATTTGTATATCATTAGGATCGTCAGTATTTATAAAAACCTCAACAGAATCAACAGTAGGAGAATATCTATATTCATAATTAGCATCAGGATCATCTGTTACTGCTGTACCTTCTATTCCGTCAAAATATAACTGATCAATATTACCTGTATTATATGCTTTGTAAAAATGATTTACACCTGTTGTTACAAAATTATATACTGATCTTTTAGTATCATAATCATTTATTCTACTAAATATTCTTTGCAAATCTGTTGATGTTGCATATTTAAATGTTGATATTGCCATAATCTACCATTTCTTGCACGACCAATAACGTGCTGTTGTTTTATCCTTTGCAGTTGAGCATTTGTGTCTTGATCTAAAAGATTTTCTTCGTGCAGGACTTGATTTTTTTATTCTCATATTAGGTGATCCAAATGTAACCCTTTTAACTTTCCCTGCTTTTGTTTTAACATATACTTGCGATTTCTTTTTGCCGTAACTTGGTTGTCCTTTTCTTATATAAGATGGCTTGTTTAATTTAACTTTTTTGCCTTTATATATTGCCACTATTTTCTCTTTTTAGATATTTTTTTTATGTTTCCATTTTGTGTTCTTGCAAATTTATGTGTCTTTGTTTCTCTAATTAAAGTGCCATAATATCTTTTGCCACCAAATGTCCAACTGACTTTTTTAGCCATTTCATTTACCTTTTTTCATTCCTTTTTTCTTTTTAGGTCTACCTACTTTTTTACCGTATGTTCCTTTTCCCATTGGCATATCATTTTCTCCTTATGAATCAAATGCTACCACTCTAATAATAGCATCACGTTTATTGTTTACACTTCTTGCTTGTACTTTGGTTAGCATATTTACACCTGAATTAGCACCACAAGCCAAGCCTGATAATCCTATTGCACTTATTGCAAAGTTACTCAAAGAACCAACATTTGTCAATGATACAGCACCACTATCATAATCTATTGTACCACTACCTGTCAATGTTGATCCTGCACCAAATTTTAAATTACCAAAACCATCATCATACATTATTTCAGCAGTATTGTTTTTAGATATACCATTTCTAATAATTGTAGTATCAGGCAATTTAGCAGATACTGCACCTTCAGGTGCTGATGGTAATCTACCTATTGCTTGTGCAAATATTTCTGTTGTTGTATCTGAACCACTTGTTCCTGCTGTTAGTGCTATTGCTGATGTAGAAAGATGTTGCTTTGAGGTTACTCTTAAATCTCCGTTTACGATAGATACTGTTGCCCCTTTCTGAAAGTTGTTTTTACTTGCATCAAAATATAAAGCATTAATAGCAGTTTGTAATTTTTGTATAAATCCATTTGTACCACCAAATGTATCTACACTTGAATCGGTTGTTATTGATATCTCATCTGCTGTTGCACCATCTATGCCTATTTTAACAAAGTATTGCGTACCTGCTGTTAAACCTGTTTTAGTTGCATTAGTGATACCTGACATTCCAAATTCTTGATATCCTGCTTTGTAGAATTTAATTGCTATTGTACCTCTACAAAATCCATCCAAAGAACCATCTGAATTTCTACCATAGCCAAAAAAATTTGCAAATTGAGCATTACCTGCTAAATCAGTACAAGCTGATGTATAAGTATTATAATCATCTAAAGTATTAAATATTGGAAAATACACTTTAGCACCTGATACAGCACCATTGGTTGCATCGTCTTGATTTCCAACATCACCATCTGCTAAACTTGTACCATACAATGCTCTATCTACTGTCAAGGTTGTAGTAACTTTTTTTGTTACTCTCATAATTTCGATTCTTGTTGCAGTTGTATCATTAATTCCAACTTGTATTAAATCACCTACCTTGAAAAAATCACCATCACTTACAGTAACTGTTGTTGCATCATCTTCTAATTTTGTACCTAATGTTGCACCTGAATCTACATATAAAGTTGAACTTACTGTATTAGTTATGTCATCATCTAAATTCAAATCACTTGCATTCATAGCTGATTCATTTAATGTTATGTAATTAACTGCCATCGCTTGGGGATAAACATAATATTCTTTAGGTCTTAACAATTTACTTATAACACCATCTGCACCACCTGTAGCATCTGTTGTTCCTGACGCTATCCCTTGATAGGTTAATCTTGTTTCTATGACTTGATCTGATGAATTATAGATACAAATAAATTGAGGATCTTGCAGTTTGTTTGTACCTTTTTGAGTTGCAAATTCAACGATTGTAGTAAAGTTATCAAAATTATCTAATTCTTGTACAAAATCATACTTTTGTGAGTATGTTGCACTATTTTGAAATTTTAAATCACCATTTTCTGTTTTTAAAACTAATTGTGTATCTAATTTTGCCATTACGCACTCCTTAAATGATATACTAACTGCATATTTACAGTTAAATCTGAATTTATTCCTGATTGATGAACACAAGCTACTATTGCTTTTCCTGCATTTACATTTGCACTACTTACTGTCAAACTTTGATATATTGCTCTATCATATCCTGATGCTGTTAATGTTGATCCTGAAACTGCAACCTCAACTCCATTACTTAAATCACCACCTGTTGCATCTGTTGCTGTGCTAATATCATAAGCCATTACTGAATACTTTACTGCATCACCACTACTTGCATCAGCACCCTTCCAAACTAATACTTGATCTATTGCTATATTAAAAGGACAATACCATATAGATTGTACTAAATCATCAGCATTATTACCACCTGACACATCATAAGACGTTGCAGGTGTACTGCCTGTTCCTAAAGTAATTGGTACTGAATTAAATCTATGTCCTCCCATATCGCAACCAAGCATTGTCCAAGTACTTGCAGATGATGGATGTGAATTTATAGAACCTAATCCAAATTTTTGAACATTAGTATTTACATATTGTTCTAATGCTTTAACTGCTGTATTTGTACCATCTACTTTAAATAAAGTTGTTCCACCTAATTGTTTAATAGATAAAACACTATCCGTGTTATCATTTTGTGGTCTTACTGCTATTTGATCGTCTGAAATTGATACACAAGAACTTGTACCATCACCACTCTTAATAGTTTTTGTTGTTGTTGTAATACCATTGTTACTATTATCAACTTCTAATAAATCTTTATAAGTATTTGCTATTGTTTTATTTGTTAAACTCAATTATTCACTCCCATCATACAATACTGTTGTATGGCAATTAAATGAACTTCCATCAGTACCACTTGTTCTTCTTAATGTAATAAACATAAAATCAGATGCTGTCAAAGTCGTTGCATTAAAAGATGTTGTTTCATTGAACATAATTCTTGTAGCTGTATCAAAATCAAAATCTATTTTTGCTAAATTATCAATAGCTACATCTGTTGTTGATGGATGTTGTGTATTTAATGCTAAATCTGATATACTTGCAATCCAAACACCAACCTCTATATCGCTATCTGCACTTGCTCCTGTTGATTCAACGTGAGTAATAACTTTTGTGATAGTTCCTGAATAAGGTATTCTTTTTGCTAATCTAATAACTCTCCATATATCACTATGTAAAACATCATTATAATCAGATATACCTGTATTTATATTACTACTAACTCCTGAATCGTCAATATGTGTGTTTGCATAAAAAGTATTTGTTGATGATAAATTTGCAGAATTATAATGCCAATCCATATAATGTTTCATAACAGAACCTGAATTTTCATCTACATATTTTTTATTTACAACTTCATAAGTATCAGTAGGATTTTTTGGATAAAAAATTTTATTCTCTGATACATTTAAAGGCAAAACTTTATTGTCTGCCTTTAATGGTTTCAAATTATGATCAAGAGTATTTTCTAATGTTATATTGGTCAATTTAAGCCCAAACCTCTTTCAATTTTTTTACTAAAAATAAAAATAATTTAGCTTCTTTTTCTTCACTTACAAATGGAATGTCAAACTTTTTATTAATCCAATCAGCTATTTTTTTTAAATTTTCATCACTTGTTTTTTCAGCAATAAGTTGTGCTTTTTCTTCTTCAAATACATCATTTAATTTTTCTTTAACACCTTCAGTATCTATTCCAAATTCATCTAATGCTTTTTGTATTTTATTTAAATTCATTTCATCTCCTTGTTTATTTTTATTAGTATATAAACTAATGTTGCTAATGATGCTAATGCACTAAATATAGGAGGAACATATTCTGTCCAATGTAATGCACTACCTGTTATTCCTATTCCTGCTGTTCTTAAAGTATCAATCATTATTCTTTTATCTCAAAATGTGGAAAGTC
>CENH01009342.1_pt1 | contig 11453 bp, 15 predicted proteins | sample 530171 | NCBI WGS metagenome assembly CENH01 (sample SAMEA2591132, study PRJEB7988) | marine metagenome | biome: marine biome (ENVO:00000447); feature: deep chlorophyll maximum layer (ENVO:xxxxxxxx); material: saline water (ENVO:00002010), including plankton (ENVO:xxxxxxxx) | depth 70 m | reverse complement strand
CTGCGTTGATTCCTATGCCTGCTCTTCTGGCAACGTATAATCCTATCGCCATATCGCTTGAAAAGATTGAAGGCAACGTGTCATCACTGTCCACTAGAACGCACGAAGCAAATTGTCTGATAGGAGTTCTCACACCCGCCATCACTGGCGTAGGAATGTTTATCTTGTGCTGTGAGATAGCATCGTAATATTTTTTAACATAGGACATTCTAGTCTTTGTAGGATAGTCAGCAAACAGTGTTGCCGAGATCATCATATACATATCTTGCGGAGTCTCATATATTTGTCCTGAACTTCTGTCCTGTACAAGATATTTGTCCACTATCTGTCTTAGTCCTGCGTATGTGAATTTAAGATCTCTATCTCTTTTGATCCAAGTATTGAATTTTTTGATTTCGGTCTTTGTGTACTTCTCCACAATGCCTCTATCGTACACACCTAGTTTTATGTTTCTTAGAATTAATTTTAATAAGGGAATGTATTCATATTGTCCGTGAGCCTCTTTCCTGATATCATATGATAGAAGCCTTGCCGCGGCATATTGATAGTTGGGCGTTTCAATACTAATAAGATCATTTGCTGATCTCACCAAAACGTTTTGTATGTCTTTGGTAGTCATACCGTCATAGAACTGTATGTTAGAATTAATTTCTATTTGTGAGGCTGACACGCCAGAAAGATCTTCACAAGCCTCTTCAACGACGAAATGAATTTTATTGATGTCTAATAGTTCTAGCCTGCCGTCTCTTTTTTGAACTTTGATCGTACTAGAGTTTGTGTTCGGCATTAAGTTTTTTAAAATTTTGTTTCTTGATTTTGTTTTTGTTGTATCCATATTTATCTAATTCTGTGTTTATATAATTTTTTTGTATTTTTTGTCATAGTCATTTGATTAAAACTGCAACGTCGTTTTGCAATTTTATAATATACCTATATTACGATGAAAAAAGTTTTTTGTCTAGTGTATAATAGATTTATTTTTTGGACAACTTAAGGTATTATACCAATATTTCTATTTGATATTCCATTGTTGCATCTGTGCTTGAGTCAGATGTGGATGTGAATTGTACCCTGATTGTGTCATTACCAGCAGTTGAATCACCATCTGATGTTCTTGCTGACAGCGTTACACCAACGTCACTGGTCTCTTCATAGTCATCATTGTGTGTGCAAAGTTCTCCTGCCGCACTGATTGTGAATACTCCTGTTCTGTATTTGGCACCTCTGTTCATCTTGTAAGTGACCCTCACTCCCTTATCATTAAATCCAGGAAGATATATTCCTGTATCGGTGGCCGACGATGTGTTGTCTGATAAAGTAATCTGTTTCACTGCTTTGGTGTGTAATCCTATGCCCTGTACTTCTGGTGGCGTGTTTGATGGATCAGTTGAATCGCCAAAGTTTGTATCTCTCTGACTAGTTCTTTCAAAAAAGTCAAACATTGACGTGCATTCGTCGTTGTCGAACTGTATCACAGGAACTTCGTTGATAGAGTTAACTCCCTCCATGTTGTTTGCCACGTCTTCTGCATAAAAATTACCAGTTGATAAAATATGTCTAGGGCCAACCCCTGTGTCTGCTCCCGAAGCCGGTGCTACAAGTATTGCCTGTTGCGAAATTGTTGCCCAACTTGAACTGACAAAATGCACTCCTCTTGGGCCTTTTGTTAGACCGTCGGTGCTACCGTCCATTGACGCTCCAAGTATTGCTCCATAGTATGCTGTCTTGAAATCACAATTTGTGAATCTCATATTTGTCACATCAAACGATAAGTCAACCAACCTAGCAAATTTTGTGAATTGACACTGATCAAAAACTATGTTGCTACAAGGCAATGCTGTCGTGGATCTTACTGTTACACCTTTTGAATTAGATGCGTCTGTACCGCCTGATGCAAATGAACCTTGGAACTTGCAATTATTGAAATAGACGTGTGTGGCGTTGTCGATTGAAACTCCGCCGTATGCCACAGTGTTCCTGAATGTCATGTTTTCTATCTGTATTTGTGTTGGAGTGGTTGCTGATGATCCACCAATACTTCCATAAGTTTGACCTTCATCATCTTCTGTAACAATCACTGCGTTGTTTCCTGAATTTCTTATGACACTTTTGTCTGTTCCTTCACCAACAATGTGGGCGAATGGTGGCACTGTGATGGCAGTGTTGACTCGGTAAACGCCAGCAGGAAAGAAAAGTATTCTTCTTGCTCTCGTGTCATCTTGGTCGGTGTCAGAGTAAAGTTCATCTATTGCTCTCTGGATGGCACTCGAATCGTCTGTTGAATTATCTCCCACTGCACCAAAGGCCTTGACTGACACACTGTCGTCAAGTGTTTGTTGTATGGTTCTAGTTACGTCACCGGATGCTCCAGTTACTATCGGCGTCGATGCTGATCCAAGATATCCTCTGTAAACGTAGCCTCCCGATGAGGCACTTGTTGTAGAATTTGCTGTTAAAACTTCTGTGTTGCCGACAGCCGGCGCACCGTCTGCCACTGTGCCGTTTCCTATGTACAATCTCTGATCATCTATAGACCAACCCAGTTCTCCAGCCGCTAATTGGGGCAGGTCAGTCTTTTTTCCACGTCTGTGTTGTATTCTAGATATCTGTACTATCGGCATATATGCTATTTAGTAGATTAGTATTACTCAATTATTGCAATAATTTTTTGATATTTTGTGCTAATTCTTTGTGAGCGAGTTGATTTGCATGGCCACCTATGCAGTAGTATGGCGTGTCCATATCATCAACCTGGGGGAAGTTTATCATTTTTTCTTTCAATCTAGAAAATGTGTTTTTGATTATTTTATCTCCTATATTTTTGTCTTGCATTAGAGAGGACAGTTCATTAAATGTTCCGTTATTTACTAGCCACCAATCAGCAGTATTTTTGTGATTTGCAACGTAGGATGTTAAAGTCAATAGTACGTTGTGCCATGTGATAAGATTACTTTCTTGCGTGTTGTTAAGGAGTTTAAACTTATGATATTCTTTATGTTTCATTGTTGAAAGCCATGTGGTGTTAAAATCAATCCATTTGTCTTCAACATACTCACACCATCTTTCTATGCCGCTTGGCTGGATAAAAATCACACTTTTGGTTTCCGTTGTTTCCAAATGTTGAATAATGAGTCTCGACATCGTTTGCAGACTTGTACCACTTAGACCATGATTGACACCTTGTAAAAGTCCTGCGTAGGAATTTTGTTTTTCTTGGGTAAGCATATCTTGATATTGTAAATCAGTCAAATGTGAAAAATCCGGCCGTATTCGATTTGGTAATTTTATCAATTCATTATAACTAAGGTATCTAGGATAGTTGTCAATAAATTTGTAATCAACAACCTCGTCTCCTGCAGTAAAACTATCACCAAAAAAATGTAATACCGGCTTATCCATTTATAGTATTTTCTTATAATATTGTTCCAATTTGCTGTACCACTTGCCCACCCAGTGATCGTAATTATCTACGTCGAATGTTTGATATTCATTGTTCTGTGTGCATATGAATATACGTCCCGACTTGATTTCAGTGTCGTACATCTTATTGTGTGCCTCGGAATAGGCGACAAGTTGTAGAAAATAATCTTCCACCCATTCTTTCTTTTTAAGTTTACGTGCCTGCTTGAAATCCATGATGGCAGGTTCTCCCTTGTACACACCGACTAGGTCTGTGGTGCCGGCGTAAAGTTCTGGATAATAAAGAGAAACCTCAGATCCCCACACTTCGCTGACATCCTGTAAGCCGTTGTCTATTATCACATTGGCCATTGCGTGTGCTTTTTGATGTATGAGATTTGATCCAGGTTTTCTTTGGATGCCTTTAACGTGTTTCTCTAATGAGTTGTGCATAACAGTTCCTATGTTTGCACTCTCCGTTGTGATCTGTTGTGCCTTCTCCGCACCTACCCTTTTTCTCCAGGCGTGTAGGTGAGTCATGTCTTTAGTGGCACTCAGCACAGTAGTGACGCTAGGAACTTGCCTGCCGTCAGGAGTGGAGTAATGCCTTTTTCCGTTCTTGGAAACTTTTGATAAGTCACCATACGGATATTTTTTAATGTAGGCGATTCCCTTGCTGTAAAGAACGTCTTCGGATATTTTCATATGCATAATTATACATTATAATGTCATATATTTCAACTGATAATATTACCAGCATAAATGCTGAACTATCAAACTACTGCAACGCGGCCTGTCCTATGTGTGCAAGATTTTTCATAGACGGTCAATTGAACAAAGAAAAAACTAATAGCATTCATACAACACTGAGTTTCCTACAGGATAAAATTGGTGATCAAATTATCAAGAAACTGAAACAGTTCACCAGTTGCGGAAACTACGGTGACGGAGCAATGAACCCTGAATGTGTAGAAATTTATAAATGGATCAAAGATATAAATCCAACTTGTAGTTTGTCTCTCCATTCTAATGGAGGAGCAAGAAACGCAATTTTCTGGCAAGATCTTGCTAAACTAGGAGTCCATGTTACCTTTGCCATTGACGGTCTAGAAGATACAAATCATCTCTATAGACGTAATGTTAAATGGAAAAAATTAATGACTAATGTAAAGGCTTTCATACAAGCCGGCGGTCGTGCATCTTGGGATATGTTGGTCTTTAAACACAATCAAGACCAGGTAGACGAATGCCGTCAACTATCTGAGGCATTAGGTTTTGTAAATTTTACCTTCAAGAATAGTGCTAGGTGGTCGGATTTTGACAGTGCAGGCAACTGGCATGAAAAGGAAAAGATAAAAGTTGATGGATATGAAATAGAACCTCCTAATAATGTCGAGGTAGAAGATATAGGTAGCGGCGGAAACAGCCAAAAGGTTAACATAACTAAAGAAGAAGTTAATACCAAAGAAATTAAGTGTTATGCCTACAATCTTGAAAAAAAATTTGTAGAGATATATCTCGCTGTAAATGGTGACGTATCTCCTTGTTGCTGGTTAGGTGATCTTAAAACACATGAATCAAAAAATATAATAAAGGACTACACAAAAGTTAATTTGAATCATTCTTCTCTTGACGATATATTACAAGGTGATTATTTTCGTCAATTGGAATATGGGATAAAGGGCAAGGAAGGTTCTTATAGACTGCATACTTGCTATATGACTTGTGGCGTTAGAGTTTGATAGCAGACTCCAGGTCAGGTAAAAGTTCTCTCCAGGTTTTAGTATTTTTCCTGAACTGATCCTGGGCATCATTGAATCTTACAAACATCTTTAGATATGCATTCCTTTGATCTTCTGTGAATACTTCTCTCCTTAGAGCGTCTATGTGTGTTGAGATTTCATTGACATAACTTGGTGTGTTTAGATCTTTGATTTGTTTTTCTAACTTATCTGCGACTTTTAATTTGTATTCGGGTGGAGCAATATCATAATCACAGATCACTGGATATTTCACGTGTGAATAGTACCCACCTATTCCAGCATTGCCAGGCGATGTTTCTTCAAAAAATTCGCACAGATCCACTATCTGGTCTATGTTCAATAATTGGATTGCAGGCCCATATGATATTTTGCCCTTTTTAGTTTTTTCTATAATTTCGTTGTAGAATTTTAAATTTCTAAGTATGGTGTTCCAATCGCTGGGATATCTTATGTATCTGTTCCTATCTCCTATGCCATCAATACTCGCGGCGACCATCCACTCTTTCGTTTTGCCAAGCCAACGAGTCAACTTAGGATTTACATTTGTTAAATTGCTACTTACAAGTAAATTCTTTTCTGCAAGTGTATTGTTATCATCAAGATATTCTAACAATTCCCAAAATTCTTTTATAACGGTTGGCTCTCCCCCGATAACCTGTAGGTTAGTAACATTTTTACTCACATATTCAAAAACTTCTAGTCTTATTTTTTTGTCCTTGAACCAATCATATGCCACATCTAATTGTCCTGTCCAGTTGTTGACATTTCCACTCTGGCTTTTGACCCATTTCAAAAACTCTGGATCATTTTCTCCCATTTTGATTAATTCTTTTCCTATGGTAGTTGAATAATTTTGGCTACACATTTTACATGAAAGATTGCAAAGGTTTCCAAAGTGTAATTCTAAGGTGTTTGGTTGTTTGTTGTAGGTGCCGTCTTTGCCGGTGTCTTTAATTAGATCCTCCATTCCAAAATCGTCACGCATGGCTTGGTGTCCAAGTTCCTCCTGTTGATAACACCTTCTGCAATTATCATGTTTTTCTCCGTTCATTAATTTCACACGCATTTCTTTCATATATTCGCTATTCCATGAGTCGGAAATTTTATCTCTGGTCATATTGAAATGAAAATAGCCATCATCTTTTGTAATATTATCTTGATTCATACAGCAAATTCTATGGTTGCCAGATGTTGAGATGTAAATTTGTTTCCAAGGAAAGTTACAAAAAGTTTTAGACATTTCTGATTACCTCCGATACAGGAACACTGCTATCAAACCTAGCAACGAAATCGTGGTGGCGGTTAAAAAGATATTTGTTGAAGTTCCATGTTGGTTTGCCGTGCTTGATAAAAATGATATGCTCAAGGTTGGTCTTTTTCAACACAGGAAAAGTAACTTTGAATTTACTTTCATAATATTGACTTATTTCTATGTCATCTCCAGGCTCTTGTTTTCCAAATTCATTTGTTGGAAGTGCCATTGGAACCACATTGCCTGCCTCATAAACTTTTTGCATGTCGTGAATTTGTTTGGTGAATCCACAGAATGATGCACTATTAAACACGAGAATAGGCCTATTGATAAATTTTTCAGACGACACTAGTCCAAGTCGTAAAGACTCTAAGTTCAGTTGTAATAACTTATCTTGCATATTAGTAGTTATGGTAGATCTATTTTCGCTTATTCATGGCTGACTTGGCCATCTTCTTAACCACGTCGGTTGACCCTTGGTTGTCAAAATCCATTTCTGGATCGTCTTCTGCATCTGCATCCGTTTTCAAAACTATCTTTTCATTGTCAAAATCTTTGACAACATTCTTTAGGGTTTCTCCTGCGTCATATAATCGTTTGAAAAGGTCGTAATTAAAAGCCGGATATCCTGTGTTCCTCATTATTTCTTGCACAGCATCAAAACTTATCTCCGCCGATCTGTTTTTGTCATCTGCATCACCTGTAACGTTCATCAACGTGTTGACCAATGCTGACTCTAACTCTTTGTCTGTGTTTTGGAATTCGTATAGACGCATGGAATTACTTCCCTGCTAGTTTGCCGTACAATCTGTTGGACGCTTCGAATACTTCCTTGGATTCTCTTTGCTCTCTGCCTTCGGGCTCTGTGCCACCCGCTTCAGCATCAGAGGCTCCAAACTCATCTGTCTCTGCATCTGGATCCAGTGAGTCTAGATCTGTGTCCATGTCCATCGTGTCCTCGGCGCCCATAGGGTCTGATGCTACTTCTTCTCCGGTCAATATCCTTACACCGTTGTCTAGTTCTTGCCTAGTTGTCGTTAAAGTGGCCTCCGCCTGTTCAATCGCTGGCTGGATTTTTTGTAGGAAAGCGTCTGCCTTTTCCGCTCCCATTTCGTCTCTGATTCTGTCTGCTAGTTCTAACATACCTTCTGTTTTCATTGATGCTAGATCTTCCAAGTAACCTGTGACTTTGTCCATCATGTCCTTGGCCGCTAATATTAATTCTGATTGTTCTTCAACACCCTCGTTCTGCAACATCTTGCTGACTTGCTTCTTCTCGTTTGGTGATAAAGATAGTCCTTTGTCTAATTTTGTCTTTGCACTGATTGCCGTTGAGCCTGCTTTCACCTCAGGATCTGTAGACATTGATCCACCATACTCACCAAGTTTTCTTTCTTGTATTGCTTGGTTAATGATGTCTAACATCATTTGGCTTTTCTGATAGTTGTTGTCCTTAAGTTCCTGCCCAAAGTGTGTGTTCTGTGTGATCTCGTGTATCTTAGTTCTCACGTGATTTGCATAATCTTGCAGTTCTACTTCGTTTAGATTAGATAGATCCATAGTTTGTTTGAATCTAGATTCAAACTCTGACAATAATGATTCAGTTGTGACTGGTTTTGTTAGTTCAGTGCTCTTCATATAAGATTATTTAGCCATTATGCACTAAAGGTTGATTGGAAAATATCTTGTATCCTGCCTTTGTATTCGTCCGCTAGGCGGTGTGCGTCTTCCAATTTGAGGTTGTAGATTTCTACCTGTTCGTCATCATCCTCTTTTTGTGCTTGTTTTAGCATTCGTTTGCAGTTTGTTATCTCAAAAAGGTAAGAAGCAAAACGTGTGTCGTATTCGATCACGGTGTTGGGTGCAGGTTTGTCATCAGCAAGGTGGTGGGCCACCAATATCGCTGTCTGTTTCAAATTGATGTCTTCGTAAAGCAGTTTTGCCTCCATCATGTCTGCTATCACATAAACGTATCTTGTGCCTGTGCTTTTCTTTGGAACTATGGCTATGTTGCCTATAAGGATTCCTTTTGAGAACTGCTTGGGTAAATGCCTGAAAGGTCTTTTTGCTTCGTGTTTGTGTGCCAGAGTCGCAAGTTTGTCCTTGAGTCCATAGGCCTCAATCTGTCGTACAAGTTCACTGAATGGTTTTTGTTTATCTCTGTTTTGCATTTTTCACAAACCTTATACGCCTATTTAAAGCATATTGCATACCGTCGTCAAGTTTTTTCCTGACATAAATGGCTTTGTCAGCGAGCACCCTGGCTATGTGAGCCTGCTCGGGTGGTAGTTCTCTGTCTGTGAATGATTGTTTGTCCTTGTGCCTATCAACAAATTCCAATTGTTCTTCGGTTAAGAAGACTCTGACGTGCGGCGCTATTTGTACAAACATTTTTTATTATTTTTTTTGGTAATCTACTTTGATTATTAACCAGGCATCTTCATCAGGATAACCACCACTGTAGATAATAATCCTGCAACGACTGTGCCTGCTGTCGCTATAATTGTTTTTGAAGTGCTTTTATGACCTGCTGTCATCTCTTCGTTCATTTTGCCTAGACGTACTTCAATCGCACTCAGTCTGTCGTGTAGACCTTTGTATCTCTCTGAGCAAAGATCAACGTGTGCTTCTAGGTTCTGTTTTTCTAATTCTGTTGTACTCATAAATCTTTCCAAATCTTTTTTGAGGTATCGTACCTCCATTAGTAGAGCCTGTAAATGAGCCTGAATCATTGCCTGGTTGTGCCTTTTGATGTTTAATTGTTGTGCCTAAAAATATACTTTTATTTATTTTGATAGCCACCATACGTAAAGTATGTGTTTATTATGTCACCTGACAGTCCGCTGATCACTTTCTGTTCTGTAGTGCCTGTATTAGTGGCCGGTTTGTGCAGGCTCATTGTGGTGAAAGTTGCAATGGGGAAGTGGGCAGTATTTTTGCAGTCAGTAATTACCGGCACCAAATTGAAGTCTCCAACTAGGTACTCTGTTGGGTCACCAGCGTTACCAAATACGTCTGTCTGTTCAGTGAAAAACTTGAAGTGCCACGATGTATGATGTCCTTCGTAATACATACCAAATTTTGTGGTGCGAAGGTCATGATTGATTCTGATAGGATCTTCATCGTATATGATGTTACCTCTTATCTGCAACATCTGTATCATTGTGTCGAAGTTGCTGTTTTGATTCCGTGCGATACGCAGTGTGTCCTTTCCGTCGATCAGGTCCCCCGCGGCAGTGCTGAATGGAAATGTCTTTGCGAGGCTTCCGTTCCTGGTGATGTCCACCAGAGTATGTATCATGTACATGTGCATTGATTAGCCTTTGATTTCTTCTACAGGCTTTTTAACAGCGTTTTCTGGAATAAGTTTTGAGAGCCTCAAATTAAAAACTGTTTTCTTTCTTCCATTGTTTAATAAAAGCACCGGATGACCAAACTTGTCATACTCTATGTCTTTTACTGTTAGTTCCGCAAGATCCAAACGCCCTGCTTGTATCTTGTCACCTATCTCTATCTCTACTGTAAATTTCTTTGTCATTGAAATCTCCTTTGCGAATATTTACACAAAAGAAAAAGGGCGAACCTAATTAAAGATCCGCCCTTTGGTAATTTAGAAATTAACTATTACGAGTTAACTCTAGCGTTTGATAAACCGTATACCGCTTCTGCACCCGCTGATGTTACGCCATCTGCTGGTAGGTATCTCACTGTTACGTGAACACCACCTGCTGAGTCGTTCTCATCGATTCTAGCAAGTATTGAAGTTTCGATATCTGCTTCTGCATCTGCGATAACCCCTGGGTCAGATGAATCTGCTTGGTTTGGATCCAAGTTGATGTCACCTGCAGAGTCCGCATTGTTTAACTGACCAGGCGTACCTTCCATTATGAATTGGTACGTGTCAATTAACTCGTCTTCTGTAATAGAAGCACCGTCTGCCGCATCTCTTTCTGTCGCTTTACAACCTAGTGCATAAGATTTTGCAAGTAAAGTTCCTTTTTCTTGGATTATTTCACTGCAAATCTCAAATGCTGAGTCTTTTGCTTCAGGAGTTGTTGCTGTTGTAGCCATGTCAACGTCAAAGATCATTTCAACTGATGTTAAACCTTTACCATTGAAAGATTGTCTTCTAGACATGTTGCCACTGTTATTTGGTGTTGCTGGCATTTTAGTTTCTCCTTATATTAACTATTAACTAACAGCCGCCGCAGTTAAGATACCAAGTTTAGTTTCTGTTACTGTTGCACCAGTTAAGTCAGCCGCTACTCCAGGGAAATCATCACTAGATTGGTCTAATGTTCTAATGTAAGCCTGTAATGCCGCTTTTGTTGTTGTACCGGAAAGAGTGTCCAATTGGTCAGTTCTCACCAAGTACGATTTTTGTGTGTCCGAATCAACCAATGGACCTTCTGCTAATATTCTTAGTCCTTGATGTTCGAATGCATGTCTAACCATTTGTAGACCTGCTGTTGTTGAGCCTGTAGTTAGGTCACCTGTTTCTGCTGAAACGTCAACGATGAAGTCAACAGTAAGGATTGTTAAATCAACACCTTCTGCTTCAAAGTTTTGGTTCAGTGAAAAGTTACCTTTACCACCTGCTACTTTTGTTCCGTCATAAGACATTCTATTATCCTCCTAAAATGTTATTATGCTACCTGTGTATCAGACAAGTCTCTGTCAGCCGCTGTTGCTGAAGAAATTGTTGCTGTTACTTTGTCAGGTGTTAATGCGTTTAATCCTCTGATAGCCGCTTGGATTGCCGCAACTGTTGTTGTTGAACTGATCGTGTCTAAACTGTCTGCTCTAACCATGAACGTTTGTTCAGTGTTTGAGTTTCCTAACGCACCAGCACCTAAGATGTTTACTCCTTGGTTTTGGATTGCTTCGAAAGCCAATTTAAGACCCGCAGTGTTCGCCGATGCTAAACTGTGAGTAACCTCACCGTTCATCGCCGAAATGAAATCAACCGTGATAAAGTCAACTCTTACACCTTCGTGCTCAATTGCAAGATTAGGTGAAACAAAGTTTCCTGGACCGCC
>CENH01020696.1_pt1 | contig 11489 bp, 4 predicted proteins | sample 530171 | NCBI WGS metagenome assembly CENH01 (sample SAMEA2591132, study PRJEB7988) | marine metagenome | biome: marine biome (ENVO:00000447); feature: deep chlorophyll maximum layer (ENVO:xxxxxxxx); material: saline water (ENVO:00002010), including plankton (ENVO:xxxxxxxx) | depth 70 m | reverse complement strand
AGTTGATTTGGTCATCAGCTATCTTAGCACCAGTAACTGCATCTGCTCCTATCTTAGCAGTTGTGACATTACCGTCTGTTATCTTTGCAGTAGTTACAGCATTACTAGCTAAGTCAGCTGCGACGATTGTGCCGTCAGCTAACATAGTAGATGTAACTGTACCTGTATCTCCTGTTGTAACTACATTACCAGATACGTTAGGAAATGTAATTGTTCTATCAGCTGTAGGGTCAGCTACTGTTATAGTTGTTTCGTTAGCATTATCTGATGATCCTTCAAATACTATATCAGAATCTTCTCCTAAGCCGAAGTTACCTACCATAGTACCACCAAGGTTACTTATGTATCGTGAACCTACTTCTTGAGTACTATATAAGTTTTGTGTAAAGTTTTCATTCAGATCTTCAGACTTTATAGCTGAACCAGCATAGAATGTTGCTGTTAAGTTATCGGTGGCTGTTTCTCTAAATATTTTGATTTTAACTCCATTAGCTGGAGCAGTATTAAATTGTAAGGTTGTCGCTGTAGGCAATGTAAAAGCCGTAGTGCCAACCGCATCAAGACTTGCTTTGATGTCTGATGCCTTAAGATATGGAAATGTAAACGAGAAGGTGGTCTGAGATCCCGTACCTGTATAGGAATTTTGTGTAACAGCCATTGCGTGTTATTTACTCATGTTTAATAAATTTTGGGTGTCTAGATCTTTTTTCTGTAATTCTGCTGCACGGTCAACATTACCTTCAGACATAGCTTGATCGACTGCTTGCTGTGTGAGTACCACATTTGCAATATCAGGTCTTTCTCTTAGTAGTCTGATTTCTGCTTGTTTCTGTGCATTTCTTACAATAGTATTTATCTCCTTAAATATAGGAAGTTTTTTAGTTTGTATTTTAATTCTGTCGTTCTTAAAATCTGCATTTGTAGAACGGTGTAATTTAAGTAATCGTACCTCTTCAGCATATCTCTTAGATTTCCTAAGTCTATCTAGCTGTTTCCACATCTTCTGTTCACCTATATATTTATTAATAAGCTCACGTTCTTGTGGAGTGTACTCGTATGACCCTGTAGAGTCCTTGTTTAGCATTGCTAGGCCATCCCAGCCTGTTTCCAATAACCACTGTCTCCAAGGCTCTGAAGTGCCACTGACCTGTATTGGGCTAATAGCATTAAGTGCACGTAAGACTGGGTTATCTATATCGTTAACCGGCTCACCTGTCCATATATCTACTTGCTCAGGTAACTGACTTGAGAAGAAAGGTAATCTGTTTTTAATGTACTCATCTACTTCTGCTTCTATATCTTTCTGTGATGATGTAATAGCATTACTCACGACACCAGCTCCACCAGATAGTGGTAAGAAAGATCTAAGTGTGTTGGCAGTAAGTCTAGACCATCCTGTCAAGTCACCGTTAGTAACTGATATAAGTGGTTCTAAACCTTGTAGTGGTGTTTCATTCAAGAATGTAGCAGCTATAGTCCATGTAAGTTTAGATGTCCAGTTTTGGAATAGTGACTCATCCATATCACTCATGTAGTATGCCATGTCACCTAGTATGGTTAACACGTGTTCGACACCAATAATACCTTTGTAGTTTACCCACTGGTTTCCTATCTTAACTGTCTTTGGTTCGTATCCTAACTGTGTACGTTCTTTGTTACGACGTGATGCGTTGTAGTGACCATTACCACGTATGTTACCAGCTACTGCATAGTCCCATAATGATTTAGTTAGTAGTCCACTGAACGCCAATCTACCTGTATACTCAGCTCGTAGGTTTTCCCACAATACTCTAGCATTCGGTTCTTTTGCCATATCAATGCCATGCTCCATTAAAGCTGCAGCAATGTCATCGTCAGTTCTAGCATATATAGTTTTACTATACTTATTAATTCCCGGTATTACACTTATAGGTGTCCACGATAGAGCATTCTTAATATAGTTGCTGCTGGTACGTGGGAACATCATCAAGAATTTTACAAATGGATATGCGTTAGTACCTTGGTTAATCCAGTTAGCTAGACCATCATCTAGGTTTAACTGTACCTCACCAGCTACGTTACGTAATACATCATTGTTAATTAGTCCATCAGAATCAAAGAAGTTAGCATAATGCTTCTTCTCAGCATCAAAGATCTTAGTCATGTCTGCATAACCAAACTCACTAAAGACATCATCATACGCTTTGACACGTGATAGATTATGTGCTAAGTGTGTGGTAGTAAACACGTCAGGAAATACCATACCTGTCATACCGTAACGCATGAATGGTGCTTGACCTAATTGTTTCATAAGTCTTGCTCCGTCAAGCTGCATCAGTCTACCCCAGTTACCTTCTTGTTCGTATACTGGTCTCATCTGATCCATAATATCCCATGCTTTCTCACCTTTAAATACAAAGTCTTTACGATATGCTTTAACCATCATGTCAGGATCTTTGTGTGCTTTCTTCATCATTGTAAAAGCATCAGTCAAAGCCCGTCTGTTTGTTTCAAATACAGCACCATTATAATAGAAGGTACGTTTAAGTCCTTCAAAGCCGTCAAGAGGTCCATAAAATCCATGTCCTAATACAGCTGTAATTGGTTTAATAATGAGCTGTGCTCCGTTACCTATACCAGCTCTGAATGCTGATAGTCCACTAAGTACATTATTATATACTACACTCCACGCACTTCTTGCAAACAAGTTAAGTTGTGAAGGGTCAGGACTCTTAATCATACCGAGTGGTGTGATCTGATCTGCAGTCCATTTGTACAACTTAGCTAGTGAATCAACATCTCCATTAGTATGTGAGAATGCGTCAACAAGAGGTCGTAGTGCAGCTGGGTTTGTTTTCTTTAGATTTTTAAGTGTCTTTGTAAATCTGACATTTTTAGCATGTATAGAGTTTTCTGCTACTTGAAACTCATTTAGTAGTGTTTCGATAGCATCATCTACATTCTTAGGAGGTACTTGGTCAAACCAGTTCTTATTACGTAACTGCCAACCAGATATATACTTGTTAAGTGCATACTCATCCATTAAGAACTCTAGCTTATCAAGAATCAGATCCATGCTTTTAGCATCATCAATAAATGGTTCCATAGTTTGTACAGCTTCTGCAATAGTAGCAGCTTCTCTACCTAATGTATCCATCACTCTTGCTGATGACTCTGCAACTGGACGACCTAAGAATCTATCTGTAAGATCTCTCATTGCAAATGCCGCAGCTCTTGCTTGATCTTCGTTTATAACTTCTACTTTAAACTTACCCATCATGAGATTCTTAACATCTCTGTTATCTAAGAATAACTCTCTAACGTCATCTAAAGTTTGTGCTGCTATGATATCATTATATATACCCCATGCAGCTGCGTTCATTTCTTTTGCACTGATTCTAACACCATCTACAATAGCATTAAATCTACCAGCATCTCTAGCTGATTCTGCTAATCCCATTACAGCACCACGAGAGGTTGGACCTACCATAAGTCCTTTCTTTCTCATAGCTTCTGTAATTATAGGAGCAGGGTCTCCTTCTGATATACCTTGTTTGATTGCAGCAGTATCTGCCATGTTACGGGCTACGTTGCCTGCTGGAGGTATCTGTCTAGCTGCTGCTGACTCATCTGCAATACCGGGACTAAGGTCAACATCAGGACCATAGTCTAATTCCATCTGGTCTGGGTTGTTTAGTTTACGTTCTGCAGCTAGTCTGCTTTCTTCTGCCTGTGATATATCAGATCTTCTAAACACATCATCAACACTATCAACTATACCTAGTTCATTCTCTATGTTTAGTTTTTCGTTGATTAATAAGTTTTCGTTTTGTTTGCTAAGTGCTTTTGTAGCAAGTACTTCGTTGATTTCTTGTAGCTTAATTAGCTTATCATTGTCAGCACCTAATGCTATCTCAAGTTGTTTATAGTTACTCGAAGTATCATCTAGTGTCTCCATCCAATCCATGGTATTCTTGCCACCTTTAAGATCTATAAAGGCTCCAAGCATTGTACCCATAAAAGCAAATGGTCCAGCTTCATACATATTCTTCTGCTTACGTACAGCTGGGCTATCACTATCTAATGTCTTAATCGCATCTGGAATAGGTACACGTCCTTTTGGTCCGAACACTGTTGGAAATGTGTCAGACATAGTACGCATAAGATTATCTTCTTCACCTACATCACTAAGTCCTAATAGAGCTGCATCGCTGAGACCGTATGCACCTGTGGATGCAAGTATACGTTGATACCATGGTACTGCTTTACTAAGTAGTCCAGCTTTACCAAGTGCACCTGTAGCTACATTACCTGTGTAGATAGAAGGTATTACAATAGAAAGTACTTTACGTACCTTTTGTTCTACTGGGTTATCAAGTTTAGTAACTTCATCCCATCTGTCATCTACTTTGTTAAATCCGGGTAAAACTGTACCAGCTGCATCCATAGCAAAATCAGCTACGCTTAAGCCGGGTATCGACATTGTTCTGAATGCATTGTCTAATCGTTTAAACGGATTAAACATAGGACTATCTTTCATAGCAGCCTGTTCTTGCTCTGCTACGTCTTCGTATGATAAATTATAATACTTGTTATGAAACTGTTCACGTAAACTATTACGCTCATCACCTTTAGGTGCGTTAAACCAAGTTCGATACTCTTCAAGCATCTTATCTTCGTTCTGTTCGTTAGACAAGTCAACAGAGCTCTGACCTATCTTGCTACCAAATGGTGCAGAATAGGTCTGAGGTGTTACTTCTCCTAGATTCTTACCATAAGTCTGGTCAAATCTTGTATCTTTAATAGGTGCAGTAGGTTCAACTGTACCAAATTCTTGTTGAGTGTCTTCTTGTTCTTCTTGTAAAAAAGAGTCTGTCATCTTTGTAGAAATGTATTTAATCTAGGATCGTAAAATATACCATACTGTCGACCTTCAGTAATCATAGTCCCCATAGTCATCTCACCTTCTGATTCGTCATAGTTAAAACGTATAGCATCTATGCCTGTTAGGTTTTCTCTAAATGCGTTTGTAAATTTTGATACTGGAATATCTTCACCAAAAAAATCTTTTGCTAAATTGGCAAAATGATGCCTTGGTTTAATATATGGATTTACTGTAACAACACTGCTGTAGTCAGCTGGTATTCTTTGTTCATACTTGTTTACTTCAAGTACACGATTCATAACGTCTCGTTTAGGTATACCAGTAAGCTGAGATAAGTCACGTACACTTTGTGGATAAATTAAAGTATCAGCTCCTGAGTTTATAGCTAATGCAAATCTACCTAAAGACTTTCTATCTACTATTGTACCAGCAGAAATAAGATCGTTAGGAGTTTTTTTATTGTAAATTAACTCAGCTTCAATAGCACCAAAACTTAATCCACCACTGTTTTCGTTTTCATTAGAAAATTGTAACCAGATTGTCTTTTCTTGTCCAGATCCAGCTTTACCTTCTGCGGCTGTTTGAGTTCTAAACATACCAGTACGTTCAGTTACAGGCTGTTCAGCAGCTTCCCATGCTAGATCTCTACGTTTTAGTGGATCTTCTTCACCACGTAATCTGTTAAAATGATAGTAGTAAGACTGCTCGAGTGCATCTACTGCAGCAAAAGCTGTAGGATGTTTACGATCACTAATAGTTTTCTCACCAGTAGCGTGTGCTATAATCTCGTCAGCTTTCTTACGTACATCTTTAATGTAGTCACCACCGTAGGCTTCTTGTAAGTCTGTTAAATCTTTTCTAAAGACATCAAACTCTCTACGTTGTGTATCAGTTAAAGTTCTATATGTAAACATAAAACCAGTAAAGTCACCATCTCTATGTGCTTTGTTAAGAATTTCACTCTGACCAAAACTATCCATAATCTTAGGATTGTAACCTAGTAAGTCATGTATGTGAGAACTAACTGTACCACTTGCTGTACGAGTTCTAGCTTCTAACTTTTGTCTATCACCACCTTCAGAAAAGTCACTTAAGCTTATGTTACCATTTTCAATATCTAAAGTTATTTGTGTAACTTCATTAACATCGTTAATTTCAGATACTTCTTTTTCTTTATCAAGTCTGGTCTTCTGCCCTTTATAATACTCTTCATAAGCAAAATCGTATAATGCAGGGTGTCTTTCTAACCAAGTTTGTTTACTATCTTTTCCGGGTGTTCTTTGTTCTAGTACTTCTCTTACAAATTTTTCAAAACCTCCATTACCAGCATATCTTTTATTAGAAGCTAAACGTTGTATTAAAACTTCATGATTAGCCCTAACATTAAAAGACTTAATTCCTCTAGCAATGTTACCTTTTCTATCTTTAGAGGGTATGCGTCCTATACTTAAGTTTAAATTATTTAGATTATCTCTTGTAGGATCTGCAAAAAATAACTGTTCTGCTTGATCTGCATTGTCAGAACTTGTGTAATGACTTATTTGTAATCTTGCTTTTTGTTCTTCTGATCTTCCACGATCATCCCATAGTTTTATTATTTCTAATCCAGCTGGAGATTTAGGATTTAGTCCAAGTTGCTTTACTTGTTCTACTCCCCAAAATTTATAAGTGCTTCGTACCTTGTCTGGTGCAAGAAACTCACTGAAATCACGTCCACCATTTAACTGTGGATTGTGTACTATCTCTAATTTTTGTTGTACATATAATTCGTAGTCACTCTTGATCTTATCAGTGACCATTTTACCAAGAAAGTAACTATTCTTACGACGTGTATTTCCTAGAAAATCAAATCTGTCAACATCTCCAGTTGAAAGAGCATCGTACATATCGTCTACGATACCATTGTCTACTAACTTATTCTGCTCATTATAGAAACCTTTGAGTAAATCAAACTCATTATTTTCTATCATCGAGGCAAACTCTTTCTCAGCATACCTCATGTCAGCAAAGTTATATATACCTTCAGCTGCAGTAGTTAAGTCCTTAGCAAGCTTTGGTGTAAACTTCTGCCAGAACTCAGATTCTTTTTGATACTCTTTAGCTTGTCCTCTTAAGTTATCTACTTCAGTTTGAGCTCGTTTAGATACGGCATTGTATCTGTTTTCAAATTTCTTGTTTTCTAGATCCTGTATTATCTTTCTGTTTTGTGATTCGTTGATGTCGGATTTCTCCATAAACCTAATCTGGTCTGCATCACGTTTGTCACTTTGTTTTTGCTGTAGTGTTAAGCTATCAATAATTCGTTGCTGCTGAATCTGTTCTTGTTTCAGCCCTGCTTGCAGATTTGGATTATTGACTTTAAATCTTCCGCCTCTTGAGCGTTCTATTTTAGCCATTGTTTTTAATGTTATCTTTTAGCATATGAACCAGCAAATCCACCTATACTACCAGCTATACTGCTGATGGTACTACCCCATACTCTATTAGCTGCAGCACTAGCTGATGCGTATGCACCGGCTACAGGAGCTGGACCAAAGTCATACTCTTGAAGTTCTGCTGGTAATATAAAGTCTGATGTAGGTGTAGGTAATGGTTCGATTGGATAAGGTAAAATACCGGGATCTAACATTTTAGCTGCGTAAGCTGACAGGTCTGCTGCCGTTAGGTCTCGTTGTATTTCATCTAAGACTGATCGTGAGTTACGTTCAGCATTAGCTATTGAGAGATTTAACATCTCTACTTTTTGTCCATAGTCAAAGGCAGCTGCTTGTGTAGCTTTATCTACTGATCTTCCTGACTGACCACGTGCTCTCATCTTACCTTCTGTAATCAGGGACTGTACGTACTTGTCGTTTGCATCAAAAGCTGCCTGTGCTTTAGTTTCTTCTAGTTTATTTAATTCATCAATACTACCAGATCTAGCTGCTAAAGCATTAAGTGATAGTTGATGTCTAAATACATCGTCTGAGCGTCTGTACTGTTGCTCGTTTGTTTGTTGTTGTCGGTTACGTATCTGTAGATCGTACGAATAACTTCGTATATTACGTGCATCTTGAGCTGATGCAAGTCGACCTTCATTACGTGCTTTAGCTACTATTTCTTGTATGGCAAAGTCACGTGAAGATGCAAGCTGTTGCTTTTTCATCTCCCACATTTCTGTGTCGTACTCTAACTGTCTATCGGTAGCTTCGTTCTGCTTTTCTGCTTGCTGTCTCGCTGCAGATGATGCTTTACTACCACCAATAAGATTAGTTGCTATAGAAGCTACCCCGAGAATTACGGGTAACATTAATTTCTCCTATAAAATCTTGGTGAGTATGTTCCTTCCCACATCATAGAGTTTATGGATACCGGGAATGGTGAGTCGTTAAATAGTCTAAGTGTAAAATTATCTGTTCTCTGGTGTATTGGTACACTAAATACTGCGTTAGTTTTAAGTGCAACGTCATTAGCTAGGTAGTCATCTGCCATAGCTACAGGATTTAAGTTATACCATTCATCTGTATAGATAAGTATAGCTGCACCGTTAGCGGGTGCTGAATCCATTGTTAACTGTGTGTTACTATTTACTGTAAAAGCTGTAGTAACCACGTTGTTAATCTTAACCTTGACCTGATTAGAGTCAATGTAACTTATGTTTGATGGGTCCCATGTAAATACTGTAGTAGATCCATCACCTGTATATTCTTTTTTACCCTGACGTATACCTTTTGACTTGAGTTTAAAGCCCATCACACCTGATAGACCTACAGCAAATTTCATTCTAGCTATAATTAGCTGAGCTGCAAAGTCGCTACGTTTCATGTTTTCGTCAACTCTGTAGTATGTGTTAGGTAATATAACATCAAAGTTATACTTCCAACCTACTATAACGTTAGCTGCCTGTGAGGTAAGATCTTTAAATAAAACTTTAAAATATGGGTTGCCATCGTTTGTTATAATCTCTGGTGTTACAGTAAATCCTGATTCAATAAACTGTCCCGTAGCTGTCGTACCTTTAATAATCAATACAGGTGTAAGACCTGTTACATTATTCCAAGGTATATAACATTTAGAAAAGTTATTTGTACTATCGTATGCTACAGAGCTTGCTGTTGCATATAGATCTATACAAGGATTAATCTTTGAACCATCGTTATTAACAATAATAGCATCTTCTGGACTCTGACTTAAGCTAGCTTTACTTAATGTAAACTGGTTGCCCTGTTTAGTTACAGCAAAGAACTCATCAGAGTCTACAGCCACAGCTTGTACTGTACCGGGTAGTTCCCAGTTAAACCATGCTTCTACAAGGTTAGTTTCTCCGTCACTATATGTACGAAAGAAGTAAACATATCTGGACGACTGTCCTGACATGGCTATGAATTGGTTCTGAGCACTGCCTACAAGTGTGTCGACAGTAGAGGGAACCCATTCATTTACAACTCTTCCTACGTCAATTACCTGTGGGTTTTCGTCTTGACCACGTGTAACCATAGAGAATACACGAGTATAACTTGGTGTCTTACTTAAGAAGTTTATGTTCGTACCTACATCTACAGGGTCTACAAGTGCATCTGTTTCATAGTTAGATATAGAACGTATAATAGTAGAGGTAGGTGTAAGTACACCGTCAACAGCAAACATCATAAACTGTTGGCTTTGACTAAATAGCACCAAACCCTGTGTGGTAGGTATCACAGCATGTAAAGCTGCTGGTCGTATAGTTGATGTACTTAAATCTATAGGGTCTGCAGCTGTAACTGTTTGTGCAGATGTATGATAAAAGTTAAAGAACTTAGCTGACTGGCTAAGTGATACGTTATCTTCTGATAGGAACCCTAATCTGTTACTGTGGAAGAAAGACTGTTGTATCTTTGTACCTACAAATGAGGGATGACTGTTTGTCTCATCATCACCTACTTCACGTTCTGTCCACGTTACACGACGTAACTGGAAGTTATTAACTGAAGTATTGATGAGTTCGTGTGGCATAGTTGTTTGATCTAGACCAGCGGACTTACTAGGATCTCTTGTTTCTTTCCAGAAACCTGTACCTGATGTTCCGTTGTCTGCAACAAACTTAGCAAAGTATGTATCTTTATCTGATGTAGTATTGATAATCTTAACTACGTGGTCTTGGAAAGACTGAGCTGGTAGCTGTGATACATTATCAACTTGATCTTGGAAGACACCTAGCTTACTGTTATCAAGTCCACCTTTTGCAGATATAGTAAATGCGGTACGTGTACCACTCACAACTCTATCAAGTTCTAGTGAGCCTACGTATTTAGTTACTGTCAGTCCTGAGATACTGAGTCCATCTATAGCACTCTTAAGTCCATTTAGTACTTGATCGTAGCCATCATTTGTCTGTGCTGTATATGACACTGTACTACCGTTAATAGTAACAGAGTATTCGTCTATATTTACACCACTTGTGATACCTACAACTGCACCTGATAATACAAGTGTAGCTCGTGTGTTAGCTACAAAGGTAGGATCAGCTAATGCACTTGCTGTGATTAAATTATTTGTTATGATAGATGTATCTTGTACAGTCAGTATATGGTAGTTAGTACGTGCCCCTGTAAGGTACGCCTGTGCCCCTGTACCGTACGTTACGGTAGCAGCTGCCCCAGTTATAGCATTCCACATTGCAATGGCTCCTGTAGAGCCTCCTGATGCTGGTGTAATACATCCTATATATTTTTCTGTTGATGTTCTAGCAATGTAGAACCATTTAGAGCTGTCATATGTAGTGCCAGTACCTAGATTAGATATCCATTGCATACCCGGTCTTTTGGTAAGACCAAAGGTAGGGTCAGGATACCCATTCAGACACTCCTCGACTTGACCGGGAAGTTTTTTGCTGTCTGCTTGTCTAGATACTCCACCAAGATAGTTGTCAACTCGTTGAGTTACTGCTGGCATTATCGTTGTAAAGCGTGAAATGGTTGGTAGCTTTGGTAGTAGTTCTGTTGACCTTGAGGATGACCGAACATAGTGAACTGTCCCTGCTGTGTCTCATACTCCATAGCCATAGCTCTGAGTAAAGCTTCTTGTTTCTCGAGTCTGATGTATTGATCGTCGTCACCTATAATCTTACTAGATACTAAGGTAGCAGCTCGTGCTGTAATATAGTTCTGTATAGGTTCTGGTAAATCTATCCAGTCAAACAACCACACAACATCACACTCTATAGGGTTACTATGAGTCCACTTGTATGTATGGTTCTGTCTGTCATATAACTTACCACTTCTACGAATACCATCATGGGTAGTGTTGTTAGAATTTTCTGTTAATTTTATTTGTAGTATGTTATTTGGTATCTCTATTTCGTTATCTGTATTGACAGCAAACTCATAGTGGTACTCTTTGTTAAATGTCCATCCTTCAGATTGTACCTCTCGTGACACCTGTAACAGTGTGGCATAGGCAATCGCAACGTCCGGGTTGGTTTGATCTAAAGTGGTTACAGGAGCTTGACCACATGACGACAGTATGTTGTTTATAGCTGGTAGCTCTTGTGTAGCGTTTGTGGTTGGAAAAGGCATAATTATTATAAAAAGAAAGGGGAGAATAAACTCCCCGTATATAGTAGCATTAGAATGCAGCGTTACCAGAAGATCCAGTAGCAGCACCA
>CENH01022247.1_pt1 | contig 11490 bp, 7 predicted proteins | sample 530171 | NCBI WGS metagenome assembly CENH01 (sample SAMEA2591132, study PRJEB7988) | marine metagenome | biome: marine biome (ENVO:00000447); feature: deep chlorophyll maximum layer (ENVO:xxxxxxxx); material: saline water (ENVO:00002010), including plankton (ENVO:xxxxxxxx) | depth 70 m | reverse complement strand
AGTGGCCACGACCCTGGCGATATCGAGTTTCATGCCGTAGCGGTAATGAATAACTTCAGGCGGATTCTTTCCGTTAGCGGCAGCATACTCTTGCATGGCCTGCTCATTGGCCTGAATCATCCGACCATAAACACGATCAGCGCCGCCTTCTGCCAGAGTGGCAGAGGAAACAACCATAGCGGCAAGGGCTGCAATAACTTTGAGGCTTTTCATGTTTAATCACTCCTTCAAGGTGGTGATTAAAATATATCAGCTCAACCTGTCATAAAAATGAAGTCGGGGCCATGCCGAGATAACGGGAAAATTCACTCACATCCATCCTAACTGATTGATTTATCAGAACATTTCCATGACGGGAATTTTTATGGAATCATAACGAGATCACGGAAAATTAAGACATTCAAACCATAAATGTTTGATTTCTAGGCTTTGTGTTGCTCTCACATGCTTGCGCATGTTCGCCCACCTTCAATTAGTCTCAAATGTGGGCTCGATGGCAGCTGTAAACTTTCCTCCCCTCGGAGGTGATGATCATGCGGCACGTTGCAATGCAGCCAACGGAAACGACTTCAGACGTTACCTGTGACGCTTGTTGCCAAAGCACAAGTATTGAAACCGCTCTGCAATCACTCGAACGACAACTCGTTTCACTGCGGGCTAATTGCAACGATGGGCGGGAAGTTGAGGCTTGCGGCATTCTCGCCGGAATTAGCGAGGACGCATGCATTAAATGAACGGCGTTGGGGCTTGCGGGCCTGGTTACCCGGCCAACGCGCATGCCCTCGAAATGGTTGTTTGTCCCTGTGGTTTTTGCCCCTTCGTAGTGATGGCTGTCTCCGTGCGGTATCACTTTGAGTCAGGCCTGCCGAGGAAACGTGAGTTCAAACGTGGTCCGACCGTCTTTGCTGGCGACGGCCACGTGGCCTTTGTGGAGGTTCATCACTGAGCGGACAATCGCTAGCCCCAATCCTGCCCCGCGAGGTTGTATGCCGTTAACGCGGTAAAAGCGGTCGAACAGATGTGGGAGATGATCCGATTCGATAGTCGCGCCATGATTGGTGACAGCCAGCGAGACGATGTCTACGTCCTCCTCAAGGATCTTAAGTTCGACCGTACTGCCAGTATTTGAATGCCGCAGCGCGTTGGATAGCAGGTTGGAAATGGCCCGCTGGACCATAAGTCGATTTCCCAAAATCATGGCATCGCCCGTTACTGTCGTAGCGACTCCCGCTTCTTCGGCAAGGACTTCGAAGTATTCACATACGCGCCTCGCCTCGCTTCCTAAAGATAATTGTTCGAGCTTCAGTGCTGGGCTGGCGTGGCTGGCCTGGGCGAGAAACAGCATGTCTGACACGATTCGATCCATGCGTTCGAGTTCTTCAACCGACGACTCGATCACCTCCCGATAATGCTCCTTGCTTCGCTCACGCACCAAAGTCACCTGCGCCTTGCCTATCAGGTTGTTCAGCGGAGTTTTTAACTCATGAGCCACATCGTCCGAGAATTGTGACAGTTGCTGAACGCCGTCATCGAGTCGATGAAGCATTACGTTGAGGCTGTGCGCCAATGCCTGGAGCTCTTGCGGAAGCCGATCGTTGCGGATTCGAGGTGATAGATCCTGTGTAGATACCTTAGTCGCCAAGGCCCGGAACTTGCGAAGCGGCCGCAAGCCATTTTGGGCGATTAGCCATCCAGCCAATCCGATCAATATCAGTAGCATCGGCACGGTCACTAAGGCCGAGCGCAGGAATGCAGCCACCAGCCGTTGATCGGCACTGCGATCTTGCGAAAGTAAAAGCGTCATTGAAGCCAGTCCCGGGACTTGGATTTGCTTGCGCCCGGTTAGCATCTGCACGCCATCTTTCGTTGTCCAGCCAAGATAGTCGCCGTCCCTGCTCACGAGATCCAGCTGCTGCGGCGCATTGGCGAATCGGCCGATACTGAAAATGGGTGATTTCGCTGTATCGCCGATGACCGTAATCGAAAGGTTGTCATGGCCGAGTACGGTATCGCTCAATGCGTGTTGCCAGGAGCGGCCCATACGGGCTTTGGTGTCTTCGAGGAGTCCATGATCGATCTGAGAGAGCTTGGCCGTCACTTCCTCCTGGGCGCGCAGTTCCAGTTGGCGCACCAGTACCCAGTAGCTCAGTGCAATCAGCAGCGCGACCAAAGCGGCGCCGGTCAGTGTGATTTGAAGCGCGAGACGCGATGCGAGGCTGAGTGGCTTCAAGGCCGCGCCTCCAGCACGTAGCCCACACCCCGGATGGTGTGTATCAGGCGATCGCCGAAGGGTTCGTCCACTTTCATCCGCAGGCGACGAATCGCAACATCCACCACATTGGTATCGCAGTCGAAATTGATGTCCCACACCATGGCAGTTATTTCCGTACGCGTGAGGACTTCGCCAGTCCGGCGCATGAGCAGATGCAATAACGCAAATTCTTTGCTGGTGAGGTCGATACGCTGACCGCTCCGGTAAGCCCTATGCCGGGCCGGGTCCAGTTCGAGGTCGGCTACACGCAGGTTGCTCGGAAGTGTGACTGCCTCGCCTCGCCGCAACAGTGTCCGGATACGAGCGAGCAGCTCAGGGAACTGAAACGGCTTGACCAGATAGTCATCAGCACCCAGCTCAAAACCGCGGACTTTTTGCTCTAGGCGGGCGTTGGCTGTCAGCATGATGACGCGTGTCTGTTTACGCCGCCTAATAAGTTCGAGCACCTCCCACCCATCCATGTTTGGCAGATTCACATCCAGTAGCACGATGTCATAGTCGTTCTGCAGTGCTAGGTGAAATCCATCGAGCCCATCACTTACGCAATCGACGATGTACCCACATTCGATAAGACCCTGCTGCAGGTATTCCGCAGCTTTGATTTCGTCTTCTACAACCAGGATGCGCATGTTTTCAGGTAACTCGGCAAGGGGGTGCGTGGTAAGCGGAACCAAAAATAATACATGTAGTAACTATAAGGTCAAGACGAAAGAGGCTTGGCTCTAGCGTGAAAGGCAGAGGCGAAATGATCTGCACAGGGAAGCGGGAAGCACTTTAACGCGGTAAAAGTCCTGCGGGGCCTGTCTTGCAAATTTGTAATCTACCGGTCATTTGGTTGACCCGCAGCCCAAGGAGGTGCACTTAAACAAAAAAAGGCGCCCTACGGGCGCCTGAAACACATCTTCAAACCAAGGGAGCACAAAAAGAAGATGTGGTGTTGCTCGTAGTGCTTCACAGGATCGAGAGCGGGTACTCGGCGATGAATCGAACCTCATTGAGGTCGGACTCGAAAGCAGTCGCCCGTGTTGTAGCCTGGCGCACCCGCAGAGAGAGGTCCTTGAACGAGCCTGTCTGTACAACGTAGCGTGCTTCGACGTCGCGTTCCCAGCGCTTCTGTCCGGTCAGAGGCGCGCCGTTATCGTCTTGGCGCATGTATACCTCATTTGCGTTGCTGTAATCGGCGCCCCAGCCGCGGGCGTAGCGAGTCATGAACGTAAGCCCAGGTATGCCGTAACCCGCCATGTTTAGGTCATAACGCAGCATCCAGGACTGCTCTTTAGGTGAGTTGAAATCACTGTACTGGATGGAGTTGTTCAGGTAGATCGAGTCAGCCTGGCGCAAGTAGTCAAAGTCGTTGTTACCGTTGTTTCGCTGATACGACGCCGTGACGGTGTGCGCGCCGAAGGCGACACCCAGGCTGGAACTCCAGATGCTGTTATTAAACTCGCCCAGCAGTTTCCGACCTTCGTCGGTTGCCTTGTAGTAGTTGAAGCTGCCCAGCAGCACGACGGCATCGGAAAGCGGATAGGTGGCCGATAGACCGAAGTAATGTTGGTTCCAGGCTTCCTTGAGGCGGCTGGTATACAAGCTGAAACTGAGATTTTCGTTCACGCTATAGTCACCGCCCGCGTAGCCGAGCCAAGGCGCGTCTACGCCCCCGCCGTAGAAGGTGACGAAGTCTTCGTTCATGTTACTGGTGTTGGGCTGGCTCATCGCGTGCAAGCGGCCTCCCTGGAGGGTGAGGTCGTCCAGCGAGTTGTTCACAACGGTGACACCCTTGAAAGACTCCGGCAGCAGCCGAGAGTCGCCGAAGTGCACGACAGGTGTAGTGGGAAATACATCGCCGGCCTTGATCTCGGTGTCCAGCAAGCGTGCTTTCACCGCGCCCCCCACCCGTGTGAAGTCATCCTCAGGATCGCCTGCGCTGTCGTGGGGAAGCAGGTCGATGCTGCCGCCCACACCGGAGCGCCCCGAACCGGAGTCGAGCTTGAGGCCGAGCATGGCGAAAGCGTCGAAGCCAATCCCTACCGAGCCTTGGGTATATCCGGACTCGAAGAAGGCCATCAATCCGTGGGCCCATTCCTCGGAGTAGCCATTGCCGGCGGCACTCTCACCGTCGCGAAAATCCCGATTGAAATAGAAGTTGCGATTTATCAGCGATAGCGTGCTGCCTTCGATGAAGCCCTCGGCTGTTTCCGATTGGGCAAAGACCGGGGCGCTGCCCAATGCCAGTGAAAGGGCTGTCAGCGAAAAAACGGCCTTTTTGCTCATGATGATGCTCCTTATGTACGGCAGGTCAGTGCTCGAATGACGCCTTTCGCCTTTTTGTTTTTTAGCGCTTGGCCATGTTCTTCCCCTAGAGATGACGGCAGGATTAGCGGCAAATGACTATTTTGTAATCTGAGGAAGCCCAATCGCGCACTCCTTCGATTACAGATTTGTAATGTTGCGGTCACCAGGTCGTTATCCACACTTATTTAAAGTCACCACCCCATAGCCATCAGCTATCTCGCCGGCTTGGCAAGGCTGATAAAAACGCTTTCGTGTATTTGTCTACTAAATTCAGGGCGAATCACTATCGCAGTAGAGGTGCATGTATTCAGCGTCTTGGCGGGGTAGTTCTATGATTGGATTCGATATTTAAACTAGGAAGTCATCTTTTTGCCTTGGATGAGAAAAACAGTTCTGCTGTTGTTGCTAGCCCTTTTCCCATTGCAATCATCATGGGCAGTTGTAAGCACGAGTTGCAGTCATGAATATGGTTCGGCATCAAACCATCTTGGACATCATGAACATGCGCATGAATCTCTAGGTACGGACGAGGATGGATCGTCAAAAGCCGCAAAAAAAATCAGTCTGGATAGAGATTGTGTTTTCCATGGTGACCATATCAAGCCGCTTATAACGAAAGGGATCTGTACTGGTTCGGTATTATCAATGAGCTTGAAACCGTTTCTTTCTGCTAGCTACGCATCGGCTGAAGCGGGGCGTCCTGAGAAACCTAATTGGCGCATCAGTACAAAACCGGTGGGACGCCAAAGTAACCAGTAAGCGCCATTTATCTGTATCTTACGTCTCACAGAACCTTCCCTTTTTTAGGAGATTTCGGTGCGAAAAGTTCTTCTACCGCTGGGGTTGGCGACATTGTCGTGCAACCTTGCCTTTGCGAAGCCTTTAGAGTTGCCGACCTTCACACAGACCTTACCTGTCGGTGTGTCAAATACATTCCCCGTTGAGTCTGTCGATTCCATAAGCTTTCTACGCGCCTTGGAACTCGCTAGCTCTGCAAGCCCTGAACTGGCTGTTGCAAGACGTGAGCTGGCTGCTTCTCGCGCATTAATTAGCCAAGCCGGAGCACGTCCGAATCCAATATTGTCCGCTAGCCAGGAGGGAATCCGGGGCGATGCTCCGGAGACGACGCTTGAGCTGAGCCAAGAAATAGAGCTGGGCGGTAAACGTTCGGCTCGTATTGAGGCAGCGCAACGCGCCATGGACGTAGCGGCCGCTGACCTACAGGACGCTCAAGCTCGACTGAGGGGGGCAGTGATGGGCGCATATTACGATGTGCTTACTGCTCAAGAACGGCTGGAACTCGCCCAGGCTGCTTCAGATCTTGCGAAGCGAGCAGTGAACGTGGCCAATCGACGTGTGAGGGCCGGCATGGTCTCTCCCGTAGAGGAAACCCGGGCGCAGGTTGCGGCTACTGGCGTGCAAGTAGAGCTTGCCCAGGCCACAGCTGAACTCGAAGCTGCGCGCACTCGGCTGGCGGCCAACTGGGGAAATCCACAGCCACGCTTTGAGCGAGTAGAAGAGCCGGCAGAGGCAGTGCCTCCTCTTCCAGAGCTAGCTGAGCTTTACAGCCGTTTGAACGATTCCGCTCAACTAACCCGCGCGCGTCGGGAGGCTGAAAGACGTCGGGCTGCGCTGGAGCTGGAAAGGGCGAATCGCTTTTCTAACGTGACGGTTAGCGTAGGTGCCCAACGCTCAGATGAATATAACGGCACGCTGGGACTGGTGAGTATCTCGATGCCCTTGCCGTTGTTTGATCGAAACCAAGGCAACATCGGAGCAGCGCAGGAACGGGCCTACCAGGCCCAGGACGAGCTCAACGCCGTTCACATACGCCTGAAAAGCGAGCTTTCCCAAGCACACATGCGCCTGCGCACTGCTCGCCAGCAGTTTGAACTGTTGCGCAACGATATGCTCCCCAGTGCCCAAAGCGCTTATGAAGCTGCCAGCAAGGGGTTCGAACTTGGAAAATTCACGTTCCTTGACGTACTGGATGCTCAACGCACGCTTTTCCAAGCCCGCTCTCAGTTTCTGTCTGCGCTCTCGCAAGCTAATCAGGCGGCGGCAGAAATCTCGCGAATTGTCAGCGATGGGTCTGCCGTTATCACCTCGGCCACTCAGCCATAAGGAATCCATATGACAAGTAAATCGAACACATCTTCCTTGGCTGTTCACAAGAAGCAGATTTTTTGGATCGTCGTCATATTAAGCGTGGCACTTATGCTTGGCGGATTGCTTCTTCGCAGTAGTCCAGCTGTGCCCGATGCGGGCGACGCACATAGCGAGCATGGTGACGAATCGGAGCATGAGGATGAAGGGCATTCGGGTGAGGATGCAGAAGCCGAAGGAGATCATGGCCATGATGAAGGAGGCGCCGATAGCGATCACGAGGTCGGTGCGGCAGAGAAAGATGAGCATGAAGATGAGCCCGAGGGAGCGGAGCATACTGAAACAGCAGAGGTAGAACTCTCAGAGACACAAATCCTAGCCGCGGGCATCTCGCTGGCAACCGCTCAGCCTGCACAGATACAAAGCGCAATCGAGCTGCCAGGTGAAATTACGTTTAACCAGGATCGCACAGCGCAAGTTGTGCCTCGTCTCTCAGGCGTCGTTGAAGCGGTCAAAGTCGATTTGGGCGAACAGGTGAAACAGGGGCAAGTACTCGCTGTGATCGCGAGTACTGACCTGTCGGAACGTAGAAGCGAGTTCTACGCGGCACAAAAACGTCTTGCATTGGCTCAGAAAACCTATCGACGCGAAAAGGAGCTGTGGGAAGAGCGTATTTCCGCAGAACAGGATTATTTACAGGCACAACAGGCTCTACGGGAAGCAGAGCTGACTGTTGCGAATGCAAAAGCACAGCTACAAGCGCTTGGCAGTGATGCTGGCAAGCCAGACGCATTGAGCCGCTACGAACTCAGGGCGCCGTTCGATGGGATGATCGTTGAGAAGGACATCACTCTCGGTGAGTCAGTCAATACCGATGACCAGATATTCATCATTTCCGATCTTTCTACCGTTTGGGCAGATATCAGCGTTCCTGCCAATGCACTCAGCGCGGTACGAGTCGGCAGCAACGCGGTTATCGAAGCCACAGCATTCGAGTCCAGTGCCAATGGCACCGTTTCTTATGTCGGCTCACTTGTTGGTCAGCAAAGCCGCGCCGCTACCGCCCGGGTCACACTTCCCAACCCTGAAGGGGTTTGGCGCCCCGGCCTGTTCGTCAAAGTGCAGGTAGGCGCTGGCGAAGCATCCGTGCCAGTCGCAGTAAGTCCTGATGCGATCCACACATTGGAAGAAAAGCCGGTGGTGTTTGTACGGACCGACCATGGCTTTGCTGCTCAGCCAATCGTGAGTGGCCGCAGCGATAGTGAAGCGGTCGAAATCAAGGAAGGCCTCCAGGCCGGAGCGCGCTATGCCTTGGATAACAGCTTCATCATCAAGTCCGAGCTTGGCAAAGCCAGCGCCTCGCATGCTCACTGATACGGAGTTATAGAATCGTGTTCGAACGTATCATTCGTTTTTCTATCGAGCATCGCTGGTTGGTTATGCTAGCCGTGCTTGGCATGGCAGCGTTAGGAGCTTACAGCTACCAAAAGCTGCCTATCGATGCTGTCCCGGATATCACCAACGTACAGGTGCAAATCAACACTGCGGCGCCAGGTTATTCCCCGCTGGAAGTGGAGCAGCGTATTACCTACCCGCTCGAGACGGTAATGGCTGGGCTGCCCAAGCTCGAGCAGACACGATCCTTGTCTCGATATGGACTTTCTCAGATCACAGTTATTTTTGAGGAAGGCACTGACATCTATTTTGCCCGCCAACTTGTGAACGAGCGCCTGGGAGGGGCCAAAGATCAGCTCCCAGATGGCGTCACTCCAACACTTGGCCCTATTTCCACTGGGCTTGGCGAAATCTATTTTTGGACGGTTGAAGCTGAGGAAGGTGCCACCAAATCGGACGGTACGCCGTATACCCCTGCTGACTTGCGTGAGATTCAAGATTGGATCATCAAACCGCAAGTCCGAAATGTACCTGGTGTTACTGAGATCAATACGATCGGAGGATATGCAAAGGAATATCAGATCGCCCCCAACCCAGACACTTTGCGGTCGTTTGGACTAACACTACAAGATTTGATCGAGGCGGTTGAGCAAAACAATAACAATCTAGGTGCCGGATATATTGAAAAGCGCGGCGAGCAGTATCTTGTTCGAGCTCCAGGACAAATGCAGTCTGTGGAGGACATCCGCGATACCCTTATTAGCAACGTTGACGGTACCCCAGTGCGTATCCGCGACGTTGCGACGGTCGAGGTTGGAAAGGAGCTCCGCACTGGCGCAGCCACCGAGAATGGCCGCGAAGTGGTACTAGGTACGGCCTTCATGCTTATCGGTGAAAATAGCCGAGTAGTTTCTAGGGCTGTCGACGACAAGATGAAAGAGATAAACCTTTCGCTTCCGGAAGGCGTAAAGGCAATTACTGTCTACGATCGAACTGTACTCGTAGACAAAGCTATATCCACCGTTAAGAAGAACCTCACTGAGGGTGCCATTCTTGTTGTGGTTATACTTTTTCTCTTCTTAGGCAATATCCGGGCGGCGATCCTAACCGCGCTTGTGATACCGCTTTCTATGCTCTTCACGTTCACCGGCATGGTAGCCAATCAGGTCAGCGCCAACCTGATGAGCCTAGGCGCATTGGATTTCGGCATCATTATCGATGGAGCCGTGGTGATTGTTGAGAACTGCGTGCGTCGACTTGCACACGCTCAGTCCCATCACGGACGGGCATTAACACTGTCCGAACGGCTTCATGAAGTATTCGCTGCGGCAAAGGAAGTGCGTCGGCCTCTATTGTATGGGCAGCTGATCATTATGATCGTGTATCTGCCGATATTCGCCCTTACAGGGGTAGAAGGTAAGATGTTCACGCCCATGGCGTTTACCGTAGTGACAGCGCTATTCGGGGCGATGATCCTTTCGGTGACGTTCGTCCCGGCGGCCGTTGCGCTCTTTATCGGTAAGCGGGTTACGGAAAAGGAAAACTTTCTAATCCGCAATGCTAAACGGGCCTACGCACCTGCGCTCGATGCGGTAATGGCCAACAAGCCAGCAGTGCTCACCTTTGCGGTAGTTGTAGTCATACTTTCTGGCCTCGTAGGGTCACGTATGGGCAGTGAATTCGTGCCTAGCCTCAACGAGGGAGACTTCGCTATCCAAGCCCTTCGTGTACCAGCTACCAGTCTTAGTCAGTCTGTAGAGATGCAGCAGCAGCTGGAGCGAAAGCTTATGGATGAGTTTCCGGAGATTGAACGCATATTTGCGCGAACTGGCACTGCGGAAGTGGCATCGGATGCTATGCCTCCAAATATCTCTGACGGGTACGTCATGCTGAAGCCACAAGAACAGTGGCCGGATCCAGGCAAGTCGCGTAATCAGCTCTTAAGCGAGGTGCAAGCATCCGCCGCTGAGTTGCCGGGCAATAACTACGAGTTTTCCCAGCCGATTCAGCTGCGTTTCAACGAGCTGATTTCCGGAGTTCGTGCCGCGGTAGCCGTGAAAATCTATGGTGATGACATGGACGTTCTTAACAGCACGGCGGCGGAAGTATCCGAGGTGCTAGGACAAGTACCAGGCGCTTCAGAGGTTACGGTCGAGCAGACGACTGGCCTTCCCATGCTCACGATTGATATCGATCGCGATCAGATCGCACGATACGGCCTGAGTCTAGATACCGTCCAGCAAGCGGTTGCAGTAGCTATCGGTGGCCGAGAGGCAGGCACCTTGTTTCAAGGAGACCGGCGTTTCGATATCGTAGTTCGTTTACCGGACGAGATACGCAGCGATCTCGCCGCAATTGAGCGGCTTCCAATTGCCCTTCCAAGAGAATTAAACAGCGCCATAAGTTATATCCCCCTCGGCGAGGTGGCCACCCTGGATTTGGCCCCCGGTCCGAATCAGATCAGTAGAGAGGAAGGGAAACGGCGAATTGTTGTCAGTGCAAACGTCCGTGGTCGGGACATTGGATCATTCGTATCCGAGGCAGAACAGAAAATCCAGGCTCAGGTAGATATCCCGGCAGGTTATTGGATCGATTGGGGCGGTACCTTTGAGCAGCTTGAATCGGCAACGAAGCGGCTGCAGATTGTCGTCCCCGTGGCGCTGCTCCTGGTCTTCATTCTGCTTTTCATGATGTTCAACAATGTCAAAGACGGCTTGTTGGTCTTTACCGGGATTCCATTTGCGCTCACGGGAGGCATTGTTGCGCTGTGGCTCAGAGATATCCCATTGTCCATTTCAGCAGGTGTTGGCTTTATTGCTCTGTCAGGCGTCGCAGTTCTAAATGGCCTGGTAATGATCTCCTTCATCCGTAGCCTACGGGAGCAAGGTTTGCCTCTGGACACCGCGATCCGCGAGGGCGCTCTTACCCGGCTACGCCCGGTATTGATGACGGCCCTAGTGGCTTCACTCGGGTTCGTTCCAATGGCCTTGAATGTGGGTACCGGTGCAGAGGTGCAGCGCCCCCTTGCGACGGTGGTAATCGGGGGGATTCTCTCCTCAACGGTGCTAACGCTATTAGTTTTGCCGTTGCTCTACCAGATGGCTCATCGGCGCGAAGACGAATTGGAGGAGCAAGAAATCGCGCTAGCCGCCGACAGAACGAGCTAGATATCGGATGGCGGTACACAACGCCCCGTTCTTGCTAGCAAGCAAGAACGGGGCGTGTTGATTATCGGAGCGCTAAGTTCATTAGCGGCGCAGCGGGCAGTACAGCCTTGGTGGCGCAGGTCTGATGCATCTAAGCGGTAAATAAGAAACTTGCTCGCGCTAAGTGCTATGACCTGCGCTACATACGCCTCCTCGACCTGATGGCTTTCACCCAAGGTGAGCTGACGAAGGATTATGCGAGCAGCGGCTGACCTGCCC
>CENH01013597.1_pt1 | contig 11491 bp, 11 predicted proteins | sample 530171 | NCBI WGS metagenome assembly CENH01 (sample SAMEA2591132, study PRJEB7988) | marine metagenome | biome: marine biome (ENVO:00000447); feature: deep chlorophyll maximum layer (ENVO:xxxxxxxx); material: saline water (ENVO:00002010), including plankton (ENVO:xxxxxxxx) | depth 70 m | reverse complement strand
AACCTCTTGTGTGGAAACGGGGAGTAGATTATATTATCTACAATCCGCCACGCAAGTCGGAACAACTAGAAGAATGGAAGAAGGTAAAGGACAAAGAAGATGACAGACAGTAAAACCCCTGTTGTAACTATAGATAACAAAGAGTATGCGATTGATGACTTAAATCCTAATCAACGATATATTTTAGTACAAATACAGGAAGTATCAAACGATATACGCAGTTTAAATATGAAGGTCGAACAGCTACAAGCAGCACTGGGCGTGTTTAAGAGTACCTTTATCAAGTCGCTGGACAATTCAGATGAATAGCATAGAACCCAGCAGAGTTGACCGAAAGAAGTTTGACTTGGATTTGTCGTATGGCAGGGTGAGGGAACAACAGGTTGCTGACATGCTACAGGATGCCAAGATAGAGGTGAAGTCCGAACGAGGCATGTGGATGAGAACTGGCAACATCGCTATTGAATATCAGTGCTATGGAAAGCCTAGTGGTATAGAGGCTACAGAAGCTGACTACTGGTTTCACAACTTGTGCGTAGGGGATGACACGTTTGCAACCCTTGTGTTCGACGTACCCTCCCTAAAAAAGATAATCAACAACCTTGACGACAAGAGGTCGGTTCCGGGCGGTGATAACAACGCTTCACGTATGTACCTTTTGAATTTACAGAAACTCTTTTCAACAGATGTAATCAAGGCGTACAGGGATGAATCAGAAGAAACCACGGGCTGAACTATTCAAGTTTACGGCCCGTATGAATGACAGGGGCAACATCGAACTAGATATGGATTCAGTGAACCCTGACGAGTTTGTAAAAATTATGGAACAGGGCATGCCATCTTTTGAAAACACTTTTGAGGTTGCCAGCCTGATTAGATACCTGAAGTCAATGGGTAACGAAATGATGGACAACTCTCGACGATACCTGTAGCGCAACAAAAAACCCCAGCAACATGGCTGGGGCTTCTAGTTGGGGGTAGCCTTTTGGTTACCCCTTTTTCTTGGCTTTACCACCGTACATCATACCCGGCATCATCATACCTTGTTGTGCGCGAGGCATCATAGGGTTCATGGCTGAAGTCATGTTTTTGTCGGCATTCATTGGGCTGCGAACGGTAGAGCCATAAGCGTAGGCTTTACCACCACGAGCCATAAAGCCCATGTTGTTACGAGCAGACTTGGGTAGCATACTCAAGCCCTTGCCCTGTTTCCCTGCTGGGACTGGTTTAAGTGTCTTCATCTTGGTTGTCCTCTTTTTCAAATTGTGAATAGTCTGTCATCAAATCTTCTATCTCGTTGTGACCCGCTTTCACGGCCTCTGTCATTAAAAACTCTTTCATATATATATCAAATGTTCTCCATTCTGCTGGGTCCACTGTTTCTGGTGCGTCCACTATTTTAACCATAATTCTAGCAGCGTCTACATTTTGCATAGCTAGTAACATGACAGATGTTTTAGATTTGTTTAATAAACGGATACCTAGCTCTGTTGCAAGGAAGGGTGTTCCTACCATGCCTCGTTTCCAGTTGTAGGCTTTACTAATTAAACTTTCTAAAGACATTCCTCTAGGTATTCCCTGAATACCAATCTTTTGCGCTTCGGCTTGGTTCATTATTAAAACTAAGTCTTCAAGGTACTGTCTGCCCTCTGCTCCCAAAACGGAGTCAAGTTGTTCTTTGTTATTTCTAAGAACCATTAAAAGTTGCCCCGTGTCTTCGAACGCCATTTCTGATGATGGCTGGGCAAATTTCATATCTCCAGCGTCAGTGGTAACTTCGCGAAAAATTGTCCCTCCTGTGGGTTTATACTGTCCTATGTCTAGTAGGGCATTGTAAGTAAGAGTTAGAACTGCGTTATCAAATTGTTGAGCGGCAGTTTCTTCCCACGGACCTCTACCTTTGTGTCTTCCTGCTTTTCTTGCGTTTTCGATAAACGCATCTCTAAGTTGACCTATGTCCTCTACGCCCTCAATATAACTTTCAAAGAACGCTCTAGGACTTTCTTTACCGGTAAACCGTTTTAAAAATTCTATACTTTGATTCTCTACATCTAGGTCTATTTTAGTTTGTGCGCCTACATCCTTCATTTCGATGTTGAGTCTATTTTTAAACTGTTCAAACTGGATGTGTAGTTCTTTTCGTTGCGCTATTGCATCCACGATATCGTTTTCTTTTTGATAAATATCTTCTAAACTAGTGAGGGGTTTCTGAGTAATTCTATTACTGCCGTCCTCAATTACGGATATCATCATGTTGCTTTCTACAACTCTGGCATTTTCAGACTCCACAAATCTAAGTTTTTCTGACGCGGCTGAAAGAACTTCCTTAGTTTCTGCAACGCCAATTCCTGCGGCTGCAGTAGCATCCCTAGCCCATACGTCGTATACTGCTGCTTCTACAGCCCCCTGTATAGCTCTGAGCTTTTTGCGTCCCTCTTCAGTCCTCAAGTCAAAAACAACTACAGGAGATAGCGTATCGTCTCGACTTCCTCCCAGTCGGCCAACATCTACTACGTCTCCTTGAGGATTTACAAATACCCTGTCTCCTAAACCACGAGCTATTTCTGAAACGGACACTTGCATTTTTGAAAGTAAGGCGTTTCTATTTCCGGGGGCACCTCTCATTATTTCTATGAGGGGGTTGTTTATTCCGTTAAATAGTTCTGCAGGAGTGTCCGCTGCATAAAATACACGATAGGGGTCATTTAAATCTTCAGCAACTCTTGTGCCGCCCTTTTGAGAATTTTGTAAACGAGCAAAAGTTCCTCCCTGTCGAGCGGTATCTCCGATTAGGTCTTGGTACGTTGTGCGGGCGTTTGATAAAAGTTCAAAACCTTTTGGGTCTTGCGATTCTACTATTTCGTCTAGTCTGTCTTGGAACTTCCCGTACTGAGCATTGACTGCCTTATTCTTAGTCTTAAAGCCATAATCCCTAAACGCACGTCTTAATATGTCTGCTTCTTCTAGGCTAACACCTGAGAACAGGTTTACTTCGTCCACATATTGATGAAGTATAAGACCAAACTCAATACGGCCTTCCTTAGTTTTTAAGAGGTCTGCCATTTCTTCAACAGAGTATACCCCCGCATCTACGACCAATTGTTGATAGTAGCTCATTGCGTCAGGGTCTAGTCTTTTAAGTCCTTTATCTACCATCCTATCAAAAACTATGCGGGATTTTTTACCCACTGCGCCTTGAAAAAAAACACCATCCGCTCTAAACATTTGAGCTATATCTGTTTCACCAGATATATCCATCATCATTTGAACAGCCTCGCTAATGTCTACGCCCTTCGTATCTCCTGCTTTTATTTTACGGGCTTCGTAGCCTCTTACAGCATTGTAAGCTGTATCAGCTTCTTGTGTAGCAAACTCCATTTGAGCAAACGTCAAGTCTTCCATAGCCCGTGCAAACTCAAAAGTGTATTGACCTTCGTTATCTCTAATTGCTTTGATGGTGTCCATACGCTCTTCAAAGGCATCATACCATTTGTTCATTGTATCATCTAAAATGGCACGTTGTTCATCTAGGGTTAAAACTCTGCCTAGCTGTTGTTCTTTTAAAAGCATTTTTGTTTCGTTTAGGTCTTCTACGTATGTAGGAGGTAGGTCGGTGCCTAAACCACGTCCCAGATTAGCTTCCATATTACTTATAGTACGTTCTAAATTAGAGTATCCCCGTTGAATCATCTCTTCATTTTTTTGAATAATTTTTCGTTGTTCAGATATCAGTTTCATCAACTGAGGACGCCTAGCAGGTATGGCATTATTCATTACATACTGTTCAAATGCGTCTAAACCTCGTCGTGCCATCGTAGCAGACCGCTCCATTCGGGCGTTCAAATCGAATGCGTCCTTGGTTAACACTCTTTCCCCACGGGCTGCTGACAAATTTAAATTTTCTAAAGTGTCTAACTTAGCACCTGCAAAGACAGGCAGCATGGACATTTCTCCAAAACTTAAACTAAACATTTTAACGGCATCATCGCGTAATGAACCCTCTGGAAAAGCATTTATAACTCGTTCGTACGCCCCGCTAGTTTCTTTAAGCCCTGCAAAAAACCGTTCCCGGTCTGGCCCATCCAACTTATTTATAAAGGTAAATGACCGCCGTATATCAGACCTTTCTGCCATACTCATCGCGCGTCCCATCATTGGTATGAACACGTTTGTTTCGTAATCTTGTACGAAGGTAGGATTAAAAGTAAACTTGTTGCCTAGTTCAGCAGTCTTTTTAAAAGCATAATTTATGAAGCCAAACATCGTGTCTTTACTAGCTTCCGATATTGCTTCTACAGGACGAAGGGCTTGATATCCTGCAAACCCAAGCCCTGACTTTATGCCAGAGGCAGTCGCTTTAGCTGCGGGTTTTACACCAAACCTACCTATCTTTATATTTAAAGCAAGAACTGTGCTTATTGCCCCCACTGCTTCTCCTGATTCTGGAGAATTACCTAAAAACCCCGCCAGATGTTCGCGACCTGCTAACTGTGCGTAGGATACAATTCCTAATTCTGTAACTCCGGGGACAACATATGGTTTTATTTCATCACGAAGCAAACTCCGTCTGTATATGCGTCTATTATTTACAAAGTTACTAAACTCTGATTTGTATCCCAGCGTATGGGTGAGTCCCTCCGCTTCCATCGTACGAAGATTTTCTGCAGATGTTTCGTAAGCTTTTTTAGCCTTAGTACGGCCCGTTCTTATACGATAGTCATCGAAACCAAGATTCACGATATCATCATTGTATGCTTTTAACTTATTGTTTTGCACCAAAATTTTATACGCATCTTCTGCTCGTGCTGTATTTTTTACAAGGTTGGGGTTAGCTTTAAACGCTTTCATATACTCAGAATGAAAATTTCGTGCGTTTTGAAGTTTAGCACCGCCTAATACTCCTCCAAATATGGAGTTTTCTCCAACAATGACTGCGTACTGTAACATTCCGGGCAACTGATTAAACGACAGATTAACCATATCGTCCGCTGTTTCTTCTGTTATGAATTTACGAAGAACTTTTTTACCGTCGAGTTCTCCCTCATACGCTAATTCATTGTATCTTTCTTCACTGATATCTCCGTTGTCTTTTCTTTCTTTTAGAGATTCGTGAAGTTGAGCATTAAATTCACGAGCAAAGGAGGGGTTGTTGATAAGAATATCAGAGTGTTCGTCCAAAAACTCTAAGTGCTGTTGTTGCACTCTAGACCACTTACTACCCCGTGCGTTCCACTCTTCTGCAAATAGACTTCCAATTGATGTTTGCAACAGCCCTGTTTGACTACCCTTTTTAAAAGCTGCCGCTAAAGATTCTGCAGCTATACTTGCTGCTGAAGTAGCCGACGTTGACAATCCTACAACACCTAACTCTAGTCCCTTTACACGACGCATAAAGTTGTCGTAGAAAGTTCCACTCCTATACTCATCTATAAATATCTGACGAATTTCTGTATCTGGTAAGACTGGTTTTAGCAGATTGTCTATATCTTGGCGACTCTTTCTGTATAATTCAGCTTCTGAAATATCCTCTGGATTTTCTAACCACTCAGGAATTCCACTCTTAAATGCGTACACAGTTTCTTGTGAAGGGTCGCTCGTGACAGAAAAGTCTGCAAAAGCTTGTACTTCGTTTTGCAGGTCAGGTCCAAAATCGGGGTCATCTATAAATTCTGCATACTCTGCTCCAAAAACTTTTTTATTTCCATCAGGCAAATCAACAGTAACAGTTTCTCCAGCCCTAATTTTTTCTAGAATGTTTTTGCTGGTCACCACCTGCGACCGCGCAGTTTCCTCCTCTGCTACGCTTTTTAAAATCGCAGGTTTAAGAGTGCTAACTTGTGGTCGTATTCCCACGGGAGACGTTGGGTCTTTAACAATATCTATTCTTTTAGCATCAATGCCTGATTCGTCAGCAGGACGAGCGGGCATGAGGGCAGGAGCTTTCGACTCCTGTTCTTCTTCAACGATTACAGGTTCCGCTGATTCTTCCGCAGTGTCAGCAACAACTTCGGGTTCTGGTTTTGGCTCCGGAGGTGTTACTGTTTGGGGCACTACATCAGATGGTGAAGTGTCTTGTTCTGCAATTGCTGGTTCAGCCATTACTGTTCACCCTTTATCATCTTTGCACGAGGGTCTCTAAGGGATATGAACTCCCCGTCTGGAGTTACAATGCCAATTTCGCCTTTATAAACACCGCCCCTTACAGGGATTTCTTTTTCTCCATCATTAAATGTAAAAGTAGCACCCGATGCTGTTTTAGGTTTAAATTTAGCTATATCATCCTCTGAAAGAATTGGACCGGTTTTTGCAGCAGGGGGTTCTTTAATTTCACCCTCCGCAGGAGTATCCCCTGACGCAACGCTTGTTTCCTCGTATTTTATGCCAGCCCCAAACATCTCTGCTTCAAGACCCCGTAATTGAAAATAAGCATCTATCTTTTTAGCTGCTCCGGGAGTAAGTTCTGCATTAGAGGTTATACGTCTATAAATAAAAGTTTTGTTAGCTAAGTCCATTTCAAACTCTGCTTTAACAGTGGCAAGTGCGCGGGCTATTTCTTGAGGGGTATTTAAAGGACCGGCTTCTCCCAGTCTTCGTAATTGTATTTCAAAGTCTTGGTTGGATAGTCGTCCGGCTGGGTCTATGGCACGAGCCATTTTAGCAGCAAGTGATAAACGAAGAGCATCTGCTTCACTCAAATCTGCTAAGTCTATGTCTAAAGCACCCTCCTCTTTGAGTTTAGCTACTACTTGTTTTAGACTCTGGTCAGTAGTTCCCTTCTTTTTGTTACCAAACATAGCCTCTGAATCATCAGAACTCTCACTATCTACCTCAGAGAAGAACTGGTCCAAACCCATAATCTCTCCGACCTGTTTAAACTGCTCAATTACTCTTTTTCCAAATCCTATAGCACTACGAATAGTACCAGTGGCTTTTACAAGCTCCACTGTTTCTAATTCTATCAGCCTGTCTAAAAGTTGTAGAGTTTGTTTTGTCGCCGTGTACCCCAGTTCAAATTCATCTGGTTTAATTTCTGTAGTTTGTTGAAGATAACCCCCCACAGTCAGTGAAGTTTTTTGAGACTGATAGTTTTCGTTAGTTGCAAACACATTTTTTTTAGGTTTTGTAAATACTCCCGATGGAACAGGACTCATCATAGCCAACATATTTACCATCCGTGACTGACTTCCATTTGATTCTTTTATAAGGTCATCATAGAACTGCTTTGTCATTCCGGGGTCAAAATCCCCACCGCGTAAATATTGCCCGTGTTTTTTATTTAATCTAGCTGCTGCTCTCAGAGTGTAGTTTTGGTCTAGAGCCGTTTCTGCTCTAGTCTGTCCCTCCAAAGGTTCTATAATTCCGGTGTAACTTGTAGCAAGCGCAAGGTCTTGAGCGTCAGTAAAACCTGTCTGTTGAGCAAGAACATTTATATCGTCTATTTCAGTTTGTGATAAAACTACAGGTTCGTGGTTTTCAGCATTCCCCCCACCGACTCCGGCCACGTTAAGAAATAACACACCCTCAGTTTCTTCATTAAAATTAAGTTCGTGTTTTAATGAATCACGGACGCCTTCTTCATTACTTGCTAAACCTAAACTCTCAAACATAGCAACTGCTTGAGGGTGATTACCCCTTAAATCGTACGGAGTAACAGCGTCTGAACCCGTAAGTTGTCCCTGTGGTGTAAACTGTGTTTTTCTAAACCCTATGCGAATAGAGTTTTCGTTTTTCATCACCATTGCTTTTAAGTCGTTTAGTGCATCTGCATTTGCATCGTCGCTAAAAAAGTTAAAGAAAGCCTTGCGATTTTCCGGAGTTTTTAAATGCGTTTCAAAGTCCCCCCAAAAAACTTTTCCGGTTTCATAGTCAGTGTCTTCAGTGGGGTCAAGCTCTGTTGAGGACACTATGTTTACTCCTACGCCCCCAACTCCTGAAAAATTGTACAAGCTTTTACCTATGGTGCCTATTGTATTAGCCAACTCTGCCTTAAAAGGATTTGGTCCCTTTCCAAAAAGTTTTTCAATATGCTCATCACTTGCGCCCGCAAGGTACGGTGCCAGTATTTCTTCAGGCAAATTTCCTATCATAGTTCTGGTGCTTTGTAGGTCATCAGCGGCAAGTTGCTCTTCAAACTTCTTCATTTCAACTTCGTTTTTTAAACCCATTTCATGGTCTAATAAAGATTTAGCATCCAAAAACTCAGCTAGGCGAGTCTGTTGTGCAGAAGCGGCTGCAGCCTCTTCTTTCGCTATAATATTTTTTTCTTGAACATATCCAAGAGCAACATTCCCCAAAAATCCTAACATTACTCATCCTCTTTTCTGTTCAAAAAGTTATCTTCCGGAGTTTCTTTAGGGGCTGCTCCCTTGCGTATTTCTTCATTAATTTTTTCGCGAACATACTCAAACATACGTGGGTTGTTTTCTTTCATCATGCGGAAGAATGTTGGGTCGTCCATTTTGCCCTCATCAAAGGCATCGTCGTTTTCAAACATACGAAATGGGATGTTCATGTCCTCTGCCATGTCAGCAATCATCAAACCCAGTACAGGCTTTATTAAGACCGCAACATCCGGTGTGAACTTACCCTCCTGAAACCCCTGCAACAAAAACCCTTCAACCAACACCTCTACAGATATACCCACTGTCAGCAACTTCATCATTTCCTTACGGACTGCTGGTTTCTCTAACCCATCCAACGCACGAGTCAACGCAGCTTCTGGGTCTACATCACGAGGAGGTTTGCCCCAAGGCCAGCGTGAGTTGTCCTGCGTCAAGGAATGTCCCGGAGGTGCGTAAGCAAACTGGTCTATATTTTCAATAGACCCCCGCTTTAATATCTGTCCATCTGTTTCTGGCATTACGTTACCTTTGTATCTGGTGCTTGTTTACGAACCTTGGCGATATCCATTTCTTTTGCTTGGGGTATTTTAGCTGCATCTATACCTTGGGTACGACGCCCCTGACGCAGATTCATAGCTACCTTGATATCATTCTGGATACGAGACATATCCTTGCTTGCATATGTTCTGGAAGACAAGTTGCGTAGCATACTTTGCACACGGGGGTCAGAGCCTCCCAAAATTTGTGCGCCTTGCGTTAGTCCCGGACTGCGAGGAGCCTGTCCCGTAAATCGTGTGATGTCGGGTTTTTGAAATTTAGTGGCTTGAAAAACATTTGGGTCGTCTTTGTCCGCTTGCATGGTAGCCACGTAAGCCTTGCTACCCTTCTTAAATAAATCGGATAGGAACCCGCCCTGTCTGCTTTTGCTTACGGGGGAACCCGTCTCGTAAGCATCATCAGAGTATACCTCTTCGCCCAACAGGAAGTCCGCCACTGGGTCTATGTACGTTGTAACCGTGTTAATAAACTTACTAAAACTCATATCTAGCTACTTGCTCCCCATCTTGCAATCCAACTACCAATGCCCGATGCAAGCTTGTCTTTCTGCTCTTGACTGTACATCTCCTTGGAGTTTGCAAATTGCATAGCCAAGGTGCCGATGTCGTGTTCCCGCTGCAACATGTTTTCAGACTTTTGAAAGTTCCACGAGGCGTTGTCGCGGTACTGTTGCCACAACTGGTTCATGGCTGTCTGACTAGCGTTGTAAGCGTTTTGCACGTTGACCCGGTTAGATTCATTCTGTAAGGCTGTGTTAGCCGTGTTGATTTCTCTGCGCCACACTGTGTTTGACTGGTCGATTGCATACTGCATGTTAGAATTAAATTTGTCGCGGCTGTCAGTAACCTGTTGGTTGAACTGAGACATGGCGTTCTTTTCAGATGTATTGAACTGACGCATTGCAGCAACCCGGTTGGAGTTGGCCGTTTCAACCTGCGAACCCAATTCGGCAAAGAACTCATCCACCTGCAACTGGTTCTTGGCATTAAATTGTTGACGGGCGTTTTCTTCTGCCGCATCCTTGAACAGACTTTGCGTCAGGGCACTATATGTAAGTGTATCACTTTTTTGTTTGTTGTCAAGGTTTTTTAGGTCTACGGACAGTATGGATTGCCCATTGGTAACAGCCCCTTGAAGGCGGGCAGAGAGATTAGCCTTGTCCATCCCAGCAACCTGCGCTGCGTTCGCAAGGGCTGCTTGTTGTTTGTTACCCAAGTTTTGTAACTGTATGGCTGCATACTTGTTCGCGTCCGCTGCAGCAATCTGAACACCCGACTCCATCAGGGCTTGCGTAATTGCAGCCGCAGCCATAGAACTGGCACCCAATCCACGGGCTTGCATCACTGCACTAACTTTGCGAACTGCTGGGGCTGCAAACGCTGGCATGGGACCGCCCGACTCAAGGCTCGACATCAACTCACCAAGCTGATACTGGACGGTAGCCTTGGGGTCTAGGGTTTCAGTGGCTGCAGTAGCTAGTCCTCCAGCGGATACTGTGCCCTCTACACCTGTCATATCTACGTAAGATTGTGTGGGTGTGAGTTGTGCAGCCTGTGCGCCCCCCAGTCCTTCAACTCCGGGGGTAGTTGTAGCAAGAGTGCTTACCTGACCAACATCAGCAGCAGGAGCTACAGGAGCAAGGGGAGTGACCCCCACTTCTGACATCTGAGCAGTTGTGGGTGCTGCAAGGGTTCCTAGCTGCCCTGTGGTTGGGGATATGCTTTCATCTGCGCCAGCAACCTGTAACGTGGGAGTTACTGCAGGAAGAGGTGCCCCCGCCAGTTTACCAATCTCATTTTGAAGTTCGGTGTCTGAGGTTATTGTTGCCATTATTTATCCTAACTTCATTACCATTGTAATAATCATAGCCACCACACCCATCGTAGACGCCATAATCAACGCCTCTAGTCGCCACATGCGCTTGTCTAAACCCTCTAGCTTCTCCTGCACAGCAGCGTACCGAATGGCGCACTCTTTTTCGTGTGCCTCAAGTTCCATCTGTGTTTTGAGTACGGGTTCCATCGTCAGCTTCATCAGTCAGCATCAGCTATGGTCAACTCGCCAGCATCAACTTGGCGCATGATTTCTGCGTAGTGACGGTTAGCTGGGTCTAGGGGTACAAACATATCAACACCGTCAATAGTCGCTTTGACAAGTTCAACATCAACACCGTCTGAAATGTATTTTGCATTTTTTACATCTAATACGTTATCCATTTTATAACTCCGCATCCGCTGTAGCATGTATACGGTACGCTTGTTGGTCAGTGGCTGAAGCCCCGTTTGTCAACGAAATGCTTCGTTCACTTGGAAAAGATGCAGTCACTGCAAGCGTTGACCCATCAGTGTGTTTATACCAAAGGGCATCAGAGCCAGCAGGATTAAAAGTTGTTACTGTTGGACTAGCCCTCATTTCTACTGGATAGTTAAAGGCCACAGAGAATGCTCTATTTGGTGCAGTAGCAGTGCCAGAAGCAACAGCTATTAATGAACCATTATTCCCGCCATTTTGAACAGGGGCAGTTGCGGTTGGAAAAGTTTTGCAAAAATACCTCTGACACAAAGCCAAATCATCAGCAAACGTCCGATGCT
>CENH01007652.1_pt1 | contig 11506 bp, 11 predicted proteins | sample 530171 | NCBI WGS metagenome assembly CENH01 (sample SAMEA2591132, study PRJEB7988) | marine metagenome | biome: marine biome (ENVO:00000447); feature: deep chlorophyll maximum layer (ENVO:xxxxxxxx); material: saline water (ENVO:00002010), including plankton (ENVO:xxxxxxxx) | depth 70 m | reverse complement strand
CAAGAACTGCTAGAACAGAATTTCCAACAGAAGATTTTTTACCTGAAAATCCTTTTACGACATCAACTGGTAGTGATAATTTAATAATTTCATTTCCAAATGGAGCTTTGCAAGTAAATGATTTTATTAGATTAAGAAATGTTAAATCACCAGTAGGTGGTTTTGCTATAACTACTTTACAATTATCTTCAACTTTAAATGGTGCAATTACAGATTCAGCCACTACAATTACTCTAGCTGATGGGTCAGCGTTCCCAACATCAGGTTTTGTTGTAATAGAAAAAGTAAACAGTACGACAGGGTTTTATGAAAATGAAGTTATTGAGTATACGGGAAAATCTTCAAATGATTTAACAGGATGCACTAGAGGAACAAGCGCTCCCTACAGAGGAGTTAGTCCCTCTAACACAACAGCAAGTGAACATGCAACAGGAGCAAAAGTATTTGGAGGTTATAAAGTACAGTCTTTAAATGAAACGCAAGTACCAAGCACTGGACAACCATCTACGACTACACAATTTGACGGCATAGATATTACAATATTAAATAATGCTGCAAGCACAGAAACAGGGGGCGGTTTTCAGTGTACAATTGGACCGATAAATGATAGAGCTTAATTATGGCTGGATACACATATTCAAATTTAACAGACGATATTAGAAACTATACAGAAGTAGATTCTAGTGTTTTTACTACTGCTGTCATAAATAGATTTATAGAAAATGCTGAACATAGAATTAATATAGATCTTCCTATGGATTCTGACAGGTTTCAAGATGACGGTCAATTTGCACAAAATTTTAATACTATTACGGTTCCCACAAAAGCTCTATTCATAAGAGGTGTTCAAGTTTTTGACTCTACTACTGCAACTACAGAACAAGGTTTTTGGTTAGAAAAAAAAGATCAAACTTATATTACTGAATATGTGGGAGAAGCTACAGGTCCTATTGGGGATAGAACAGCTCAAAACGTAAAAGGTTTACCTAAATATTATGCTATGTTTGGTGGTGCTACAACAGGCGCCGACAGTGCTACATCGGGTGCTTTATTTGTTGCACCCACTCCAGATCAAAATTATAAATATACTATTTATTATAATGTTGTGCCCACTGGTTTAGAGACCAATACAGCCGGAACATATATTAGTAATTACTTTCCTCAAGGGTTATTATATGCATGTCTAGTAGAAGCTTTTGGCTTTTTAAAAGGTCCAATGGAAATGTTGACATTATATGAGAATAAGTATAAAACTTCAATACAACAGTTTGCAGCGATGCAACTTGGAAGACGAAGAAGAGATGATTACACTGACGGAACTGTTAGAATTAAAGTCCCTTCCCCGTCTCCATAAATAGGAGATTAATATTATGGCAATAACATCGGCAGTATGTAACAGTTTTAAAACAGAAGTTTTACAAGGTATACATAATTTTACAGCGTCGTCTGGAAACACTTTTAATTTAGCATTGTACACAAGTTCAGCTACATTAAACAAATCAACAACAGCGTATACTACATCAAACGAAATTACTAATACATCAGGATCAGCGTATTCTGCAAAAGGAAAACCACTTACAAGTGTTACTCCTGTATTATCAACGGATACTGCTGTTTGTGATTTTGCAGATGTGTCTTGGACGTCAGCTTCGTTTACAGCTAACGGTTGTTTAATATTTAATGATTCAGCATCAAGTGATCAAGCGGTTTGTGCAATCGCATTTGGTGGAGATAAAACTGTAACAAGTGGAACTTTTACAATTCAATTCCCAACAGCAGACGCATCTAACGCAATCCTTCGTATAGCGTAAAGGTAACGACGGATGTCCGTTACTAGAACATTTACAGTAACGGTAGTATCTACCGGTTCAGGCAATAAGTATTTTATTGATGGCGTACAACAAGATACCGTAAATTTAGCTGAAGGGTATACTTATAAGTTTGATCAATCAGACAGTTCTAATGGCACACACCCTTTAAGACTTTCAACAACAATTGATGGTACACACAACGGTGGTTCTGAGTACACGACAGGCGTAACTACCGACGGCACACCAGGGAGTTCTGGAGCTTATACTCAAATTACAGTTGCGGCTAGCGCACCTACACTTTATTATTACTGTACAGCACACTCTGGTATGGGTGGCACGGTAAACACATTAGATGCAGACACATGGGGTCTTCTACCTTGGAACCAAAATTCTTGGGGATCACAAGATGGAATTAATGTTAGTTTAACAGGAGTAGGTTTAACATCAAGTGTTGGAACTATTTCTCCAGCAGATGTAATGGGTTTAACTGGATTAAGCGCTACATCGTCAACAGGTTCTTTATCAATTGTTTCTTCACCTACTTTTACTTTAACCGGAGTAAGTTCTACTTCTTCAGTGGGTTCTGTAGATATTGCAAACATGGTAGTAGGTTTAACAGGACTAAGCACAACATCCTCAGTAGGTTCTATTGCACCTGCAGATGTTATGGGACTAACAGGTGTATTATCAACATCAGCAGTTGGAGAAATCACTACTTCTGGGGCAGCTGTTGTAAGTTTAACAGGTGTTTCAACAACATCCTCAGTAGGTTCTATTGCACCTGCAGATGCAATAGGATTAACAGGTGTATTATCAACATCTTCAACAGGATCTGTTACAGTAAATGAAGGAATGGGTTTAACAGGTGTTTCTGCAACATCTAGTGTTAATGCCGAAGGATTAATTCTTAAATATTATGAAAGACGTACCCCTAAAATAAGCACAGGGTATACAAGAAGAACGCCTGCATAATTATGTTTGACTTAAAACTAAATTACCAATATAAATAACATTTATTAGGAGTACAAAACTATGTCATCAACATTCACGGAATTGAGGTTTAGAACTAATGGCAACCGGCGAGAATGCCGGTACATGGGGGACCAAAACTAACGCAAATCTGAATCTAGTAGAACAAATAAGTGGTGGATATGTAGAACAATCAATTGCAGGTGGGGCACAAACTACTGATCTTCTTGTAGCTGATGGAGCTACAACAGGTGTGGCTCAAAACAGAATTATAAAACTTACAGGATCTATAACAGGTAACCAAATTGTTACTCTTCCTGTTAACATAAAAAATTTTTACATTATTAATAATGCTACTACAGATGGTTCAGGTACTCCAACTGTTCAGATCAAAGCGGCTTCGGGTTCAGGTGCAACTGTAACTTACGGAGCTAGTGAAAAAGGGTTTAAAATACTTTACGCTGATGGTGTAACCACTAATACCGGTATTTTTGACACTGGATTTTCTACCACTGACGGAGATGTAACTCTTACAGGAACTCAAACTTTAACAAATAAAACTTTAACATCACCAAAAATACAGACTTCAATTTTAGATACAAACGGTAATGAATTATTCTTATTAACTGCTACTGGCTCAGCTATTAACGAGCTGACAGTTGCAAACGCAGCAGCAGGAAATGCTCCTGAAGTTTCTTCAACAGGTGGTGATACAAATATTGATCTTAAAATAACCCCTAAAGGTTCTGGTAATGTTGTTTTAGATGGTTTAAAATATCCTAACGCCGATGGAACTGCTGATCAAGTAATTAAAACAGACGGTAGTGGTACCTTATCTTTCACAGATGCTTTTACTGGTCTTGCTCAACAAGCAGTTAAAACAACTAGTTTTACAGCAGTAGCAGCTCAATTTTTTCCTGTTAATACAACATCAGGCACTGTTTCTATGACGTTACCATCAAGTCCAAGTGCAGGCGATCAAGTTGGAGTAGTAGATTACGCAGGAACATTTGATAGTAATGCTTTAGTTATTTTACCTAATGGAAGTCCCATTCAAGGTGCTGTTGCAAGTAAAAAATTAGATACAGAAAGAGAAGGAGTAGTCCTTCAATATGTAGATGGTACTCAAGGTTGGCTACCTGTAAATGGTATCAACGAAGGGACAGAAGCATTAGAACCAGTTACATATTCAGCAGACTTTTTAGTAATTGCTGGAGGTGGAAGCGGAGCAAACTTTAACTTTGTCGGTGGCGGCGGAGCTGGAGGATACAGAAGCTCAACTCAAACTTTAACAGCTGGAAACACCGTTACTGTAACCGTGGGAGCAGGCGCAGGTCCTGGAGGAAACGGTCAACCTGGAGTAACAGGAGGAAATTCTGAAATTTCAGGAACAGGGATAACTACAATCACATCAGCAGGTGGTGGTGGAGGTGGTGGTAACCCGGGTGAAGATGGCGGATCTGGAGGAGGTGGTGGTCCATACTCTCCAGGTACATCTGTAGGTGGTTCAGGTAACGTACCTAGCACATCACCAAGTCAGGGTAATGATGGTGGACAAGGATTTTTACCTCCGGGAGCAGCTGGAGGTGGAGGAGGAGCTACTAATGCAGGCGGACAAGGTTCGGCTCCTGCAGGTGGCGGACAAGGTGGTCAAGGAACTGCCTCTTCAATTACAGGATCTTCAGTAACGCGAGGTGGTGGAGGCGGAGGCGGATCTTTCGTCGTGGCCCAAGGTGAAGGTGGAGCTGGAGGTGGCGGAGACGCTGGTCCAAGGCCCGCTTCAAATGGACAAGCAAATACCGGTGGAGGTGGGGCAGGTGCTCCGTCTTCTTTTGGTCAAGAAGGTTTGGGCGGAAGTGGAGTAGTTATAATTAGCGTTCCAGATGGATTTTACTCAGGAACTACAACAGGATCCCCAACAGTAGCCACAGGAGTAAGTGGTAAAACAGTAATGACATTTACAGGATCAGGGAGTTACACACCATAATGGCACATTTTGCAAAAATAGGATTAAATAGTAAAGTTATTGATGTGGTAACAGTATCAGATCAAGAGCTACATGACAGTAATGGCGTAGAGAGAGAAGTTATAGGCGTTACTTTTTTAACAAATTTAACTGGTTGGGCTATCTGGAAACAATCATCTTACAACACACGTGCAGGGGTTCATTACGAACCAAATTCAAACACACCAAGCAGTGATCAATCTAAAGCACTTAGAAAAAATACTGCGTGTGTAGGTGGTACTTATGACGAAGATAGAGATGCTTTCATACCACCAAAAGTATATGCTTCATGGACATTAGATGAATCAACTTGTATGTGGGAACCTCCAATTGCTTATCCTACTGATGGTAAACCTTATCAATGGAATGAAACCGATCAAACTTGGGATCTATTAAACGTAGATTCATAAAAGTATATATTGCAATATTAAAATAAAAATAATATATTGCTGATATGAAAGAATACAGGTTAAATAAAAATAATAATTTTATTGATGGTTACTACTTATCCGACTTGTCAATTTGCGACAGTTTAATAAATTTATTTGAAAAGTCAGGTAACAAATTTTTAGGCGCTACTAGTAAAGGCGTAAACAAAAAAATTAAAGATAGTTTAGATCTACCCCTTAATATAAATAATCTCACAAAAGAATTACAATCTTACTTTTATGAGTTACATAAAATAATAGATCTATACAAAAATAAATATAAATTTTGCGATAAAACAATTACTACTTGGGGAATAGAAGAAGACTTTAACATACAAAGATATAAACCTTCACAAGCTTATCATGATTTTCATTGCGAAAAAGCAAATATAGATTCATCTAAAAGACACCTTGTTTTTATGACCTATTTAAACGATGTAGATAAAGGTGGAGAAACTGAGTTTTATTACCAAAAATTAAAAATTAAACCTGAAAAAGGACTTACACTTATATGGAGTGCAGACTGGACTTTCACCCATAAAGGACACACTACTTTAGACGAGGATAAATATATCATAACAGGTTGGTTTAATTTTAAAAGTTAATATGAAAAAAAACAAAATGCCTAATATTAATACCTCTTGGGATTTTGAACTTGATGCAGTTCATACATACGCATGGCGGTCTGAAGTTTTTTCTAAAGAAGAGTGTGAAAAAATAATAAAAATAGCTAAAGAAACTGGTATGGTAGAAGCTGTTACGCATGATGGCAAAACAGATATAAGAGTTAGTAATGTGTCTTGGTTATATCCAATAGATGAATTACATTGGGCATACCGAAAGATAACAGACCATGTATTAGCTTTAAATAAAAAGTATTTTAAATTTGATGTTTCTGGAATTAATGAAGGATTTCAATTTACAAATTATAAAGCTCCTTCTGGAAATTATGGAAAACATGTAGACAGATCACATAATTTTGTGATTAGAAAACTGTCTTTGTCTATTCAATTATCAGATCCAAAAGATTATGAAGGAGGAGATTTATGTTTGTATGAAAGTGATAAATCTAAAATAATGAAAAAAGATCAAGGTACCTTAATATTATTTCCATCTTTTATACTTCATGAAGTGACACCGGTTACTAAGGGAGAAAGAAATTCTTTGGTGGCTTGGGTGACAGGAAAACAATTTAAATGAAACCAGATTATAAAATATATAAATCTAAATTAATTTTAGCTCATCATAAACAATTAATAAATGATGCTGAATATGTAAATCATTTTTTTAAAAAACAATTTCCTGATAAAGACAGCACTTGGGGGTATGAACTTTATAATGTTTTTTGCGCAACTGCTCCAAGTCCATTATGGCATGATTTATTCACAGAACTTAAAATTTACATCAGAGAGTACATTGGAAATGACAACAGATTGTGGCTTCAGGGTTGGTTAAATTTTCATATGCCTGATCAAGTATTAGATTGGCATAATCACATTAGTCCATATCATGGTTATATAAGTATAGATCCAAAAAAAACTGAAACTGTATTTGAAAATTATAAGATTGTAAATGAACTGGGTAATATTTATATTGGCCCAGGACATAGACAACATAAAGTTGAAGTTATAGAATCTTTTGATACTCCTAGAATAACCATAGGTTTTAATGTAACTGATACACCACGACAAGTTTATAGAAACATTTTTAGTTTGATGCCCATATGAAAGAATTTAAATTTAAAGTTGTTGAAAATGCAATTACAGTAGAGCTAGCTAATTTTATTTATAATTATTTTTTACTTAAAAGTGATGCAGTAAAACACATGTATAATAACAACATGCATGATAAGTGGAGAATATTAGGATATTGGGATGATGACCAGGTACCAAATACTTATTGTTGTTACGGAGATTTTGCTACCGAAACTTTATTGTTAAAAATGATTCCTCAAATAGAAAAATATACGGGTCATAAAATAGTACCTACATATTCTTACACAAGATTATATAAAAAAGGGGACATACTAGCTAGACATAAAGATAGACCTGCTTGTGAATTATCAGCTACAATTAATCTTGGTGGAGACCCTTGGTCAATCTACATAGATGAAACAGGTGCTGATAATGTTATCAACTGGAAAAAAAATATAATAAAAGAAAACGCTCCAAAAGGAACCCAAGTGTTTTTAAATCCAGGAGACATGTTGGTATACTCTGGTTGTAAATTAGAGCATTGGAGAGAACCCTATCTAGGAGATTTATTACATGGTCAAGTATTTTTACATTACAACGATGCTAAAGGTAAATTTGCTGTAAATAACATATTTGATAGAAGAGCAATGTTAGGGCTACCTTATAAACCCGGTGCACCTTTATAATGAACAATTACTTAGTGATTGATAACTGGTATGAAAAAGATAAACTAAAACAAGTTATGAAAGAATTAGATTATCTTTCATGTACACCCATGGTCAGAAGTGAAGAAGGTAATATATCAGCAACAAGGCCAGATGGAACTTCAAAAGCAAAATCATCGCGAATTTATCCTGAGAATTTATATAGCCCTCAAGGATGTGCTAACTCTCCAATACTAAGTTCATTACAAAAAATGCAACAAAAAGACTTTCACGACAAAATATCTAAAACATTTGAAAACACAGGAACAGCTTTAGCTGAAAATTTTATTAGCACAAATGCTTCCTCTACTATAATTAGCTACTACGAAAATAATGATAAATACGATGAACATTACGATGTTTTTCAATTTACTGTTCTTATATGGATCTACAAAGAACCCAAATCTTTTTTAGGAGGTGATCTAATTTTTCCAAGATTAAAAGAAACAATAGAGTGTAAAAACAATAGAATGATCTTATTTCCAAGTTTTTACTATCACCAAGTAACTCCCATAAAAATGAAAGCAAAGAAAGAGGGCTATGGGAGATATGCAATAACCCACTTTTTCTTTAGAAAATTTTAATTGAAGTAAAAGATGTGTTAATATATAGTAGCTGTCAACTCAAAGATTGGTGTAGACCTTTCAATGAGAACACTATAGTGGAGACATATGCTACAAAAATTAGGATTTTTACCTGGATTCAACAAACAAGTCACAGAAACTGGGGCCGAAGGTCAATGGTTCGATGGAGATAATGTGCGTTTTAGATACGGCACTCCTGAAAAAATTGGGGGCTGGGATCAATTAGGTTCCGATAAATTAACAGGTGCTGCAAGAGCTCTTCATAATTGGGATGATAAAGTTGGATTAAAATATTCTGCGGTAGGTACTAATAGAATATTATATGTATTTTCAGAGGGTGTGTTCTATGATATTCATCCTATAAGAACTACAATTACCGGAGCTAATTTTACAAGCACCTCATCTTCACCAACAGTTACAGTTACAGTTACTACCGATCACGGTTTATTAGAAAATGATATAGTATTATTTGATGCTGTATCTGGATTATCTGGATCCACTTTTACAAACGCTACGTTTGAAGATGAAAAATTTATGGTAACTTCGGTTCCAACTACTAAAACGTTTACAATAACAATGGCTACTAATGAAGTTGGCACTCCTTTAAGTAGTGCAGGTTCTGCTTCGGTTCTATGTTATTATAGTGTAGGGCCCGCTAAACAAGAACAAGGTTTTGGTTGGGGAACAGGTTTATATGGAGGTACGGTGAGTGGAGCAGCAACTACAACACTAGCTTCTAGTATTAATGATACAGTAACCGATATTCCTTTAACCAGTTCTGCAGCTTTTCCCTCTAGTGGAACGATTAGAATTGGATCGGAAGATATAAGTTTTACAGCCAATGACACGTCAACTAATATTTTAAGCGGAGGAGCTAGAGAAGTAAACGGAACAACTAAAGCAGCACATAGTGGAGGAGATACAGTAACAAACATTTCAGCTTTTACTCCATGGGGACAAGCTTCATCAACCACACAGTTTACATTAAATCCAGGTCTATGGGTTTTTGATAATTTTGGTACAAAATTAATTGCACTTATATATAATGGTGAATGTTTTGAATGGGACGCAGCAGCTACAAATGCAGTAACCAATAGAGCAACTATTATATCGGGAGCACCGACAGCTTCTCGTCATGTATTGGTATCAACACCAGATAGACATTTAGTATTCTATGGAACCGAAACAACTATTGGTGATAAGACTACACAAGACGACATGTTTATAAGATTTTCAGATCAAGAAAATATTAATGAGTATACTATTACAGCAGATAATACTGCGGGTTCACAAAGACTAGCTGCAGGATCTAGAATTGTTTCAGCTATTAAAGGTAGGGATTCTATTTATGTTTGGACGGATACTTCTTTGTTTTTAATGCAGTTTGTTGGATCACCATTTACATTTTCTTTTGCTCAAGCAGGCACTAACTGTGGTCTAATTGGAAAAAACGCGGCTGTTGAAGTTGATGGTTCTGCATATTGGATGTCGGAAAATGGTTTCTTTACTTACGATGGTCAGTTAAAATCTATGACATGCTTAGTTGAAGATTTTGTTTACGATAATCTTAACTCAGTTCCTCGAGATTTAATTAATGCAGGTGTCAATAATCTTTTCGGGGAGATAAATTGGTTTTATTGCACAACTAATGCAACAACAGTTGATAGAGTAGTTACATACAATTATCTAGATTCGACAACTAAAAGACCTATTTGGACAACTGGTACTTTAAATAGATCTGCCTGGGTGGATTCTGCTGTATATGATAAACCACACGCTACACTTTATGATCCTACTGACAACGCTTCTTATGATGTTACTGGAAACACGGACGGAAGTAGTATATACTATCAACACGAAACAGGGACAGATCAAGAAAATGCAGGCGGTGTAATTACAGCAATTACTGCTAACATAATTTCTGGTGATTTTGACATAACACAAAGAAGAAGTAACACAGGACAAACAGTAGGGACACCTGATTTAAGAGGAGATGGTGAATTCATTATGAGAATTACTAGATTTATTCCAGATTTTATAGATCAAACTGGCGACACTCAAGTTAGTTTTACAACTAGAGACTACCCAAACAGCGCTGCAACAACTACAAATTTTACAGCAACCACTTCTACTACTTTTAAAAGCACGCGACTAAGAGCTAGATCAATTGCATTAAAAGTGGCTAACACAAGTTCTGGTCAAGACTGGAAACTTGGCACGTTTAGATTAGACATTGCACCGGGAGGAATGAGATAATGGTAGCTTTTTATAATGCAGGTGATCAAGAGCTTTACAAAAAATATCAATATATCCCTCAAGAGCAATATAGATTAGGTCTTAATTTACCAACAGATGCACCGGCACCTGTAACTAATCAAGGTATTGTTGCAACTAATGCTTTTACTGGCGGGGGTGGAGGTGCTTTTGATCCATACAATATAGACATGAGCACAATCAGACAAGACTACAATGCATTTCCAAGTAGACAGGCTGGTGAAATATATTCTAAAACATTTAATCCACAATCTACTTTTGATCCAAATCTTATTAGAGCTCAAAACACAGCTAGTTTGATTCGTAGTTATGAGTCAGGCACAGGACCTGGAATAATGAGGTTAGGTAATACTGTCTTTGATGCTTCAAAATTTAGTCCTGAACAAAGAGCATCTATTTTAAAAAGTGCTGATAATTTTATAGATGATGCAAGGATGCAGTATGCGACTGAAGGACAGTTTGTTGACCCATATGACCCTAACTATTCTTCAATGACAGAAGCACAAAAATTTATGGACAACTATCCAGAATATTACGGAGTAAATGAAAAAGGGGTTCAGCTTCCTGGAATATTAGGAGCAGGTCTAGAATTTTTAAAAAGAAAAATGCCAATTAATGAAAGAGCTATCATGGAAAATGAAGCAAGAGGTGCAGGTGTATTTACAGATGACATAGGTAGAATTGTTACTGATGATTATAATACTGCTGGCGGTATTATGGCAGGATACAATCTTAGTAAAGTAGATGCAGGTACATTTGATAAACGAAGAAGCACAATAGAAAATACTTTAGGCAGTAAATATGGTTTAACTGCTGGTCAAATCAAAGCTGCTAAAAACGATCCTAACTACACTGGACCAGGTAAAAATTTAGTTGATAGATTAGGTTTATTAGATGAATCAGAAGAAGACATACTAGGGGCACGTAAAAAAACAGAACTAATTTATAAAATGAAAAAAGATAAGAAAACAGCTGATACTACTGGTACTGATACTACTGATACTACTGATACTAAAAATAATAATCAAAATCAAGGT
>CENH01000263.1_pt1 | contig 11527 bp, 20 predicted proteins | sample 530171 | NCBI WGS metagenome assembly CENH01 (sample SAMEA2591132, study PRJEB7988) | marine metagenome | biome: marine biome (ENVO:00000447); feature: deep chlorophyll maximum layer (ENVO:xxxxxxxx); material: saline water (ENVO:00002010), including plankton (ENVO:xxxxxxxx) | depth 70 m | reverse complement strand
AAACACAAAGTTGCCAGTTATACCACGGATGTCCTTGAGATCCTCGATGAGTGCTAGTCGTAGCTTGGCATCCCGAGGTGGTGGTAAGGCAATGATCTTCTGTTTTTCAGTTTCTACTATAAATATGCACCTGGATGTGAAGCCACCACCAACTGCTTCTAGTGGTAGGATCTGAGGCAACCAGTCTGGTGCGACCGCAGCTAGTATGTTAAGGAACATACCCTCGATCTTGTCAGTACCCTTGTTCTTGGTATCGTTAGTCCAAACCTCGTGGCTATCATACCAGTCTGTGATGTCAGCTAGGAACTTTATGTTCTTGACACCAGTAAGTGTAGCAAACTCTTTGGAGAACATTGTAATAGATGAATGCACACCTTGCGAGCCATCTGGATTGAGGTAGTTTTTCTTGGCTTTGTTCATGCGTATGAGTAACGCTTCAGGAGTAATGGCCTCTGCAGCCATATCAAGATTGAGTTGCCTAAAGATGTCCTCACCAATACCTAAAGCCAGTCCCTTCCGTACTTTGCCACTAGGCCCAACTATTATTATGTAAAAGTTAGGATACTTCTTGTCACTACCGAACTCGAAATACACCTTGCGTGCTAGCGCACCAGCTATACAACTGATTGCAGTCCATGTGTGGTAGGACTTGGGTGCTTCGGTGTTCTCGGTATATTTTAAGTACGCAGTGATCCAATCGCCTTTAATACTTCTTGGCATTGTTCCACCCTCTCATGCAACCACAACTTCGTGTGTGACCACGCTTAAGGTCGGACTCTCGGACGCACGTTTCGCTACCGCATTTGCATTTGCACTCCCAAAACTTGCGACTGTACTCGTCCTTGCTGTGAAACCTCAAGACAGTTAACCATCCTATCGTCGTGCCTCTAGTAATTTCCATGCAGTGTCTCCTACTTCTTGAAATGTCGTTTCTACCATGTGGCCCCAGCTAAACCCGATCTTTATGTCTGTCTCGACTCGAAAGGGTATCCCAGCGGGGGACGTTAGCTCAGGCTCCATAGCGTGCTTAGCAATAGAACAGAACCGAGCTAGTTCATCTAGCCTATCAGTAGGGTACTGGAATAGTATGCTGTCGTGTACGTTAGCAAGCATCTCCCCAGCCACACATTCGGCATGAGGCGAGTGATATAAATCTATCATCGCCATGTTTACCATCCATGCGGACACAGACTGTGGCAGGTGCGCCACAGCATCTTTGAGCATAGCATCATCGACCAACCCAAGGAACGCTCGGTACTGGTTCGAGATATTTCGTAGTCCACGATCGGACTTCACATCTGCTCGTACTTCCTCCCACCACTCAGGTAGTCTGCTGTAACCTGAGAGGTATTTGTTACGGGCTTCTATACACTCGGCCTCTCCCATACCAGTCTCGAGGCTGAACTGTCTAGCACCCATCATGTAGTTCAGGGCGTGGTTACACTTCTTACCCATCTGTCGGACACTAAGCGTGCGTGGTAAGAATGAACCCTCGGTTAGTAGTTTAAACGGAGCCGAAAGAGACTCGACTATCAACTCAGAACGTATGCGCTCGATCTCTTCGGGGTTAGTGGTGTGACCTATTGCCTTGTTCTCGGCAAGGATCGCATCAAGTGGTATGCCTGTCACCATCTCAGCAGTGGCTGAGTGTGGATCTACTCCGGTGGTGATGACACCTATCATTCCAGGGTCATTGGCTAAGTAAGCTGTGATCACCCACTCGGACTGTCGTTTGTCCATCTCGATGAGTAAGCAGTCAGGGTCAGCTACTAGGAATGCTTTCATCTCTGGAGGTACGTTCTGAGCATTCATACCAGATCCCCAGAAAGTCTTGCCAGAAGAAAGCCTGCCAGTACGAGTGCCCCGTGGTCTGTACTCGGAACGGAACCTTTGGTCTTTGTCGAACTCTATATCAAGGTAAGTAGAGAACAGCTTGTTCCGTTGTCGCAGTTGCTGAATGAGCTGGGCAGAGTACAAGCCTTCCCTAGCAGAAGTTGACTTAGCTAGTTGGGCAAGGGCCTTATCATCGACTGTTGGTTTGCCTGCTTTGCGATACGGAGGCAACCCTAGCGTGCCGTAGAAGTATGTCATGCACTGCTTGGGCGAGTTATAGTTTATCTCCATACACTCATGGTTGGATTCCTTCTGGACTACGCCCTGCAAGCTAGCGTCTAGGGATGTGATCTCTTCTTTGAGGCGTTGCTTGACTAGCTCCAACTCTTTCATATCGACGTTGATACCACGATACATGAGGTAGATTAGAGGCTCGTACATAGAGATGGTCTCGGTGTACTGCGAGATGAACTTGTCAGATAGGACTTTGTCCTTGATCTTTTCCCACACCCTATATGTAGCTATACAATCTTTGCCGTTGTAGTACAAGAAGCTCTTGCGATCACCGATGCCACGTTTCCAGAAGCCACCCTCGTCTTTGTAGTATGGTATGGTAGTATACATCGAGGTGAGAAACTGTAGAGATTTCTCGAACTCAGGATACATAATGTGGTGGGCTATCATAGTGTCGTGGATTTTGGCTCGGACTCGTAGGTAGTCAAGTCGCCAGAGCATATTCATATCGTAGATAAAGTTCTGGCCTACTACTGTCTTGGTAGGATCGTCTAGGAACTCAGCGCAGATGCGCCACATAATAGCACGCTCTGGGATGGGTCGGTCTAGGTTGACTACCATTGCTGAGTCTTCATCCTTGGAGAAACCTATACAGAATACCTGTCCACCTGCTACCTCTATGTCACAACTAACGTGGTCTGCATCAGCTAGATACCGCTCGACTACATTGGGAGCAGGATCTATGATGATGTTCATGTCAGGTGGTTTGTATGGCTCTGGAGTACAGTGGCGTTTTGCCTTGCTCAAGTCTGCACTTATAATGTATCGGTCAGGTGTGTTGAAACCAGATGTAAAGGGATTGCGGGTAGGAATGACTTTGAAGCCATTGTACTGGAAGCAAGAGCCACGTAGCTTGTCTAGCCTGTGGTCTTGTAGAAGGAAGGTACAACTGACTCGACCCATCGGAACCACCACGTGTGGTTTGAGTAGTTCGAGTGCAGACTTGAGGTCACGAGCTAGGTTCGCACCACGCTCAGTGAGCACACCCTTGGTGTTCATAATGGCACCCTCGGGTATGTCAGTAGGATTAGCACAGACCACGTAGGCGTCGTTGTTGGAGATACCTGCATGGGCTAGTATGAGGTGTAGGTTATGCCCACCACGGCCTGAAATAATACTACTGTCTGTGTATGCTCTCGAGGCAGGTCGGTCTATTACAAGGATTAGTTTGGCTTTTTCGTTTCCCCATGTCATTTGGTAAGGCTCTCTAGTAAGGTTGCTTTGTCAGAGTCTGACATCCCGCTAAGTGCTTTGACTATTTGTGCGTAGTCAGACAGTTTCTTCTTGGACTCAGATCGAGTTACTTTCTTTGTGGCTTTCTTCTCAAACACGTTGACGTATGCTTTCTTGTCAGCATCGTTTCGCTCTAGCAAAGCAGATACCTCAACGTGGTCTAGTTCGAGGAAGTTTTTAGCTAGGTGATCCAGTTTCATTAGAAGGGTAGTTCGTCTGAGGATTCTGAATCATCTGGCTTTTCTGAGTTGCCTACCTTGTAGAAGAATGCTCCGGGTGCTTCTTCGCACTCAGAAGATAGTAGCCAACACGCTCGTCGTATGGATGGGGCTTCATGGCCCCAAGCAATAGCTTCCTTACCACACTCAGGACAATGCAGAGTAACGGATGGTTGCTCCATGCCGTTGTCGTTGGTGGCCGTGCCGTACGTAACAGTACAGTACATAGATGTTCTTGTTTTGCTTTCCATTAGTTTAGTAGGTTAGGTTGTTCATCATCGTCTTCATCTATAGACTCAATATACTCGTTAAGGTGGACACATATTGCACAGATTTTAGCTACCACTTTTGCTATGTCATCTGGCATCTCTTCTGGCTTTTTCCAGTGCATCAGTTTGTTAAGCAGGTCAGGTATCAGGTCATTGATTACTCTGCTAGTGACTTCTGCAAACTGTTCATCATCCTTGATTCTAGTCTCCATAGTAGCCATAGTCTTCATCGGTTCCAAATCCAGCAGAGGCTAAGGCTTCTCCATCATCCTCGTGGTCTGGTTCTATGTCATTGTGCCTCTCAAGACAACTCATACACGTTATGTGTCCGTTGTCGTCCTTCCAGTCTAACTCTTCTTTAGCATTGAAGATGTCTTCACACTCGTCACATTTTAACCAACTCATCTTGTTCCTTTCTATCATAGAATTTAACGTATTTATTACCACGCATACGTTTTGGGCGTGCTCTAGGTGGTTTCCTACGAATCTCACGGATCGCCTCAACGCTAAGGCCGAGTCACTCCGCTTCTCGTAGTTCATATTCCGTGTACTGAGTCATAGTCATCTGTGTGTACTTCAGGGTCGAAGGGATCACCATCGTGATCTGGCTTGCGGTGCATCTTGGTAGCGAGGAATGCCCGTAGCATACGAGCACCCTCACCACGTGGTAGGCTTTGCCACCAATCGTGCATCTTAGAGTTTACCGCAAACGTGATAGATTCTCTTAGATGTCTCATGGTTATTGTAGGTTGCGCACAGCAGACGCAAGGTCTTGCAGGGAGTTGTTGATTTCATGTAGTGAATGAGCAATCCTGTCATTATCCTTGCTCATAGACTCTAGTGTAAGATGTATATCCTTTAGTACCAGATATGCTTCATACGAATGAGTCTGCCAACTAGCCTTTTGTGCATCGTTATACTCTTCTCTTGTCCAAGTCATATTTTGTTTTGTGTTTGGTGTGGTGGGAGCCAACCCTCTCATGAAAAGCTGACTCCCTAAAAGGAACATATGGATAGCCATGAGGGTAAATGGAGAGCACCTCATGGTCCATGGTAGGAGGTTATTGCCGCCACCCCCTACTGGGCGGAAGAGTGGCTACCCTCTCGGTGCCTTAAGCCGAGTGCGTCCTGCCAGGGTCGCTATAGGGTAGCCGTGTTCTTACTTCTTCTTTTTATCCATCTGCTCGAAGGGATCTGGATCTGCATCGGAAGGGGCAGTCAGTTCAGCATCAGCAGAGAATTGTGGGTAGCGGATACGATTGCGGTTGACTCCGCTTTCGTCCTGCTCTACCGTGATCTTGCAAGGTGCGCTTGCTTCACGGCCCTCTGCCATGTGAATGGCTATGCCAGATGCGTCTGCAGGGATTTGAAAAGCTATGCACCATCTCTTAAGGTCGAGTGTGCGTCGCTTACGCTCGTCATCTTCCATAGCGGAAGTTGGGAGCATGATCCAGTCATTGATTAGGGAGTAGTCTCCACCCCCTATGATTTGGTAGGTAGCTGCGATCATGGGGTTCCCTTTCTTGGAACTCTTGAACTCAGCACGAACTATCTTAACATCATAGAAGCCTTCTGGAGCACTAGAGCGTTCCATTACTTCACCGATGTCGTCTAACAACACTTGACTTAAGTCAACTACTTGATCTGTCATAAGGATCTCCTATTATGACGTTTTAGATTGAGCTAGGATCGAGCCTAACCCATACTTGTGAGGTTTACTCATATCCTTGATGGTTGCATCTACATAGTAGTCAACGTTCTCAAACGAGCGACGTATCCTCATGTTCTGCTCATCAGGACGAGTAACGAGGACGAACCTGTCCTCTGCTTCGGTGCTTCTTGACATACATTTATATATGTCACTAAAGAGCATCGGTACACGAGTCTTCAGTTGTCCAGTCAGCACCAAGTCCATGACCTGCTTACCAGTCATATCATCACGCTTTAGCTCATCGTGTGCTGTTGCGTAAAGTAGGATTGGCAGGCTTGTCAACTTGCGGACTACGTTCTCTACATTAACTATCTGTGCGGACCAGTCATCCTGCTGTGGTTGACAGCCCATACGATTGTTGATGTAAAGGATTCTATCCATGATGGCTTTGCTCATAGACGTAAGGGAATCGATCGCTACTACGTCGAAGTCTAGGATCTGCTTGGAGGATATAACCTCGTTGAAGTCCTTACGAAAATCTTCGTACGCATTAGGTGCGACACCTTGGTCTGGAGCTACACGGCCACTCTGGTTAGCTTTGGAGGACAAACTACGAGTAGCAATCTCAACGTCGTCAGGAAGATACAGCTTATAAGATATGTCTGGATCACCTGCGAGTGTGTTGATGCTATTCTGTTCGAACGCAAACACTAGCTTCTTGCCTGGTATGGTCTTTAGTTGCATGGTCTTACCTGACCCTGCTGGACCTACCAAGAGGAAGCTAGGATGCTGGCGTTGGTAGTTGTTTGCTTTGCTTAACTCAATCGGCATTGGCATACTCCACATAGGGTGTCCAAGCACGCTCGGTAAAGCCTTGCGGTGGTGCGCCGTTAGCAAGCAACTCATTGTGGTCAGGATACATACGACAGACATCTACAAACTGACATCTGCCATACTTACCTTGGCACGAATCGGTGTTGCGTAACCACTCACCTGTGGCCATAGCATGATCAAACTCCTTGACATACTTCATTACTTCGGTGTGCCATTGTAGGACAAGGCGTTCATCGTAGTAAATAGGTATGCGTTTGAAGTAGAACTGCGTCTTATGCACTAAGGCAGCATCTACTATGACACCCGCTATGGGTAGGTCACTTTCGATCTCGCCTCGTGCTCTGAGCCAGTGCAGTGCAAACATATAGCCTTCAACTTGGCTGTTTGGTGAGAACGAGTCAACAAACGCAGGTTGGAAACCAGAGGACTTACTGTATAAGGAAGAGGTTTTGTGCTCTACTAGCCATAACCCTTCGTCGCTTGCGATTATCTTATCAGTTCGTCCGCCGTACCAGTAGCGTGTGTCCACGTCGTCTAGTGGGACTATAAACGGAGCCTCACTTTCTATGAGTTCCCATCCATCCATGATGTGCATCATGTCAAGATAGTATTGGAGGAACATATTCTTAGCACGAATGGGTGTACGCTTAGGGTCTGTCTCAAGATCCTCAAACGAGGGTGTCTCAGGATAGCCTGCATCAGTCCACTCTTCTAAGAATGCCTTGTACGCTGTGTCGAGCATGATCTCAAGGAAAGCATCTGAGTCTTTCACTTTGTTCCACTCGACACGACCGAGCTTATTGGATTCGGTGCGTGTATTATAGAATAACTTATACATAGCATCGAGTCCGTTATGCCAGCCACGACCAAAGGCTAGGCTTGCTGGCTCAGGGCCATCAGTTACCCAGTCTTTGACGTAGCGGTACAAGGCTCTCCTACGACAATCACGAAAAGAACTAACAGTGCTATTGTCTAGCACTAACTCGTTATCATTGCGTAATAGCATAGTTGAGCCTCCGGATTATTTGAGCTGGTCAATAACAGCTTTGCGATCGTCTTCAGAGAGACCACCTAACTGCTTCATGAGCTTCTCAAGAGGTGACATCTTCTCACGGCCACGCTTGGACAAGTCAGCATTAGCTACTACGTCCTGCACCTTGGCTGGGTTGTCACCTGCCACAATACTAGCACGAGCACGCATACCAAGGAAGCCCTTAGTACCACGCTTGAAGAAGTACATGATGTCTTCTTCGCCATGTAACTCAGTGGCATCGGCTAGTGTTTCACCAAATTCGAACTCGCACTCTACTGATACGGGTTCGCCATCACCGTTAGCTGGTACAGCAGCAAACGTCATTTTATCCGCCATAAGTCACTCCTTATTAGCGAGGTTAAGCTCATACAGAGTACGAGCAGAATCCGTACCCCAGTGTTCACTATGAAGCTGGGTGTACGCTTCCAACAAAGCCTGCTTGGATTCAGGCGTTGCTAGGTTCAGAACCTCCTGTACGAGGGGATCATCTTTTCTAGCTAAGATACGTTCTTCGTCTGATAGTGCAGATACATCACCGACTATCTCAACGCTTGGAGCAGACTCCGCACTCTGGGATAGCTCGGCAGGTTTCTCCCGTTCGACCTGCTTCTGAGCTTGCAGAGTCTGCTCTATGAGTTGTTTTATATCGGTTTTAGGTGGGGATGTGGTAGGCTGGAGTTCCATAGATGGTAGGTTGATGTCCTCATTGTCACCTGACATCTGTGCTAGCTTGTCTGCTATCTCCGCAGGTGTACGATCAGGTATGTGACCATCCCTGCGGAGCGTAGCTACTGACTCAGTTAATAGGGTTATAAGTATCTGAGGTATAGACTTACTACCTATGTTACCACCAAAGGCTTCTATTGCATCGTATGCACCGACCACTGTTGAGTGGGAAACTCGTAGGTGATAGACTTTAGTGCCAGTATTTTCTATTGCCATCTGTAACTGTGTCCTCTCTCCTTTACGTTCTGGGTTTTGTCTATGCCATTCTCTGCGTTTTTCTTGAGCGTCCATAATATCAAAGTGGTGTAGGGTGTCAAGCCTTTTTTAAGGAAAAAATATAAGGCTATTAGGGTTAGGTACATAGGGATCATAGGTCGTATAACTCCCAATCTTCAAGGAACTTGTCATGCCAAACAACGTAGGTACGTTCCATATAAGACTTGAGTAATTCCTCACGTTCTATGACAGACATCTTATCGTACTTGGTCTGACATAACTTTTCAATGTTGTCTTCGTTGTGTTCTGGGGGATCTGGGAGGTCAGGCTCGGCTGTCTTCCACGCATCGTACCCCTGCATTGGATCTCTCATTTGATTAGGCTCTGTAAGAGTTTAGCTTTATCTTCAGGTGACAATCCTGAGATCACTTGGTCCATGCTCTGCTTCTTGGCAGGTTTGGGCTTAGACTTCTTCTCCATGCCGTGCATAGATGCTACCTGTCTGCGATTCATCTCAGCATGGTACTCAGCACGCTCTAAGCCTTCCGCACTTGCATACCACGGAACAGCTTCGTTAAGATATTCCTGCACATAGTCTTCCATAGCTTGACGTAGTGGCTCACGATCCTTGAGCTGTATGAGCAGGTCTGGCTTCCAGTACGGAAGGTCGTGTCGCTTGTTAGCGAGGTTCATAAGTTCTTGGCATAGCTTAGACAACACAGCATCCATGTCAGTCTTGATGATGCTGTATGGGTGAACACCATCCTGGTATCCTGCTTCTATGAGCCGTTGCCTCAAAGCGTTGTCTCGTTCTGGGTCGTAGGGATAGGCTTGCATGATCCGTGATTGAGGTAGTTATGTACTAGGGATGTAGCCTCTGCTAGTGTGAACTTAGGGTCTAGCATGGGCCGTGGGTTATGCCTGAATAAGTCTAGCTTGCCAGTGTGTGTGGCATGAATCTGATAGGCCAGATCCGAGATAGCTGTATCAGACCAGAGTAGCTTGGCGTGTTGCCTGTCAAGGTAAAGGTTTATGGCATGGTACAGGCCAACGGGTCTTTCTGGGAACATAGCTTAGGTGTAGTATAGGGTTAAAATATGTATATATAATAAAGAATGCAATTCTTATGCCATCCATTTCGGTTTGTCTGTACCCTTATTCCATGTAGCAAAGCGAGACTTGTCATGCACATAGTATCTGCGGTACGCTGTAACTGTGGACCTGTCTTGGTATTTATCTGGCATACATTGTGGAGGGTCTGACCAAGGTTTGTCTGGTATATTGTGTGGTGCTACCGACAATGCAAAGTCTAAATTTGTTTGGCATTTGTGTATCTTATCATATCGTTTAGCATACTCACAGCATAACCCTACAAATAATTCGTATAGCCAGTTGTAGTGCAGTCTATTTGTACGGCACCATATAGTAGAAGGATGGTTAGGATATGCTTTTTTATACAAGATGTCTGGGGCATCAGCACCATCTAATATGCGGTGTGCTGTGGACAGCATTTGTGCTGTTTCTAATAGCATCTTGACAACGTGCTTGTCACAGTGTGCTTTAGCACATAGCACTGGATCTTTATGTAAATAGAATATATTCATAGCAAGTAATAGTTTATGGTTACACTAGAAACAATGCAATCGGTATGCCAAAATTGGCGGTAGCATAAAAAAGTTTATATATTAGACAAGTGTTCCACTTGTTTTTGTACCTTAGTTTTGTAGTACGAAGTATCTACCAACGCTGTGGTGTTGCCCTGTTTGTCGGACTCAAACCACTCGGTGTAAACATACTTATGCTTTGGATCATCCTTAACAAAGATAAACCAGTCACCAGATTCTATCTCAGTACGATAGCGTGTGTTGCTGTTGCGATCTAAAGTAAATATGAACGGCTCAAACTGTTGCTGAAAGTATCTGCATGGTATGTCCATGAGATCAAGCACTCCGTTGAGACGCTCACGTGTGGTAGGTGTATTCCAACCTGCCAAGGACAACATAACGACACCAAGAGTGTCAGTCTTTTGTGCTATCTTATTACCATGCAACCATAGGCTCTTACCATCAGTTTGTGTGTTACCACTTACCTTGGTATCACCACGTAGGAATGCACGGCCTGTTTTCTCTGTTACTACTCGCATATTGTATCCTTTCTGCTACCGCCCACAGCAAGCACAGCATAGTGATTAAGGGTTAGAGTGTGTCCTCAGCAGTTACCTTTTGGGTTCTAACTTTATTGAACAAAGTAGAGTCTGCTAGCCTACGCAAAGCATTGGTTTTCTTGACTCTGTACTTACCATGCTGTACTCGTAGCCTGTTGTTGTAGGATAGTGTGCCGTTAGCTCGCGCTATCGAACGTCTGAGCTGTCGCCATGTAGCCATTGTGTCGCTTTCTGTGCTTTTCGCACTGTACTATGCGTTGATATTTATCCAACTTGTTACCTATACTAGCTGGCATCCGGTTAAGGTTAAGCTCTTTTAGCATATAAGAACTGGTAGCGACTAAGTAGTCTTCGACTGTAAACGGGCGTAGCTCATTCAAGCACGCTGTGCATTTGTAGCCGTAGACTACTGTGTCTGACTTGACTTCGCCTTTCTCTTGTAGATCGTATAACATACTACGAAAAAACTCATGATGCAGACTCATTGCTTCAATGCGTTTCTCTGTGAGTACGTTGTACTTCTCTACTAGCTGGTCAAGCTTGTTAGGGAATGCTCGTTGCATTATGTCCTTTCTGCTATGCTCACTGTGGGCGGTGCTGTGTCTCTGAGCGAGTGGTCTTTGGTTGTTGGTTGGGTTACTTACGACCTGAACAGTGGTTTATCACTTCATTGAGTGCTCCACGCTCGGTATAACTAAGGTCTTTGTACTCATTGTAAAAGCGGTCTGGCTCAGAATGCTTAGTCAAGGCTTTGACTACGTTAGAGCCAGGATAGTTAGTATGGTCACTCATAGACTTTAATACATAGTCTAAGCGTTGCACAAACAAAACATCCTCATTATCTACACCTTCGTCGAGGTGTGCTGAGTTTGCCTTTGCAGCATCATAGTGCTTTTTTAACTCCCACACGAAGTAGAAGCAGTCATAGTATGACTGGAACTCGGTCCAGATTTTCGATAGCATATCTGCTTGAGATTCTGGTACGCTCACTACAAATGTCTTTTCGCTTGTTACTGCCATATTGTCCTTTCTGACCACTCGATCAAAGACACAGCT
>CENH01020746.1_pt1 | contig 11562 bp, 15 predicted proteins | sample 530171 | NCBI WGS metagenome assembly CENH01 (sample SAMEA2591132, study PRJEB7988) | marine metagenome | biome: marine biome (ENVO:00000447); feature: deep chlorophyll maximum layer (ENVO:xxxxxxxx); material: saline water (ENVO:00002010), including plankton (ENVO:xxxxxxxx) | depth 70 m | reverse complement strand
TCGTCACCCTGACGTCGCTGTTTTTTACCCGCCTGCAGGTGCAGCACATTGGGCTGACCGTCGCTGTGGTGCTGCTCACTTCGCTGGTGTTCTCGCTGGGCGGCTTTATCAACGCGGTTTTCGCCCGTACCTTCGATGACATCTCGATTGTGCCGACCTTTGTGCTGACGCCGCTGACCTACCTTGGCGGGGTGTTCTACTCGATCAGCCTGCTGCCGCCGTTCTGGCAGGCCGTTTCGCAGGTCAATCCGATCCTGCATATGGTCAACGCCTTCCGCTACGGCATTCTCGGTGTCTCGGATATTCCGATTGCCACGGCGTTGGTGATCATGGCGCTGTTTACCCTGATTCTGTACAGCCTCAGCTACTGGCTGCTGGTCAGAGGCACCGGTCTGCGGCAATAATGGCTAAGGCCGCCACCCGGCGGCCTTAGCCATTGCAGGGGAACTCGCATGTCCGATCATCCAGCGACAGATTCGCCACTGGGCAAGTCCAGTGCCTATGTCAGCGTCTATACACCGTCGCTGTTGTATCCGATTGCCCGGCAAGCAAAATGGCAGGAGCTGGGGCTCGATCCGCAGAACCTGCCGTTTCATGGCGCAGATATCTGGAACTGCTTCGAGTTGTCCTGGTTGACGCCTTCGGGCAAGCCGGAGGTCGCCGCGGCGGAATTTGCCTTCCCGATCAAGGCCGCGCGGATCGTCGAGTCCAAGTCCTTCAAGTTGTACCTCAACTCCCTCAATCAGACGGTTTTCCGTGATCGTCGAGAGCTGCTCGAGACGCTGGAGTCGGATCTGTCGGTGGCGGCACAAGGCCCCGTGGCCGTGCGCCTGTTCAGCATGCAGCAACTGCATCAGCTGGGCATGTTTACCTTGCCGGGCCGCTGTATCGATGACGAAGAGGTAGCCGTCAGTCGTTACCACTATGACGCCTCGTTGCTGGCCCTCGACAGTGGCCGGGTGCAGGTCAGTGAGGTGCTGCACAGTCATCTGCTCAAGTCCAACTGCCCGGTCACCGGTCAGCCTGACTGGGGGTCTGTCCTGATCAGCTACAGCGGCCCGCGGATCGACTCGGCGGCCCTGGTGCGGTACTTGGTGTCCTTCCGCGAACACTCGGATTTTCACGAGCAATGCGTGGAGCGAATCTTTCTTGATCTGCTGGCGTTGCTGGGGGAGGGCGCTCAACTGACGGTCTACGCGCGCTATGTGCGCCGTGGCGGGCTGGACATCAACCCTTGGCGTTCTACCGAGGCAGGCATGCCTGAGAATCTGCGGCTGGCACGCCAGTAAGATGCTAAAACGCCCCGGCTGGCGGGGCGTTGCTGCTGGGCGGCGAGCGGCTCAGATGCCCATGTCGGCCAGGCTTTGCATCACGCTGCGCAGCGTGCCGGCGAGGGTGGGGTGGCGGGCTTCAAACTGCTCGGCCATCAGGTTGACGCCATCAACCAGGGTTGGATCTTCTTCGACGTCAGCGTCGCCGCGCTCTTTCAGCAGTCGGGCTTCCAAGCTGGTTGCCAGCGCCTGCAGGGCTTCTCGTTCTTCAACGGTCAGCTGTGAATCGCTTTCATTAAGGGTGGCCTGCAGCGACTCCAGCTGTGATTTCAGACGCTCTGTGGGCATGTAGTCTCTCCTGTCCTACGGGTTTGCTTCACTATACCCCTAGATAGACAACGCGTCCGCCGAATTTACGGCAACTCGGCTTTGCTCAGGCGTACTTCGATGTCGTCTAGGCAGCTGCCCAGCTCGTTCACGCTGTCGATCACGTAATGGGCCCCCGCGTTCATCAGTGTCATGGTGGCCTGCAGTCGCAGGCGGTCGTGGGTGTCGCTGTCCTGCTCTTCCCACTGCTGCATTTGTTGCTCGGTCAGTGCGCCGCTCAGCGCCGTGCCAACGGTCCAAAGGCCTGCATTGAGGCCGGCGCGCACGGCATCGGCGCTGCTGCATACCAGTACGCAATGACGCAAGCAGTCAGCCTGCATCTGGACGGCCAGCGTGGCGACGCGATCAGGGGCCGGAAACGGACGCAATGAGGGGCTGTCGGTCAGCACACTCTTAAGCAGGGGGCGCAGCGGCTGGCTATCCCGTGTTTCCTGGTCTGGCAGCAGCCCGGCAGCCAATGGACGTTGCGCCAGCTGCTGCAGGCAAGGCAATGCCTGCGGCAGCAGTGGCAGTGCGTCGGGAGTCGGGTCGGCGGCAGTCAGGGTGCCGGCGAGATCGAAGAGTACGGCCTCGATCCGGGGTGCGGTCATGGTCCGGGGTCCTTGTCGGAAACGGTGATGACCGCACATCATCTTGCAATTGTTTTGCAGTTTTATGACTTCGGGATGTTGCCGGGTATCCTTTGCCGCTATTGCATCTCAGTGGGCAGCCAGTGGTTCGGCACCCATGGCGAGACGTACGCTGTCCGGCACCGGAATCGGCCGCTGGCTGGCGACATCGATCCAGACCATCTTCACATCGCCATAGCCGACCAGGTCCGGTGAGCCGTTGCCGTACATCTTGTGTTCCAGCGTCAGGCTGGTGCGGCCAACCACGCCGGCATAGAGCTCCACAACGACCTTGCCCGGGTGGAATAACGGCTTGAGAAAATGGTGGGTACAGGTGAGCAGAACCAGGCCCTGGCCAACCTGACGGCGGTGCGCCCCCAGGCCGTCCAGCCATTCGATACGCGCCTCTTCGAGGTACTGGTAGTAGCGGGTATTGTTGACGTGCTGATTGCTGTCCATGTCGCCATAGCGAATGGGCAGTTCGGTGGTGTAGATCAAAGGGCCTTTGGTATCGGTCATGGGCAATTTTTCACTGAAATCAAATCGGGGTTTGCATTACACTGCGGGCCTGCGTCGGTATTGCCTGACTGACGAAACCAAGCCAGAACTGGAGAGGCCGCTGATGAACTCGCTGAAGACAGGAGTCGTGGTTGCACTGCTATCGGCACTGTCGTTGACCTGCATTACACCTGTTTTTGCCGCAGATGACTACGATGATTACCAGTCCGACTACGTTAATCCTGATCCGTGGGAGCGCTTTAACCGCGTGACCTTTCGCTTCAACGACACCCTTGATCGTTATGCAGTGAAGCCGGTTGCCAAAGGATACAAGGCGGTGACGCCCGAGTTCATGCGTGACGGTATCGGTAACGTTTTCCACAACCTGCAAGAGCCGATGAACTTCGTCAACAATACCCTGCAGGGCAAGTTCAATGAGGCTGGTGTGGACATGTCGCGCTTTCTGTTCAACACCTTGCTGGGCGGACTGGGTGCCGTAGATGTCGCCACGCGTATGGGGCTGGAGCGTAACGACGAGGATCTGGGGCAGACTCTGGGTTACTGGGGTGTGGAAAGCGGTCCTTACCTGATATTGCCTTTTATCGGCCCCAATACTCTGCGCGATACGGCTTCCAAGCTGCCGGAAAACTTCTTCAATTACAGCTACACCGGTTATATGAACGACATTCGTGTGCGTAACCAGATGTTTGCCACCGAGATGATTGATGCGCGTGCCGGGCTGCTGGATCGGGAGCGTCTGATTACCGGTGATCGTTATACCTTTGTTCGCAACGCCTACCTGCAGAATCGCGAGTACAAGGTGCGCGACGGCAACGTCCCTGACGAGTTCTAGGTTCGCCTTGTGCGGTGCCTGCGCCCGACCTGTTTGAGGTCGGGCGTTTTGCTATCTGGGCGCTGAATCAGTTCAGGCTGTCGAACTTCAGCCCGATGCTGAATTGTCCATCGCCCTCAGGCTCACAGCGGACCACCTCACCCGTTGCCTGCAATCCCTGCAGCCCGGGTGTGGGGGAAGAAATGGACAGGGTGACGGTCTTGCCTTCCTCCACCGCCTGTTGGCTGAGGACCAGAGAGCCCTGATTGGACAGGTCCCGGCAGATAACATCCAGTTCCAGGTCGCCGGTGCTCAGGCGGGCGCTGGTGTCCATGGTCATGCGCATGAAATCGCGTTTTTCACTGTACTGCTGGTCATGAAATGACATCGGCGGCTCCCGCTGCAAACAGGTACATTTTGTTGTTGCATTTCGCTGTTCATCCTAGTGCCGCCGGGGCGTGCAGACAAGCACCTGAATGCGGCCGGGCAACGGTTGCTAGATAGAACGGATGGGAGTAGTGTTTCCCCCTTGAAAACGCCGGGGTACTGCCGGCCCGATTCAGCCACCCTGTGGTCTCCGTGGAAACGCGCACCGAGACGTTGACGTAGGGACTCTATGCAGCCTTCAGGCACAACATTGCTGGTGATTGACGATGACGATCAGGTTCGCCAGCGTCTGACCGCCTACTTGGAAGAGCTTGGTTGCGACGTGTTGCAAGCCGCAACCGCCGGGGACGGCGTTGCGCTGTTTCATGATGCACGCCCGGAGCTGGTGCTCTGCGACTTGCATCTTGGCAATGGTCAGGGCTTCGAGGTGGTCCGTCAGATCACCGAGACCGGGCTGGAAGTGCCGGTTATCGTCATGTGCGCCGATGGCGCCATGGCTGACGCGGTGGAAGCCCTGCGCCTGGGCGCCAGTGATTTCCTGCTCAACCCCATGCACGACCCGGAAGTGTTGTCGCACGCCGTGCGTCGAGCGCTGGATCGCGCACGGCTGCGGTTGGAAAACCAGCGAATCCGGGAGCGCCTGGAGCGTGCCAATCGTGAGCTTGAGGTGCATCTTAAAGAGCTGCGCGATGATCAGGCCGCAGGTCACCAGGTGCAGCTCAACATGCTGCCGCAGACGCCTTGGGTCAGTGGCGAATACAAGCTGGAGCATCGACTGATTCCGTCGCTGTATCTGTCCGGCGACTTTGTCGATTATTTCCGTATTTCGGATTCTCAGCTGGGGTTCTACCTTGCCGATGTCTCCGGACACGGTTCGTCGTCGGCCTTCGTTACCGTGCTGCTCAAGTTCATGACCACGCGGTTGATGTACGAACAGCGCAAAACCGAAGGGCGAGCGAGCGGTCGAATCGAGTTCAAGCCCTCGGATGTGCTTGGTCACATCAATCGCAGCCTGATCAACTGCAAGCTTGGCAAGCACGTCACCATGCTCGGTGGTGTGATTGATGAGCAGGCGCGTACGCTTACTTACAGTATTGGCGGGCATTTACCCCTGCCGGTTATCTATACTGAAGGTCAGGCGCGTTATCTCACCGGCAAGGGGCGCCCGGTCGGCCTGTTTGAAGATGCCGAGTATCAGAATGAAACCATCGAGCTCCCGGAGCGTTTTAGCCTGACGCTGTGTTCCGATGGTGTGCTGGATTGCCTGGAAGGCTCTACGCTGAAGGATAAGGAAGCCCGTTTGCCAGCATTAATTGCCGCGCATGGCGGGACGATGCAGGGTATTATGGCGGCCCTGGGGCTGGACCCCAATAAAACCATGCCTGATGACATTTCCGTGTTGGTGTTGAGCAGGAACGCAGAATGATGACCACTGGCAAGATCCAGTTTGCCGAAGAGCAGGGCACCTTCGTGCTCAAGTTCATTGGTGACGTACGCCTCACGCTCTGTGCGGCGCTGGATTCTTATATCGAAAAAATCTTCAGCGTGCTCAGCTTCGAGTCGATCGTCATTGATCTGACTGAAACCGAGTGCATTGACAGTACATCCCTTGGCCTGTTGGCCAAGCTGTCCATCCTGTCGCGGCAAAAAGTCGGCTTTCTGCCGACGCTGGTGTCCAACCACGATGATATGAACCGTCTGCTGCAAAGCATGGGCTTTGATCAGGTCTTCAATATCGTGCCGGAAAGCACGCCCAGCTGCGAAGAGTTGCAGGATCTGCCCGCGCAGATGCTGTCCGAAGAGAAGGTCAAGCGTAAGGTGCTCGAAGCACACCGTATCCTGATGAATCTCAACGACAGCAACCGTGAAGCCTTTCGCGATCTGGTCAGCGCGCTGGAATCAGACGCCTGACGCCATTATCAGGCGCTCCAGCTTGAGTTGATCTGCTGCAAAGGCCCGAATCCCCTCCGCCAGTTTTTCCGTTGCCATGGCATCTTCATTATGTGCCCAGCGGAACGCCTTCTCGTCCAGCAATTGACGTTCGTCGACCTCACCCTGAGTCAGGGCGGGTGATAGCTGCAGGGTGCCCTGTTGCTCGCGCAGGCTTTCCAGCAGTTGCGGACTGATGGTCAGACGATCACAGCCGGTCAGAGCCTCGATTTGTCCGGTATTGCGGAAGCTGGCCCCCATGACGACGGTGCTGTACAGGTGCTGCTTGTAGTAGCGGAAGATGCGCGCCACTGACTGCACGCCCGGGTCGTCCAGGCCTGCGTAGTCGCGTCCTTCGTGATGCTTGTACCAATCATAGATGCGGCCGACAAACGGCGAGATCAGATAGACTCCGGCGTCGGCACAGGCTTGGGCCTGGGCGAAGGAGAACAGCAGGGTCAGGTTGCACTGAATGCCTTCACGTTCCAGCGCCGCAGCGGCCTGTATGCCCTCCCAGGTGGCAGCGATCTTGATCAGTACGCGGTCACGGGTAACGCCTGCACGCTCATATAGCTCGATCAACTCGACGGCCTTGCGCAGCGTGGCAGCGGTATCAAAGGAGAGGCGGGCATCTACCTCGGTGGAAATTCGGCCTGGAATCAGCTGCAGAATCTCCCGTCCGATGGCCACGGCAAAACGGTCGCAGGCGTTGGCTACCGGATCGCTGCTGTCCTTGGCGTCGGCGATGGCCTGTTGCAGCAGCGGTTCGCAGCGGGGCAGCGAGGCTGCCTTGAGCAGCAGGGAGGGGTTGGTGGTGGCGTCGGTCGGTTGCAGTTGGGCGATAGCGTCGATGTCGCCGGTGTCGGCGACGATCTGGGTGTGCTGTTTCAGGCTGTCGAGTTTCGAGGTCATGATGCTAGGCAGGTTCCATAGGGCTTTGCCTGACCTTACCCTATGCGCTCTGACAGTCGCAATCGCCAACAGGTCTTATGCTCTTTCTAGCCTGGCCTGCATCTGCTCAAACAACTGATCGAACAGCGCCAATGGCTGCTCGGTGCGATGAATGGTGGTACTCAGTTCCCGACGGAAGTGCCGAGCACCCGGCAAGCCCTGGAACAGCCCCAGCATGTGCCGGGTGATGTGGTGCATCTGTCCGCCGGCGGCCAGATGCTGCTCAATGTAGGGCCGCATCTGCGCCAGTACCTCCAGCCGTGTTGGCTGTGGGTGGTCGTCGTTGAAGAACGCCTGATCCACCGCAGCGAGCAGCCAGGGGTTGTGATACGCCTCGCGCCCCACCATCACGCCATCCACGTGGTCCAGTTGAGCCTGCATGACGTCCAGGCTGGTGAGGCCACCGTTGAGGATGATTTCCAGCTGCGGGAAGTCGCGCTTGAGTTGCTGCACTACCTCGTACCTGAGCGGCGGAATCTCCCGGTTTTCCTTCGGAGATAAGCCCTCAAGGATGGCGATGCGCGCATGCACAGTGAAGCTGGTGCAACCGGCGGCGTGCACGGTGCCGACAAAGTCGCATAGCTGCTGGTAGCTGTCGCGGCCATTGATGCCAATGCGGTGCTTGACGGTGATCGGCGTGCTGCAGGCATCCTGCATAGCCTTCACGCAGTCGCCCACCAGTTCGGGGTGGGCCATCAGGCAGGCGCCAATCATATTGTTCTGCACTCGATCGCTCGGACAGCCGACATTCAGGTTCACCTCCGCATACCCGGCCGCCTCGGCCAGCGCCGCGCACTGCGCCAGCTCCTGCGGGCTGCTGCCGCCCAGCTGCAGCGCCACCGGTTGCTCTGCGCTGTGGTAACCGAGGAACCGTTCACGGTCGCCATGCAGCACAGCACCGGTGGTCACCATCTCTGTGTACAGCAACGCATGACGGCTGATCAGTCGCGCAAAGTAGCGGTAGTGGCGATCAGTCCAATCCATCATCGGCGCAACACTGAAGCGGCGATTGGGCTCTTTCCGCGTGGTTGCTGGGCTGGATGCTGATTCTGCGTGCATTTATGACTGCCTGATTAGTGCTTAATTTCTGCTGTTTTCGGCTGTTTTTTTAAGGTGGGTGCTACAATGTAGCACCGTCTAAAAAAATGTAGCACCGCCATGGGCACCATTACAGAACGCAAACGCAAGAACGGAAAATCGAGTTACACGGCGCAGATCCGCATCAAGCGCCGAGGCAGCGTAGTTTATCAGGAAAGCCAAACCTTTGAGCGCAAGCAGGCCGCCGGCGCCTGGCTGAAAAAGCGGGAAGGCGAGCTGGCCCAGCCGGGTGCACTGGATAAAGCTGTGCGCAATGGCGTGACTGTGCGAGAGATGATCTTGCGCTACCTGGAAGAGTTCGAGCGGGTGCGGCCGCTGGGCAAAACCAAGCGTGCAACATTAAAGGCGATTGCTGATACCTGGCTGGGTGACCTGGCCGACACCGACCTAACCAGCCAGCGCCTGGTCGAGTATGCGCACTGGCGCCGGAGCGAGCAGGGTGGTGCAGTGCAGCCGCAGACCATCGGTAATGACCTTTCCCACCTGGGTGCGGTGATGTCTGTAGCGCGCCCCGCCTGGGGCTTTGAGGTGGATCATCACGCGATGGCTGATGCCCGCAAGGTACTGCGCAAAATGGGTATGGCGTCACGCAGCAAAGAGCGTGACCGCCGGCCGAGCCTTGAAGAGCTGGGCCAGCTCATGACGCACTTCTCCGAGATGCAAGAGCGTCGACCCTCATCTATCCCCATGCCAAAGGTGATTGCCTTCGCGCTGTTCTCCACGCGCCGGCAAGATGAGATAACCCGCATTCGCTGGGCCGACCTGGACGAGGTTGGCCAGCGTGTACTGGTGCGGGATATGAAGAACCCCGGCCAGAAGCTGGGCAACGATGTATGGTGTCACCTGCCAGATGAAGCATGGGCGATAGTGCAGAGCATGCTGCGGCTGGCTGAAGAGATCTTCCCCTACAACTCAAGCTCCATCTCAGCCTCTTTCACCAGGGCGTGCAAGTTCCTGGAGATCGAGGATCTGCGCTTTCACGACTTGCGACATGATGGTGTGAGCCGGCTATTTGAGATGGATTGGGATATCCCGCGCGTGGCTAGCGTTTCTGGCCATAGGGACTGGAACTCGTTGCGGCGTTACACTCATCTGCGTGGCCGGGGTGATCGGTATGCTGGCTGGCCGTACTTGGATGCGGTAACGCGTTAGTTCCGACAGGGAGTGTTTGATGAATAAGTGGCTTGTAAGCGTTGGGCTGTTGGTAACTTTTTTGTATGTTGGAGTAGGTTGTTGGTTGTTAGGTGATGGACTGTTGCAGTTAAAAGACCTCGCCCTAAATGAACTGGGTGACTTCTTGGCCGGTGTGTTCGGACCGCTCGCTCTGATGTGGTTGATACTCGGATTTTTTCAGCAAGGTATAGAGCTACGCCAGAACCGCGAAGCCCTGCAACTGCAGGTCGCTGAGTTAAATGCGTCTGTTGCCCAGCAACGAGAGCTGGTTGAAGTCAGTCGTGAGCAGTTGTTGGCTGAAACAGCAGAGCGAGAATCGCAACGCGAAGCGGCTGCCATTGCCAGAGTCCCTCAGCTCACATTGGATTATCGACGAATGGAGGCCGATGTTGAGCGGGGGTGTCCAGCAATCGTTTTTACACTTTACAACGCACGCGGACACGCTTTTCAAGTTACCGTTTATAGCGGTAAAGGTGGAGAAGGGCCGGTTTTGGCTAAGCAGGCTATTTTGCCCGAATGTGGAGAGTGGGAGTTTTCCCTTCCCCTAGCGGCCGGGTTTGCTAAGCAAGTGCGCTTGTATGTTCTCTATCAAGACGCCAAGCACCTCCAGTACCAAGCATTCTTTGATGTCTCATTGAGGCTGAAAAATGGTTACCCTGAAGTTGTAGATGTTGGACCTTTGAAATCGGCGCGCGCATCGTCCGCGTGAGGGCGTAGCCGCGCTCAGCACGCGCGGCGATACCTTCCATGCAGCTTATCATTCTCAATCACCGCCTTCGCCCGCTGATCGTCCAGGTACTTGGCCAAGTCCTGCACGTGCACTCCCTTCGCGGCTTTCTGGCTGCCTTCCATCCGCACAATCGGTAGGTCTATCTCTGCCGCCATCACCTTGCGCTGCAGCTTCTCCACGCTTAGGTGGCTGAAGTAGTCAGTGCACACCTTGTCTAGCGGTATCACTGCCAGCCCATCGTACTGCGCCATCAACAAGAACAGCGTGTTCATACTCTGTGTTCCTCCAGGCAAAGCCTTTCCTGCAGGGGCTGGCGTGGTTGCGGGCGGTTGTGTACCTGGTGGCTGATTACGCCGGCTTCACATTGGTAGCTGCCGCAGATCTCGGTCGCGAACACCTCTTGCCTGTGCTGCCCGCAGGTGCCAAAGGGCGTGCGTTTTTTGGGGCCGTTCCAGTCCTCGAAGGGACAGTGCTCGTCATCTGCGAAGCCTTGGCTTGTGAAGTGGACACAGCTGATGCAGGCTTTGGGCATCTGCACGTTGCACGGGGTGATCGTGGTCACAGGTCACCCCCACGTTGCGCTTGGCCCAGTTTGATTCTGCGCACCGCGCGGGCAGAGGCGGGGTAGTGCTTGATGTCATCGCCCTGCATGCCGTCGCTGAACTCCTGCTGCAGGGCTGCGTCTCGGTCTTGCTCTGTGCTGGTCCAGTACCGGTCTGCTGCGAATGCTTCGGCGTTGCCAGCCTGAAATTGTGGCTCGACTGTTTGTGTCGGTGCTGCCTGGTTGTAGGGCAGTCCGGGCGGCAGGCTGCTGGGGTTGTCACCGTCGCGGTACGTGCAATCGTTTGGGGTGCTGGTCGGCTTGAGGTTGCGATAGCACAGCTCCAGCTCGTCGCGTGAGGGCAGGTACCAGTCGCTGTGCTCGCCGATCTGCAGGCTCAGTATGTGCTTGGCCAGCGCGCTACCGGCTGCGGCCATCGCGCGAGTGTTCGCGAGCCCGTCGCAGTAGCTGTGCGCCTCAATGGCTTTGCCGTACTCGCCCCATTCGGCGTCTTGAATCTCGCCGGTGTCCCTGGGTGAAACGATCAGGGCGTATTCGTCGCCCTGGATCTGGAAGCGACCGACATAGAACCCACCTTCAAACGGCTCGCCGGATTTTTTCCGGGTGAGCTGATACCCCTCCACAAGCTGCGCTGCAGCACCACCCCCAGAGCGGAGCGGTTTGCTCGGTTCTGCTGCGTGGCGCACGCCTTGGGTGGGGGGATTGGCGGTTTCGCGGGTGCTGGAAGTGGGATTAATAATGCCTGCCCCTGCGGGGCAGTGACTCTTTATACCGCTGCCGTTGGTTTTGTGAGGGCGACCGTCCGGCGCGGCGCTGGCCTCATGTACCGGGCGATGGTCGCCGCCGCGCAGCAGCGCGGCAGGAGCGGCGGTGTAAGTGGCAGCGGCTGCTGTGCTGGTAGTCATGCGCAGTCTCTCCCTTCCGAAAGGTAAGCCGGTGATGCTGGCTGGCGGGGCTGCTGTGTTTGCAGTGCCAAGCGGCGGTTGTGGGCGGTCAGTTCGCTGAACAGCTGCATCTGGTACTGGTGAAACGCTTCCTCGCTGCTCCAGGCGCGTAGGCGCTGGGCAAGCGGTTGGGTGCCAGACAGGCACGGCCAGGGTGTTCCGTCGCTCGGCATCAGGTCGCGCTTCTCGGTG
>CENH01005341.1_pt1 | contig 11911 bp, 15 predicted proteins | sample 530171 | NCBI WGS metagenome assembly CENH01 (sample SAMEA2591132, study PRJEB7988) | marine metagenome | biome: marine biome (ENVO:00000447); feature: deep chlorophyll maximum layer (ENVO:xxxxxxxx); material: saline water (ENVO:00002010), including plankton (ENVO:xxxxxxxx) | depth 70 m | reverse complement strand
AAGAATCAGATGACCCAACATCTACTGCTTACTATTTAGGGTACCAAGATAATACAGGAACATTTTTTATGTGGTATGTGCCTGAATCTGAAATAAAAAATATAACAGATTTAGAAACAGATGCAGTCGGATTTACTCTTAGAAGAACAATACAAGAAGAACTACCACATACACTTATAGGTCTTAATGAGTTTAATAATTTATCTATGCAAGGTTCTTTATACTTTGCAGGAAACTATACGCAATTAGATAGTGAAAGACAAATAGCACCACTTGATGGATTTATAGAAGATATGCAAAAAATATCTGATACTTTGTATTGGTGGAAAGACCCACAGTATTTAAGGATTGTACAAGAAAACTATGCAGAAACAGGTAGTTATGATTTAAACCCTGCACAAATGGCAACATTTTTAGATAAATATCAATTATCTAGAGCAGAATATAACGCTGCTATTGAAAGAGCTACAGATACAAAAGGTTGGAAAATTAAAAAACAAACTTACTATGACCAAATAAAAGATACAGCTATAGGACTTGGTGGTAATATTTCAGATGCTGCTGCAGATTATGCTGCAGAACAATGGGCTAATGGTGTTTGGGATACAACTAAAGTAACACAACAAGTTACACAGTCAGTAGATAGTTATGCAAACTTTACTTTAGATAAAACCTTTGAAGCTTTACTTGGTGATGATAGACAAATATCTACAAAAGAAACAGAGATACAAGGATTATTAGACCAATATCTACCTTCTTATATGCATACGCAATTTGATTTAAAAGCAGAAGCAGGTAATTTAAGAAACATAGGTGGGTACAAAGATAAATTTATTGAAACATTAAAGAATAAAAGATTTGCAGACTTTTCTATGTATGACAAAGATATTGCATGGCAAGATATACTTTCAACAAACTTATCTAATGCTGCTACTACATGGGGTATTACTCCTGATGTAGATGACCCTGCAATATTAGAAGCCATAAAATTAAATGATTTTACAAAAGCTAAAGAATTGTATAAAAAAGTTGGACTTGAAAGAGGATACCAAGGTACAGTCAACTCATTTATAGAAGGCTTATCAGATGCATTTGGACAAGGAATAGTACGTTCCTCAAATTTTTTGGAAGGTAGATAATGGTTAAAGTATACAGAAAAGATTTAGATACTTTTTATGAAGTATCTGAAGAAAGAGCCATAGAATTAGAACAAGCCGGATATTCAAGGGACCCTTCTGTAGCAGGAACAGAATTTAGTGGTGGAGGTGGAAGTAGTTCTACTAAACCTCAAGGTCCATCTTTTGATTCTGCATTAGCTACAGCTAGAGCTTTATTTGGTTTTATGCCTGAAGAAGTAATAAACGAGTATGCAAAGCAATGGATTAAATATGATGATACAGAGTTAGCTATAGCTCAAACTAGACAATCTGATGCTTGGAATAAAAACTTTTCTTATCTTAAAAGAGATGACGGTACTTTAATTATGTCAGAAGCAGAATCATTATCTGTAAAAGCAAGTTATGCAGAAACACTTAGAGAAGTAGGAATAACAGATTCATCACAATTTGATAATAAATTTAATGATTTAATATCAGGAGAAGTATCAGCAGCAGAGTTTCAACAAAGAGTAGATTTAGTTTATAACCAAGTTGTTAATCAAATACCTGAAGTAGAAAGACTTTATAGAGAAAGATACAATATTAATGTTGACCAACCAACTATATTTGGTGCATTAATAGATGATGAAATATCTGACAAAGTATTAAGTGGTGACATACAAACATTACAACTACAGGCACAAGCAAGTATTAGAGGATTTACTCAATCATTTGCTAGGTTTGAAGAACTTAGAAAAGCAGGATTAACTACAGAACAAGCTGCTCAATTATATGAACAAGCACAACCACTAATTGATTTAGCAACAAATGTTGGTAGAGAACTTGATATAACAACTTTAGAAGATGCTGCATTAGGTGATGTATCTGCATCAGATAACCTAAAGAGAATAGAAGCAGAAATAGCTTCATCATTAGGTGGTCCTGACCTAGGTGCTGCAAGAACAAGAACCGGCGAAATAAGTGGACTTATTGCAGATTAGTGTCTAATATAGAATTGACGTTGCGTGGTCCGTCTAAAGACCTGCAAATCAGCTTTCAAAGCCTACGTAGAAAGCTCGTATAAAAACCGTAGAGTAAGGACTTTAATTAGTGTTACAGTAACTAAAGTCAAGTGTGGTCTGTAACCCCACGATAAGTTACCACAGGACTTATCTGATAGGGAAACACTGTGAGGAGGTACGAAATGACAGACGAATATAACGATAATGCTACTGAGGATTTATCTTCAGGTGCAAAACAGATGCGTGAAACCATTAAGAGGAAAGACGATACAATAGCCGATTTAGAGGCTAAGCTACAAATCTTTCAACAGAAAGAACTAGATTCTGCTGTATCTGAGATTGGTTTAGACCCATCAACAGGTTTTGGAAAAGCATTAAAGCAAGTGTATAAAGGAGATGTTGAACAAACTGCTCTTTTAGATTTTGCAAAGCAAGAGTATGGCTATGAGCCTGATGGCGTTCCTGCACAGGATACACCACAACCTGAACCGGAAGCAACAGTTCAGAGTGATGCTAGAGCTAGAGTAGAAGCACTTGGTCAAAATTCAGAAAGTAACGTACCCGAAGATGCACAAGAACTTTTAAAAAAAGTTAGTGATAGTGGGAACACGGTAGATTCAATACGTGCGAAACTAAACATGCTTGATGCACAAAAATAATTAAGTAATAAATATACGAGTTAAGTAGGAGGTCGTTATGGCAGCTATAGGCAGCCCTAGCCCAATCTCAGCTAATGAGATTAACAACTTTACAGGTGAACTGTTTAAAGTCACTCCACAAAGAACTCCATTATTGTCAGCTACGGGTGGTTTGACAGGAGGAAAAGTAGTTAATAGTACTTTCTTCCAATTTCAAACTATTGATAATGCTACAGTTTCTTCTGTAACACCGGGCTCAGAAGGTGGTACACCTAACTATAACGGTAGGTCACGTTCTGCAGTTCAAGGCGTTGTGGAAATTTTTCATGAAGCTGTACAACTTACATATACAGCCCAAGCTGCATTTGGAGAAATTGTGCCGTTTGACTTGGCAGCAGCCTATAAGAATAGTATTGACAAGATAGCTCTTGAAGGTACAAACCCAGTTAATGATGAGATGGCAGCTCAGCTAGAATTGGTACTTGAATTAGTAGCAAAGAAAGCAGAGTTCCAAGCATTTAATGGAACATTCTCAGATGGAACATCATCAGATAGACAAATGAGAGGCATTAATGCACATTGCGATTTATCAGGAGGTAACATTTATTTCAATGATACTAATGGTAATGGGTCTGGAACAGACCAAAAAATCCATTGGGATACAGTCGCAGGAGCAATGAAGAAGCTTTATGATTCAGGAGCACCAATGCGTGAACCTGTTCTCTTCATCTCTCCACAAATGTTATTAGACCTAAACAAAGAGCTTTTAGCTCCAACTGTTTCAGGTGCATTAACAGGAGGTATTTTACCTAGAGATAGAAATGTTGGTGGTGTTGATATTGACACAGTCGTTACACCTTTCGGTGCAATGGGAATGGCATTATCAGACAACTTACCAAGTGGCAAGGCATTTATAATTGACTTGGCATTTGTATCACCGGTATTCTTGAACATACCCGGAAAAGGCACAGTGTTTATTCGTGACCTTGACCAAAGTGCTAACGCAAGAATTGGAAAAGCAATTTACATGGAAATGGGATATGACTTCGGTCCACCTCAATACCATTGTAATATTTCTAATATTGCCTAAGTAATATTTGAACTTCAAGGGGAGAACTCCACCTCTCCCCTGAAGTTCTGCTAAAGTAGGAGATATGAATTACAGTAAATCAATAGCAAAAAATGCTTTAATAGATGTTTCAGGTAGTAATCCTAGCTCTGATGGAGTGAGTACTGATGGCATGTTATTAGCAGGTATTCAGTTCCCTGCAGCAATGTCAGGTTCTAATGTTACATTTGATTTTTCTACAGACAACAATTCATGGGTTGACGTAGTAGAAACAGATGGAACAGAAGTATCGTACACTGTATCAGCAGGAAATTTAGTAAGAGTTGACCCTAGTGGTTGGGCTTTTGCTTCATCAGGTTATTTAAGAATTACATCAGATAGTTCAGAAGCAGCAGATAGAAATATAACTTTAATATTTAGAGCTTCCTAGGGGTATAAATGAGTACCACCATAGGAAACCTGATTGACAGGGTATATAGAGAATACCTTGAACCACCTGACAATGTAGAAAGTTATTCTTATTTAACAAGTGGTATTAGCGATAGTGATACATCTATATCATATGATGGAAACCTTTTTTCTGTAGAAGAAGAAGATGCATTAGACGCAGGTGCATTGATAGAAGTTGGCAGAGAGTTAATGTATACAACTGCATTGAACTCAGTATCCAATACAATTACAGTGAAAAGAGGACAAAGAGGTACAACAGCAGCAGCACACAGTGCAAATGCAATTATAAAAATAGCTCCTACATTTCCTAGACAATCAGTATTTGATGCAATCAAAGACCAAGTAGAAAATTTATATCCAACTATTTATGCTATTGAAACAAAAACAGTTACTGCTAAAACAGGTATAAACGTTTTAAGTGGTAGTACAGATAATTATTTAATAGCTCCTGTAAAAGCAATATCACAATATACAGACTTTGATGCAGGACAAGACCAAACAACTTCGCAGTTTAGAGGAGTATCTGTAGAGGTAGTTGATTTACCTAACCCGTTTACTTACACAGATGATGCAGGTGCTTCACAAACAGTTACATATACATCAGGACCTAGTCAAGTAAAAGCAATTCAAAACTATGGTATTACATCAGGTAAAACAATGTATATAACTTTTAAAAAGAAATTTGTTGTTATCACAGCAGAAACAGATACATTAGCAAACATTGGTTTAGAAACAGAATATGAACCTATTGTAATGGCAGGTGTTGCAGCACAAGTTGTAGCAGGTAAAGACATAAATAAAATTGATAGTGCTTACATTACTGAACAATTAAATATAGCAAATGTACCTGTTGGTAGTTCTAACACAATTAGAAATGCATTATTACAATATCAACAGTTGTTACTACAACAAGCAAGAAAAGATTTGAGAGCTAGATTTCCTGAACCTGTTACATATAATTCAATTAACTACTCAACTACATAATGCCAAGAGTAGCAACTACAGACTTAATATCTAACCCAAAAAGATATGGGTATGATTTACGAATAGACAATATTCTTTTACGTTCTGCTGTAGGAATAAATAGAGAAATGACAATACAGTCATCTGATGTTAGTTCTGCAAATCAAATAAATGTAAAACAAAACCCTGAAGACTTTACATCTAATTTAGGACGTATTTATTCAAGAAATAATTTTAACGCAGGTCAAGGATTAGATACTGCACACAGAGCTGATGCACAACCGGATGATGCAAATAGATATTGGGATAGTAAAGGTGTAGATGTATTTCATGCAGATGATGAAACAGCTTATAATGTACATTTATTATTTAGCACTTCTGACCAAGGCATAAATTTTTCAGGTACAAATAACTATATTGCACAAACAACTAATGGTAATTTATATGTTACTGATGGTACAACAATATATCTAAGCACAGATGATGGAGATACATGGAGCACTGTAACTACAGGTTTAACAATAAATCATAACTTTACAGGCATAGCTGCATTTGGAAATGGTTTATATCTTACAACTTCAAATGGTACATCAGCATCAGAATTAATAAAATATGATGGTTCCTCGTGGTCTGAACAAACAACTGCACAAACAGGAAGTGGTGGACTTACAGGTGTGTGGTTTATAAAACAAAGATTATGGATAAGTGGTAATGATGGTAGTGCTGCATATTTATGGGAAGTAAATCCTTTTAATAAAACATGGTCATCTTCTGATTTGACAGACGCATCTACAATAGTAGAAATAGAACCTACACATGAAGTAACAGATGTTATAGATGGTGGTGCTGCAGTTTTAGCAAGTAGTTCTGATGGTAATATATATTCTTTTAAATTATCTTCAGGAGTATTTGTTAATCAAGGACAAACAAAAATACCTTTTGAAGAAGTACATTCTATTGCAGCTTCAGAAGGAATTATATTTTTTGGTACAAAAGAAACAGGAACAAACATTGGTAGATTTTATAAAGCTAGATTAGTTGCTGTAGATAACTTATATGTATTAGCAGAAAGACAACTTATAAAAGAATGGGATGTATCAGGAATAGATACAACGCCTGATAGTTTATTTGTATCTAGAGATAGTGTTTATTTAGGAATAAAAGAAGCAACTAATGAAGTTAATCTTTGGAGATATTATTTACCAACAGGTGGTATTGCAAGAGATATACAAACTGCAGGGAATAGTTTTGTATATGGTATTACACAAGCAGCAGGAAAATTTATTGTTGTAGTATCAGGGTCAGATGTATATAAAGAAACATCAACTTATGAAACTACAGGATACATTATTACATCAGCAGCAGACTTTTTTACAGCAGAAGAAAAACAATTTGTTGGTGCAGAAATAAGCACATTTGATTTACCTTCAAATACATCTATTGAATTACAATTTACAAATAAATTTGAAGCATTAAATAATCCAAATGATTCTTCTTTTGAAACTGCATTTACACAATTTGCAGGTACAGGTGATAGCGAGTTTCAGATTGCACCTGTTGCAAGATTTATTATAGGTAAAGTAGTATTTACATCTACAGGTTCGGCGTCACCACAGTTAAAGTCATTACAGTTTAGAGCGTTAGCAAGACCTGAATTAGTAGTAGCACAAATACCTATAAACATATCAGATAGAGTAGAAAGACCGGGTAGGAAACCAATACGAGTAAAACAACTCGGTAATAAATTATATGACAGTTTACGTACTCTTGAAGGTGATGCTGTTACTTTAGAATTGTTTGAACCTGATGAAGTTATTAGAGGAGTGGTGGAAAAAATAAGTTACCCTATATCTGAAAGAACACAAAGAGGTTCAGACTTGCAATATGCCGTTGTTACTATACGTGGTACTAGACAAACAGTTGTTAAAGCTGTTACTTCTATACATACATTTGGTGTAGCTGCATTAGGACAGTTGAGATTTGGTGGATAAAATATACTAATATGGTAGGATAGGAAAGAATTATGACAGCACAACAATTAAATTACAGTAACTTTTTTGAAACAACATTAGCTGCAATAGTTGGAGCATCAGATAATAACTTAACATTAGCAGTAGCTCCTACATCAAATGGTAGTTCTGCTATATCACCACCTTTTTATTTAGTAATTGACCCTGATAATGAAACAAACAAAGAAGTTGTATTAGTTACAGCAGCATCAGGTACAAATATGTCTACAGTAACAAGAGATGTAGAAGGTAGACATTCACCTGACCCATCACATACAAGTGGTACAACAGTACGTATGGCTGTAGTTAGTCAAATGTTTGAAGATTTACATGACCAATTAGTTAGTGGAACAATTACATTTACAAACAAAACTTTTGATGCAGAAGGTACAGGTAATGCTTTATCTAATGTTGATGTAGCTAATCTTAAATCAGGAGTTTTAGATACAGACATAAGTTCTGTTAGTGGTAGTGACGATACTCTTGCATCTGCAAAAGCAATTAAAACATATATAGATGCACAAAATGCAGCACAAAGTTCAGGTGCTAGTTTAGGATTAGTAATAGCTTTATCATGACAATTTTAATTACCATGAAAGAAGGTGGTGGATTAAATATTGATACTATTGGTAATCTACCAATAGATGAAGATATAGATTTACTTCCTGATGCAGGTGGCAATTTATCATTTGCATTTAGAGTAATAATGAACGCAATTTCTAATACAAGTAGTGCAAGTTCTCAAGCTCGTGCTATAGTATTAGGAGTATAGAAATATATTGGAGAGATAAATGGCAGAAACATTTAAGTCAAATCAGATAGCAATAACAACGTCTAATCAAGACATTGTTCCTGCAATCGCTGCTTCAACTACAGCTATAGTTCTTTCAATTAGAGCAACAAACGTAGATGGAACAAATGACGCAACAGTTGATGTACAAGTAGTAGATACAGGTGGTTCTCCTACGGCATACATAGCTAAAACAATGTCAGTACCTGCAGATACATCATTAGAGTTAGCAGGTCAATCTAAATTAGTTTTAGAAACAGGCGATAAGATACAAGGTTTAGCATCAGCTGATAATGACGTAGAAATATTTGTAAGTTATTTAGAGATAACATAGGAGTAACAAATGTCATTTGGATATTTGGGAGATACTTCTACCAAGATAAAACAACAAGTTAAAAATCAAGGTGTAATATCTATTTCTGAGGCTTATGAATTAGAAAAAGCAGACCAATTTAGTGGTAGTTTAGAATTAATAGAAACTGTAACAATATCAAGTGCAACTGCTTCTGTAGATTTTACTAGCATTAAAGGAGATATATATGAATCTCATTTTCTTACTGCAACAAATATTCAACCTGTTACAGATGGAGCAATTTTAAGAATAAGATTTAGTAATGATGGTGGTTCTTCATTTGAATCAAGTAATTACGAAATGGGTAGACAGTATCAAGATTCCTCAGGTACAAATGGAACTTCTGATAGCACTTCAATAGGTTATATAGAATTTTCAGTAAACATAGGTTCAAGTACAAATGAGAGTGGTGGTGCATCTGCTTATTTTCACAGGTTAAACAACGCATCTTATTATAGTGTTGTTGCATTAGAGTCAACTGGACTAAACGCATCAGGTGTTTATTTAAACCATTTTGGTGGTGGCACATATAAAGTTGCTGAAAAAGTTGATGGTATTAGGCTAGTTATGTCAAGTGGAGATATTGATGCAGGAGTGTATAAATTGTATGGAATTAAAGAGCAATAATGGGTAATAGTTTAAGATTTTTAAAACAAGTAAGTTTTAGTGATGTTACTGCAGGAGATGTTACTGATGTTTTTTCATCAGATTTTGATATATATAAAATTGTTTCAACAGGCTATGATGAAACAAGTGGAGATGCCAATAGAGCAAACATTAGATTTATAAATAGTTCAGGTTCTATTGACAGCTCATCATCGTATGACCATGCTTCATTAGCAATAGAGGCAGCAGCAAGTGGTGCTTATCCAACAGTAAAATCTAGTTCAGCAGACCACATTAACTTTGTTTTATATGATAATGGACAATCTGGAGCATCTAGTTCTGGACAAATTTATGTATTTAATCCATTTAATTCTTCTTCTTATACATTTGTAACTTTTTCAGAATCACATTTTCAGCAAGGATATGGAGCATCTACAGAAAAAGGTGTTGGTACTTATAAAGTACAAAGTTCTTTAACTGGTTTTAGATTATATTCAAGTGCTAGTGGTAATTTTAATGTAAGAATTAATGTTTATGGAATAAGGATAGATTCATAATGGGATTAGCACAAATATCAACAGATACAATATCATCTGCAGTATCTAGTGTAACCTTAACAGGCATAGATAGTGATGATGTTTATGTGGTTGCTTTTAGTAATGTTGGTGTAAATACTGATAGTTCTTATGTTTTATGTCAGGTTGGCACTACAGGTGGAGCAAGTACTACAGATTATGCAAGAGCTGAAAAAGTATTAAAGTCAAATACAGATTTTCAAAACAATAGTTCTAATTCAACTATTGAATGTCAGTTGTGTTATTTTATTGGAAATGCAACTAATGAAAAAGGAAATGGAATTATCTATTTATATAATATGTACAATGCAAGTGAATATTCTTTTGGAACTGTTGAAACTGTTTATATGAATGCTAGTGATAATGGTTGGGGATTAGCAGGTGGTTTTGTTCATAAAGTAGCAGAACAAAATGATAGATTTGTATTTAAAAATAGTGGAAGTAATACTTTAACAAGTGGAACATTTACATTGTATAAGGTAGTGTAGAAATATGAGTTATATTCCTAAAGATGCAGTAACACAATCCTTCAGAAGTAACAAGGGTGTGCTTACACCTAATCAAATTATTGAATTAGACAATGAAAATAAATTTACAAAGTATGGACAGCTAGAACTGTTACTTACAAATGCTAGTATAAGTAGTGCATCAACAGTAGATTTTACTGGGCTTGATACTTATGGAAATTTTGATGTTTTCTTTCTTACTTTTAATGATTTAACTATTGCAAATGACAACAAAAGAATAGGTTTAGAGTTGTTAAGTAATGGTACTGCAAGTGGTACTAGCTATCATGCAGCAGCATCAGTTATGGAAACAGATGGAACTTTTACTGCTACAAAAAGCACATCTCTTCCTGGATTACGAATAACTGACAATATAGGAAGTGCTACAAATGAAAATGCAAATGGATATATACATATATATAATGCTTTAGACTCACAAAAATTTACAAATATTACTTATCATTCTACATTTGTTAATTCATCAGGAGTTGCGGGTTTTGAATTTGGTAGTGGTGTTCACCCATTATCACGATTTGATAATGGATTAAGATTTCACCCTGACATAAATGGTAGTTCTACTTTTACAGGTGGTAGTTTTAGTTTGTATGGAATAAGGAATTATTAATGGCTACTAACTTTCAATTCTTAGATAAAATATCCTCTGGTGGAAGAGTAACTAATTTTGATTTGCAAAATATTTTTGATAAAGGCTACGAACAATATAATATTTTTTTAAATGTAAATGATGCATCAGGTGATGGTTACATAGGTTTAAGATTTATTGATGCCTCAGATGCAGTAATTACAGGTTCTGAATACAGTCATGCAGGAAGAGAGTTTAAATCAAACGCAGCTTTTGATAGCACTTGGAATACTGAAAATGCCTCACAAATAGCACCTATAATGACAGGTGGTGCTACAGCTACAGGTGGAGGAGCATTAGTTAGAATATTTAATGCAGATAATTCAAGTGGTTTTACTTTTGTTACTTGTCAATCATCAATGACAGAAGGCACACCTAATTTAAGAGGAACTAAAACTATAGGTGTACATGAAACTGCAGAACAAATTACAGGTGTAAGATTTCTAGGTGTTTCACATAGTTACGATACTACTGCAACTATATATGGAGTTAAATAATGGCAGGTAGTTTAATTTTAATAAATACAGTAGAGTGTGCAGGAGTTTCTACTGCAACATTAACTGGTATTGACAGCACTTATGATATTTATGTATGTCATTTTGATAATGTAAAAACAGGAACAGATAATAAAAATATTGGTGTTCAAGTTACAGTAAGTGGAAGTGCTGATACATCTGCTAACTATGACCAAGCATTTGCTTTTTTTAGGACTGATACATCATATACAAATGTTAGTGCTGAAAATGGAACTTCAGTAACAATTACTGCGTCAGCAGGTAATGACGCAGGTGCAGGAAGTAATGGAACTCTTTATTTGTATAATTTTAACAATTCAGGTGAGTTTTCTTTTGTAACAGTAGAACAAGTATATAGAAACATATCACCAAATACTATGGGATATCAAGGGGGTTTTGTTAATACTGTTGCACAAAGTTGTGATGGTTTAAAATTTACAAATGAAAGTTCAGCTAATTGGGATAGTGGAACATTTAAACTTTATGGACTTAAAAAATAAAATAGTATGGTAATATAGGAGATATTATGGCAACAAAAGAAGAGCTACAAGCACAAGCAGACGCAGAGATAGAGGCAGCAAAGCCTTTATATAAACAAGTCAACAATGACAGATTGGAATTTTCTGATGCAGATTATGACCAAGCCAAAATTGACTTAGGTAACTCTAAATGGGAA
>CENH01004410.1_pt1 | contig 11972 bp, 20 predicted proteins | sample 530171 | NCBI WGS metagenome assembly CENH01 (sample SAMEA2591132, study PRJEB7988) | marine metagenome | biome: marine biome (ENVO:00000447); feature: deep chlorophyll maximum layer (ENVO:xxxxxxxx); material: saline water (ENVO:00002010), including plankton (ENVO:xxxxxxxx) | depth 70 m | reverse complement strand
AAAAAGGATTATTTATGTATTACAAATTAAAAAAATTACCAACTGAATTAAAGTATTTAAACTTATCTAAAGATGCAAAACCTAGATCGTATGATAACAACCCTCAAATGTATTTAGGGAGAAAAGTGGTCAATAATCATGATAGACATGTTTATAGCGATTATAATTATGATCATTGTAATTGGCAAAAACACAACGACAGTGAAAAAACGCAATCAAAAACCATTCATAATTATATGAAGGGCTTGCATGACACTGGAGAACTCTACGAGTTTGCCAGTACGTTTGTAAAAAAACATCAAGGGCAAAAATTTATTAATGACTTTGTTAAATTTCAAATGTTGAAGGATGACATTGTGATTGATGATTATCCTAAGTTTATTACTGATGTTCTTAAACAAGCCCAGAAAGACCCAGATAAAAATATTTGGAGAAGTTTGGCTAAGATTATTGTAAACCCTGACATAAATCAAGACTCAGATTATAACTCTTACACTTATTCTATTTTGAAATTATTGACTGATGCCTTGAGTGATATGCGAAAATACAATGTAAACAAGAGGAATTTAAGAAACAATGCCAAAAAATTTATAAACGATAACCTTCATCATAATACTTTGAGGTATAGACTTCAGAAAAGGTTTAAAAGTTTATATAGGCTTTGGTTTGAATATCCAGTCAAAAATGCAGAGGACAATGCTATTGAAGGCTCATGGATTTCTGATAGTTCAGTAAGCATATCCTATACAAAAGAAAAAAATTACTGGAAAATTAATCTTTCGTATGGTTATGACAGTCACCCATTTACTTTCAAAGCTGATGCTGACTGGAAAAAAAATGTTGGTCTTCAGAATATAACTGTAGTTGACCGAAAGGTTATTACCAAAGGCAAACACCTTGAAACCAGTTCTTCTAATGGTATTCCTATGGATACCTTTGAGGTCAGCTATATTCAAAGAACAGTATCAAATAATAAAAAAAATCGCTATTGGTCTGAGAAAGAGGGCTATGTCGTAAGGCTAGGTGGCAAAGACAACCCTATAGCTTTGAGACTAACACCTTCTAAAAATCAAACCACCAAGATCGCAGAAAACACTGCGACAAGAGAGTTCTTTAAAAAACTTGGGAATATGTCTGACTAGGCATATTCCCTCTAAGGGAGAAAAATTATGAGCAATGTAAAAGGTAGTACACCACAAAGGGGGTCTAATGTTAGTGCGTGATTTATTGGAGCAACTACAATCACTTGTAGATAACGACTCAAAAATCTTGGACTTGCCTATCAGAGTTATCGAGGGCAACGACTACGAAAAGAATGGGATTGATGCAAAGCCTAACTACTGGCTCGACAACGATTCCATTGAAGTCAACAACACTGGTCAGTCTGGATATGAAATATCTGGAGAAGTTAGACTGATTGGTTCTGAGTAAAGGGAGAAAAAAATGAGTAATGTAAAAGGTAGTACACCACAAAGGGCATCTACTGACCAGACTAAAATTTGGAGAAGGGTTGGGTTTCTTGTTTCAATAGATGGAGTTTGGATAGAGCAGAACGAGGAGAAACTTTTGACTGACAAACCTAAATCTATAAAGATTGATGTTCACAGAACCCAAGACCTTGAAGAGGATATCAAGACTGCTGAAAAAATACTTAACAGTAGATTAAGATATAAACTCAACTGCACCTATAAACATAAGACACCAATGGGATGAGTAGAGTTTGCTATAGGGATGGTTGCAACAATATTATTACAGATGCAATAAGACCAGATAAAAAAATGTATTGCTCTCAGTATTGTTGCAAACGTCAGTATGATTTAACAAAAAGAACACCAAAAAAATATTTAAGGAGTTATCATGACATTGAAAATACCAAAATTCTTAGATCGCAGAAATGACGATACTAAAAATTGGCTCGCCACCAAAAAGCAGGATACTACGGGCTTGAGTGTACCTAATGACCAGTCAAAATTTAAGACTGTTTCTGTTGAATATGGCAAGCACAAGCTAACTGGAAAGTTTAAGGAAAACTTAGCAGTTCTTATCATGGCTGAAGTATCTAAAGGTAACAATACATTTGGCAAGATCAGAAAAGCTTTAGGCGATAGATACTCAGACAACGAGTTAAAGAGTGGTCTTAACCAAGCAAAGAAATGGAACAAAACTCTTGCCTTAAAAAGAATTGCCTACTGGAAATTAACAATGAATGGAAAAACTTATTCCATAGAAAATCAATAGGAGTTTATATGAGCGATACATTAACATTAGCTAATCTTACCATATCTGCATTAGCAAACCCTGAGCAAGGTGTTTATCCTTTTATGAGAAAGAGAGATTTGGGTTCTGGAGAAACTAATAAAAAGGCGATTGCACAGTCTAAGGTAACTATGAAAGACATTGTAAATTCACAAAAGTTTTTTATTGATAATAATTTAATTAAAACTGCAATGGAATTGTCTTCTCAACAACCTCATAAATTAATACCTTTGATTGAAAGAGCAATACCACCCTTTAATAATATGTGGATTGAATGGGATGAGAAACAAAGATTTGCGATTACTGGAGAAGACGATAGCCAGATATTTTACAAGATTGGATATCATATTCAAAAGATTAATGGTCATTATCTTTACTCTCAGTTTTCTTTGCCAAAGGCAGATGCAACAAAAAATAAGATCGTGTGTCTATCTTCTGGTTTTTACCTACAAAACAATGGACTGTTTGATAGAAATTTTCTTGCATACGTTGATTATTTTAGAGAGTTTAATTACGATAAGAAAAGGGCATTGCTATCAAATCAAACTTTTACTAAAGGGCTACTTGGCAAAAGGTATTATGGCATTTGGAAAGACACAACGTCATATAAAAGACTAGTAAATTTTTTAATGCACAAAGTACTGACTGCTCAAACTGTTGGAAATCTTTGGATGCGATCTGACCAGTCATTGGAAGGTGGGTTTGATTATGCTTTGGAAAGTGAAAGAGCATCACACGAATTGTTAGCCCTTGATGGCGATTTAAGGTTGTTGATTGGGATTTTAAGTTTGTTTAATTATGATCATATTGTTTACAACAATGCCAAGCCTAACAGAAAAATAAATCATTTAAGGTATGGCAGTAGAGTTGCAAAACATGATTACAAACTTGTAACCATTGATTTACCAAAACCTAATGTAAGAAAGGTCTATAAAGGTCTTGTCTCTGGCAATGGCTCACCAAAGGCTGAACACATGAGGAGAGGTCATTGGAGAGTTCAACCTATTAAGGGTGGCAAGAAGAGGATTTGGATAGAACCTCAAAAAGTAGGTAATGCTAAGTTTGGCACTGTTGAGATTGAATATGCTCTTCAGGGCAAAAAAGGGGCTTGATTTAAGAGCCTTCAGAGGGGTGTAATTGTATCCTCTGGTATGATTATACCCCTCTAAACAATCAAGAATTTCTTGATTAATTATAATAAATAGTTTAAAATAAAATAAAACAAAAGGAGAACATATGAAACTATTAAAAGCAAAAGATGTCTATACAATATTCAAAGGTAAATACGTTACTGGAGAATTTCTTAAAAAAGATGGAACATTAAGAATTTTCTGGGGACAGTTAATTTATGATGATAGGCATCCGACAACAATAACCTTTTTCGATAAAAGAAAAAAACAATTCAGAAGAATTAGTTTATCAGAAGGAAAATTAATAGTTAGGTCTGGTTCTACAGAGGTGCGTCATGTCGTTAACTTCTGACCAGTCAAATAACAAAGTAATTATTGAGGTTGTCTTTGACCAGTACTTTGAAAATTGGAAAGTACAGTACTGGCTTGGTGACTTTGATGAAATTAAATCTATTGAAACTTTTAACAGTCAAAGGGATGCAGTTACAAATGCATTGGTTGATGTTTGGGTTTCAGAAAATGATGGGATGAAACCAGTTCTTAGAGTTCATGAAAGAAATGGTGATTTAGTTTCTTATCCACTTTTAACAAGTTGGCAAGAGATTGCCAAAGATTTATACTACGAAAGGGTATACACATGAGTTATAATGCTAGAGTATTAGGTGCAATATCAGTATTTTTAATATTGCTTTTTTTAGGTGCTACTTCAATGATTTTAGGGTTTATGGTTATTGAAATGGCTAATACAACTATAATAGAAGACATGCTTTTAACTGATTGGATTTTAGTTTTAACTGGAACAGTGCTTGTTTTAGGTTGTTTTGTTTTCATTCAGTTAATGGATTTAGTGAGGAGAATTTTACAATGATACTTTCTAAAATTAAAGACTGGCTAGATGATGAGGTTAAATATCATCAGCCAGTAGTGGATGGTGAGGTTGTTTTATCTGATGGAACGGATGACATTTGTATAGGAAGACATGAATGTGCTGAAAGTCTATTAAACCAAATTAAGATTTGGGAAGAAGAGCAAAACCATGAGGATGAAAAACTTTTTAAGAAAGGTGATGATCATGGAGTTTGATGATTTTATTGAAAGCGATTACGTTAAAGAATTAAGTAGTCAATTTGTATTCGACTTTAAATCAACCGAAGGGAAAGCACTGAGAAGTTTATTGCATAGAGCATACAACGAAGGTGCTGACCATTCTTTAATTACAAAATTTAAAAGTGAAGGTTCTGACCAGTCACATAAAACATCTTAGGGGGCTTTATGATACTAGAAACTGCAACTGCTTTAGTTTGTTTAGCACAAGCGATTTATTTTGAAGGTCGCTCAGAAACAAATGTAGGGCAAATAGCCATTGGACAAGTTATTATGAACAGAGTAGATGACCATAGATTTCCAGATACTGTCTGTGAGGTTGTTACTGATGGTCAAAGATACTCTTGGAATAACCAGATGGTAAAACATAAGTGTGCTTTTTCATTTTACTGTGATGGAAAAGAAGAGGTGATACATGATCGTGTTGCTTATGAATGGGCAAAAACTCTTTCTTTTGGCATACTGTCTAATAGACTGCATTTAGATTTAACTGATGGAAGTACACACTATCATGCTACTTACATTAAACTGCCCTACTGGGCAAAAGACTTAACCAAAACAGTTTGTATAGATACACACTGTTTTTACAGATGGGAAATGCCATGAAAAAATTAAATATAACTATAGAAGAAAAGCTTATAATAGATAACAAAACCCATGATATCAAAGAACATTCTCTTTTATTGCAAATGGGAAACTTATCAATGAAAGTACCTTGTGATTTGTATGGCGAAACATTGCACACAATAATGTGCCATCCAAGTCTTAACGGCGAGTTAGACCTGACATGTACTACTAATGACCAGTCAAAAACAAAAAAATGTAACAGTAATGTCGTTCAGCTTGACGACAATTCTAAAAAACATTAATGTAATTTCATGAGTAGATTAATAGAATTAATGTCAGAATTTAAACGTCTGAAAACTGAGTTGCGATCAACTGAAAGCCAGATGGCTAGGAGTAGGTTGGTTGCATCTCTTATGACAATTAAAGGTCAACATAGAGAGCATAACAACATGTTAATTAAACGTAGGAAGTATGCTGAAAGATGGCGAGAACAAAATCGTTCTGAGGTAAGCAGATACAACAGAGAGTATGCTAGAATGAGGAGAAAGAAAAATGCATAACGAAATAACATGTTGTAAGTGCAGTAAACAAGCAGTTGTTTATTTAAATCCACATTACTACTGTGGAAGACATGGTGTTTACGAAACATATAGAGGGGAAAAATATAATGCCATACGTCAAGAAGGCAAGACCTTACAAGAAGGAATACAAACAACAGAAAGCCAGAGGAGAGCATCCTAACAGAATGGAACGTCAACGAGCAAGACGTTCACTTGATAAGAAGGGTGTAAATCGAAAGGGCAAAGACGTTAGTCATAACAAAGCCTTATCAAAAGGTGGTTCTAATAAGGATGGGTACAAATTAGAAAGCCCATCTAAAAATAGAAGTAGAAACAAATGACCAGTCAAAAGTTACCCCACCAATGGGGGCGAACAGTGAATTTTTTGATATTTTATCACTCAGTAGATACATTGGATAGGATTAGTCGTTGAGTGCCTAGATGTAGAAAAACCACGACAGACTGTGAAGAATTATTCCTTTTTTTCTGGTGCAGTCATGTGTAGATAGTGGGTGGGATTGTCTCATCCACTTCTATACTTACCCACCTCATCCAAAGCATGTTGTAACATCTGCAACTTCCCAGTGCGAGATTTCCCAGAAGACAAAGACCATTCCGATAAACTTTGATTATAAATTACAATACCTTGTAAAAGACTTGACGATACTCTTCCACAACTTTTTTTCACATGCTCAATAACTTCTTTGAGCCTTATCCTTGACTGAGCAGATCGCTCACTCATCCCAGAATCACCAGAATTACCCAATCTAATTGGATTGGACAAGAACGATTGAACACTTAATTTAATGTTACAACGTAGGGCGAGAGAGTGCAACCACTCTGCTGATTGATGTTGATCGTTGTTTATCTTATCTTGAAATAAATACAAATCGTATACATTTGTATCCTGATACCTTACAGTGGACTTCATTCCATTGCCAATGTAATTAACCTCTAAAGGTCTGTTTTTTAAATTATTTACTTTTACTCTAGAAACTAATTTTTTCTTCTTCATTGTACCTTCCTGTATTTGGATCAAAACGAAACTTCACTTGACCAGTCGTACCCAAGATATCATGATACCTTGACTTCAAAACTCTTACCAATGTTGTATCATCCATCCTATGAACCACCATCCCAACATCACATTTATTATACCAATGCCTACTATCTTCAACATTGTACATGTTTGGAATTGGCAATGTGCCATCTGCCTTCTCAGAAAGCTTTGTTGGGTGAGCAACGACCATGACATGAACGTCATACTTACTGGCAAACCTTTTTAATTTTTTAATACTATCACCTATGTAGTCTGTTGATGATTGACGAAAATCCCTTGAGTGATCAATCTCATTATAAGGGTCAATGACTATTATATCACTGTCGTGTTGAATAACACATACTGACATTTTTTCCAACAACCAATCTAAATCGGATGTCTCATCATCTTCCTTAACTATAAAAACAAATCGTTTTTTAATGTAGTCCTCTGTAATAGCTGCGGCATCAAAAGCCGGCTCTTTGTGGTCTTGACTGGTCATAAGGTGGTTTTGAGGCTGTTTACCAGCGAAGTTCGCTCCCAACCAACGATCAAGATTTCTTTTATGATCTATTTGTGGTGGTTGTTCAAAACTTGCGAAAGCAATTTTAAGATTATGTTTTACACTTAAGCGACAAACAACATCATTTACAAAAGTTGTTTTACCATGTGATGGGATACCAGTTACTACAGAAAAGTCTCCCAAACGTATTCCCAGATGATTGTCTAAACGACCCATTCCAGTCTTAAAAACCTCTGGCGAAGGAAGAGGTGGAAGTTGGTCAAGGCGATATACTCCACTTACTGCCCACCATTCAGCCTTCTCAATAATCTTTGGTAAAATCTTTTCACCATAAATCTGCACACTCTCATTTACATCCTTACATCTTTCTGACTGGTCATTATCTTTAAAAGGATAGTTCACCCAGCGACAACGAGGTCTGCCTAATCTTAAAGCCAAATCCTTAGCGAGTACCCTACCTGCTCTGTCGCCATCGGTACACAGTATAATCTCTTTTACATCTCTAAGGCGATCAATCGCATTTTCTAAATATTCAAAAGCAGTATTTGATCGCTCATCATCCAAAGGTATAGATTTTAGATTTGCACCATTTGGAACTGACACTGTTTTAGGATAATGTTTTAACAGTGTGAGGCAATCTAACTCTCCCTCAGTTATTATTAAAGGATAATCTGTTAGCGAAGGGTCGCTCAAACAATCTACGTTGAAGAAATGCTTTCCCCTATCATCCTCACTCCCCGACCAGAAGCAAATTTTTTTGCTATTGACTGGTCTGACTTTGTAGCATGTATCTTTACCATTTATCTTATATGGCAATGCCAAACACTCAGAGCCACCAATTTTTTTTGAACGTACTCCGAACATTACTGCCGTTTCTGATGAAATTCCTCTGTCCTCTAACTGGCGACAGAGTGTCTCTGTTAAATCCATCACTTGGTCTTGTGAATTTTGATTCGCATTTTGCTGACCAACACTGAGCATAAACACCCCCCTTCTTATTTAAAATTACTGACAAATTACCACCACATGTAGGACACAAAGTTTTATGCCATTCTTCATATCCTCTAAATCTTTTTATAGAAATAGACTTTTGATCTAACCATTTAGTTTGTTCTATGTTCAAAAAGCTTTCCAATCATCAATCTCACTTTCAACTTCAATATCAATATAGTCTTTGTATTTATTATTAGCAAAAGTAGTAGCCATCTTAACGTATGGTGTTCCTATGCAATCCATTTTCTCCATCTCTTTCCGATAGTTATCTACGGCGAAGAACCATTTTTCAAAAGTTAAATCTCCGTTTTTTACCTTAGCCAAAACCTTATTGTAAGATGAATTAATTTCAATATTTCCTTTTCTCTTAGGATACAATGCCTTCATCTTTTTAGAAAAAATATCTTTAGACATATATTCTTTTTCTTTATTTTCTTTTACTTCTTTCTTTTGTTGCCCTTCATCTGCCCCTCGTGTGCCATTCATCTGCCCATTAAACTGATAACTATCGTAATTTATTACATAAATCTGTGTCTTACCAAGACCAGTCTCAGTCCTAATCATTTCCTCTTTTTCTAGTCTTTTAAGAAAGGTTCTAACTGCTTTTTCTGACCATCCCCATTGTTGGGCGAGGTATCGCACACTAATGACAAGAGACGTTCTGACAACAATAGTAGTCTTGCCGAGAACGTCTTGTCTTGTGTCACGAAAGCAAGCTTTTTCAATAATCCAGACCCAAGCACTTCTTCTGTCATATGGCGAAGAAGGGTTTAACGCAGGATTATCCATCCAACCTCTGTTGAGCAAGTAAAAATTTTTCAAAATAGTCTCCTATTTCTACTTGTCTCAATTTTTTAAAAAGAAATCAATAATTATTTTACTTTTTTATAAATCACAACTTTTTGTGCCAGTCTCAGGGTCGATAAAACATGCCTCATTGTCTTCCTTTTCTGGCTCAACAAGTATTCCAAATCTTTTGCCAGATGCTCTAAAAGTGGTTAAACCCTTAGCCCCACCCTTCCAAGCCATGTAATATAAATTTTTAAACTCATCAAAAGTAACATCATCTCCTATGTTGCATGTTTTTGATACAGCGGAATCCACATACTTTTGACTAGTCAATATTATATTTACATGTTCAGCAGCTGTTATTTCTGACGAAGTCCTACCCTTTACACCTTTTGAATAGGCATAATCCTCAACCCTTTCAACACGATCACCCTCAAAAGTTCTTAATGTTCTGTCATAGAAGTGAGAGAAAGGTGGTTCAATGCCAGAAGAAACATTGTCAGCAGAAAGAGATATTGTTCCAGTTGGTGCTATTGATGTAAGATGGCTATTTCTTATTCCATTTTCTGATATAGCTTGTTTGACCTCTGGCGAAAGAGTTTTGATAAATTTTCCATTTAGATATTTATGTTTGTTAAACAATTCAAAACTACCTTTTTCTTTTGCTAGTTCCGAAGATGTCATGTATGCTTTGTCTCGCAAAGTTTTTAAAACATTTTCTTGAAAATTTACAAATTCTTCTGAAGCATAAGGCATGTTCATCATTTCACCACAGTTAGCAAGCCCAGTAATTCCTAAACCCATCCTGCGTTTTTTCTTTGCCTCAGTCTCTTGTTTCTCCAATGGATATATTGTTGAATCAATTACGTTGTCCATTGCCCTGACAACATGTGGAATATCATTTTCAAATGCATCCCAATTAAAAAACATGCCACCACTTGTAACGTGAAGATACTTTACAAGATTAAAAGAACCGAGAAGACAAGCACCATAAGGCGGTAATGGTTGTTCACCACATGGATTAGTAGCCTCTATTTCTTCACAATAATAAAGATTGTTCATCTCGTTTATTCTATCTATAAACAATACACCCGGTTCTGCCCAGTCCCAAGTGTTCCTCATAATACTGTCCCATAAATCTTTTGGGTTTATAGTTTTGTAAATCTTACCCTCAAATGTTAGTTCAAATGGCTCGTCATTTTCAAGTGCATGCATAAATTTGTCTGTCACGGCAAGGCTAACATTAAACCCAGTCAAATGATTTTCGTTTGTTTTAGCATTGATAAAAGCCTCTACGTCTGGATGATCAATAGGGAAAACACCCATTTGCGCACCTCTGCGATGACCACTAGATGATATTGTTTGGCAAATTGCATCAAAGATACGCATAAACGAAATAGGTCCGCTTGCCTTGCTCTCTAGTGTTTTGATCCAATCACCATGTGGTCTAATATGACCAAAATTATAACCAATACCACCACCTCTTCTCATAGTTTCTGAAGCTTCTTTTGCTTTATCCATAATTGAATCCATTGAGTCATCGACCCTACCAGAAACAAAACAATTAAAAGCAGTAACTGCTCTGGGCGAACCTATTGCAGTCTGCACCCTTCCAGCAGGCAAAAATTTCATGTCCCTTAGTATTTCATATATGTGCGAGTAATGTTCTTGTGAATCGCTTAACGTTCTCGCTATTCGCTCAACCTTTCCCTCAAAACTCTCTTCTGGTTGTCTGTACTTCATCTTATCTATTTCTATTGATATATTAGTTTGTGGTCCTGACCTCATTATATTTTTTCCTTTCTGGGTTTCCTAAACCAATCTCGCCACTCGATTAAAGAACGTTTAGCCCTAGCATCTCCACGAGCAACACGCATTGCAAATTTTCTAATAAGCCGTGCATCCAATCGTGCCATTGCACAAACATCTTCAAAATCCTCACAAGAGTCACGAAACCATTGCTTTGACTCTTCTGCTATCTGTTTATGTTTCCAGTCGGGCCAACTGGGATTGACACTTTTGGACAAATTACCACAATCAAGCAAAGCTTGAAGGATTACGGCTTGCCACAATTTTACATCATCTTTTGTGTAAGCGCCACTTAATAATTTGTTGAATTGCATCTTTCTCACTTCTGACTACGGCGACCTTTACGCCTTGTTGAATTAACTTGGTGTGAAGTTCTGACTGGGCAGGAGATAGTCTTCCAATAGGTGTCTTAACTTCCAGTCCATAAAACTTTGCTTTATAAACCAACTGCAAATCGGGCCACCCACTAGACAAACCCATTTTTTTTAACTTAGCCCCACGAACTCTACCCCCACCACCTGATGGAAAGCAAGTTATTAAAACCTCTGGCAAAAGTATTTCTTTTATGGCATCGAAGATAGATGCTTGTAGAATTGATTCTGGTTCTCGTCTCTGTGTTCTTGTTTTGTTCATGACTACAATGTAACAGAGTTTTATTTAATTAACAAAAAAAATCCCTTAGCTACAATAGGAGGAGATAGCTAAGGGTAGATTTGGGAGGAAACCTATGCGTGTGTGTCTGGTAGCCAAACCAGATAAACTGTAAAGTGTCTTACCACAACTGTCACCCCTAAAGGCGCTACGAAGGCTTGTACTCAGCACACCCTTAATAAATATAGTATTAAAAAAACATTGTCAATAATTATTTTATTTGTTAATCTGTCTTATGTCCCTAAAAGGTTTAGATAATTTTTCAACACCAATCCAAAGCGCACTAGTAAATGATGGCTATCATGGTGGTGCTATGACGGACATATCAGTAACTGGATTAATTGACTCTGCAAGAATTAAAAAATTACGAAGTAAACACTTTGAAGATATTTCTGAGCATGCATCAAGAAGGATTGCATCCTTACTGGGAACGGCATTTCACAAGTTAATGGAAGAACATTCTCCAAGAGATTGGATATTGGAAGAACGTTTCTATGCTGAAGTAAACGGCTTAATGCTTTCTGGTCAAATAGATGCAGTTATTCCTATAC
>CENH01027016.1_pt1 | contig 12031 bp, 11 predicted proteins | sample 530171 | NCBI WGS metagenome assembly CENH01 (sample SAMEA2591132, study PRJEB7988) | marine metagenome | biome: marine biome (ENVO:00000447); feature: deep chlorophyll maximum layer (ENVO:xxxxxxxx); material: saline water (ENVO:00002010), including plankton (ENVO:xxxxxxxx) | depth 70 m | reverse complement strand
AGCACCTTACATCAGGTGTTGCACTTGGTCATTGAGACCACCACCACCCTTCTCCGGTGCGAGCATGACGGCTCCCAGGTAGATAATCAGTGCCAGTGACACCAGCAACAGCACGGTACTCATAGCGAACTACTCCACGGTTAGGTCGTGCGGTCAGCGTAGGAATGGGAGGGGTAAAGGCTCTAGATTGAGGACGTCGCAGGGCGTAAATTTTTTGTATGTTTTATTGGAGTGCCGGCTAACGAGTTTGCTTGGAGCTGTTCGGTAGCGGCTCCCTTAGGCTGGTATACGGTGCTTTCCTGATACCTGGCTCAAGGCGTTTGCTTTATCAAGCGTGCCTACCACAATGCCCATATTCAGCAGTCCGCCATGGCCTCCACTTGGCTCAGTACCGGCGAGGCCGTGGATATGCACAGCTTTTGTTCTGCCAGAGCTGGAATGGGCATTCTGGCCTGTGGCTCCTGGCCGCTCTGCGGCAAGTGATATGGGCAAACGGGCGATCTCTCGCCATATCCGGGACCTGCTCAGCAATGCCAGGTTAGAGGGGGCAGGGCGGCCTGACGGCGATTGCCAGGCAAGCTGCTGGCCGTTGGAAAGCGGACGTTGAACCCGCTGAAGGGAAGGGCCTACGCAAGACACTCAAAACCAAGGCTGAGGCCCTTCGCTTTGAGGCGGCTTGCCGAGCCAAGTTGATCCAGCAAGCACTGATTGGTCACCGAAGCCGCCGACCGTCGTCGGCTGGCGGAATTGACGACCAGATAGCCGAGCTGATGGACGCCATACGGTAAGGCTGCGATAACCCACACGTTGAGCCGATAGTGATGATCTGCCTGTCCACTAGGGCACGTTGGTCTGAGGCCGAAAGATCCGGCCCTACCTCGGTCAGAAATGGCGTGATTACCTTCAGTAGCACCAATAGCGGGAAGGCCAGAGCTGTCCGATCTCTGCCGACCTGCAAACACTGCTGCTTAAGCACTGGCGTCAGCATGGCCCGTTTACCTCGGCCATTACCTCATTCCGGCGAGCACTGGCTAGAACTACGATTGAGCTACCGAAAGGGCAGGCCGTACATGTTCTACGGCATACCTTCGCCAGTCACTTCATGCTGAACGGCGGGAATATCCTGACCCTGCAAAAAATCCTAGGGCATTCGACTGTCGTCGTTACGATGCGGTATGCGCACCTTGCTCCTGGACATTTTACTGAAGCTGTTGCGTTGGCCCCTCGCATGCCTTCGGCTGCTCTATAAATGAACGCTGCCGCTATGCTACGGTCCAAAATACGGTACCAAAACACGCTTTCTTGCCCGTTACCGGCCTATATGTTGCGTTTATGGTACCTTTTCTACATAATCGCTGGTCCATTCGGCTGGGTTTTCTTCGAATCCTTCTGCCGATCAGCCAGCGCATAGCTGGTTTTTTGCCCTTTGCTCTATGGCTAACACTGATGGTCTATAGTCAGCATATGGGAAGAGTTCGGCGGTGCCGAATTTCATACAGGCTGGTAGCCTGAGGAGGAAAGATGTCTAAGATTGTCTCGCTTACCAAATTTCGAGCTCAGTCTGATGAAAAAACTGCTTTCCTTGGTCTTCTTCGTCAGGATATCGAGCAGAACCCAGAGCAAATTGCTCCCATTCCTGTAGGTCTGCTCGACCGCATGGCTCGTATTCGTGAACAGGCAGAGAAGAAGCGCCAAGAGACAGAGCTTCTAGAGGGCTGAGGGCCGAGAGTGCACACAGGGAATGTTGCGGTCGTCAATGGCTGGGGGCTGTTCGGTCATCCTCTCTTTGTAGGTCGTTTGGAAGATATCGTCTCAGAGGTTGAGGCGATTATGCAGAAAAGTCCTGACGACTATCTCGATCATCCGGTTTACAAGCTTTTTGAGAAGGTTGATAAGGCCATTCGTGAGCGTGTTCCTGCGGATCCCGCGCACGCCCAGTTTCTGCTAGGGAACACCCTGGGCAAACAGAATCGTGATTGGCGTCGAGTCAAAAGCGCTTTGCCTAACCGTTACCGCCTTTTCTTTCGCTTTAGCAGCCAAGCTCCCAAGAGCATCATTTACGTTTGGCTCAATGATGAGCTAACCCTTCGTCAAGCCGGTGCCCGTACTGATGTGTACGCCGTATTCGAGCGTATGCTGCGTTCAGGTAAGGTTCCGTCCAGCTATGAGGCATTGTTGAAGACTGCAGGTGCCCTGCCGAGCTAAGGTTTTGGCTCTATACTTCGCCAGCCTAACCAGTTTCGACACTTTTTTGACACTCTAATAGAAAAGCCCCCGAAAACTTCAACGTTTTCAGGGGCTTATTTGGTGGAGCCGGGGGGAGCGGGCCTTATAGGCGTTAAAAGGCTCTATTACGGGGCTCTCAGCGATATTTTGCGTGAAACTTGGATTTGGTATATCTCACAAAGACTGTGTGTAATCGTATGCATTCTTGACGGGCTGTCAAGAATGTTTTGAAAATGGCCCGCCTGAAAGTTGAGCACGCATAATATAGGTTCAACTCCCTTTCAGGAATTTGAACCGTGCTTTTTGTTGGAATCTATCCGGAGTTTGCTTGAAAGGAGAGCGTAGATTTGAATTGTGGAGCAGCCCAGGGATACCTGCTGTTTTGCATCGTTCAAACAGCATTTTGATTTAACGCCTAAGCAGCCAGAGCCTGCCATAAGATCGATGCAGGTGTTGTTTTACTCTGTATGTCGAAAAAAGGGAGCGCACGCCGCGAGGCGATTACTCCCTAGGAGAAAGGGTCGTCAGTTCGAGATGCGAAAATAGCTACTTCAGCTTCGCGTAAATTTTTGCGTGGGGGCCGGCCTGCTGGGCTTGCCATGCATCTGACGTATCGGAGAAAGAGAACTCCGAGTAGTCCACGGTGATGTTTTGTTCCTGAGATATTTTCAGCAGTCGCTGCCAAATTTTCTGGCGGTCTGCAGGCGGCCTTTGTCCGGTGCCGATGCATGACAGGGTTTTGAACAGCAAGTCGGCGATATCCAGGTTGATCTGACGGCCAGCACCAGTGCCTATTGTCATTATCCTTGCGCCCCAACGGCAGGCCTTCAATGCATAGAGGAGAGGCTGACCGCACACCAAATCCAGAACCACGTCATAGCCTTCGCCAGCCTCGCTCTTCAGAGCCTGTATGTCGCTTTCATCACCTTTCAGGCAAACGACGCCATCCGCGATGCCGCGCTCAGTGAGTCTTGCCAGGGCTTTTGCGCTGCGCCCGGCAGCCACAACTTTCCCGGCGCCTAGGTAACGGGCCAGTTGCAGCGCTATCTGCCCCAGGGTTCCTGTCCCGCCGAGTATCAGGACGGTCTCACCCTGTTTGATATTCGCCGCTTCGAGAGGAACGAGTGCGCCCGTGGCCGCTATGCCCATGGTGATAGCGGTACGGTCATCGATGTGGTCAGGTACCTCCCAAACCTCCTCCGCTGGCACCAGAGTCTTTTCCGCCCAAGCTCCAAAAGGCAATACCGACCGTTCACCAAAGTAAACGCGCGTGCCTTCAGCGTTACGGCCAACACCTTCGCCTCGAATGACGCAGGGGTACTCAACACCCAGACGGTAGGCGCCAAGCACATCCCAGCCACCCAAGCCGGCAGTGTCTACATTGATAAGTACAGAACCTTCTTGTGGTGCAGGATCTTTGAAGTCTTGAATGACGGGCAATGCGCCGCGTTCATTAATAACAGCTGCTTTCATGATTGTTTTCCTTGGGGCGACAGGTTGGCTGTGACCGTGGGTCTAAAGCACGAAGCAATAGCTTTCGTTTTTCAGGGTGTCTGTGTGTTCTGTGATGGGTTATCATTCTGAAATAAGATTTCCATTCTGTCAAAAGAATGGTCGAGAGTCCCATTATGCTCGTATTGAGCTAGAGGTGCCCCGCCTTGCCTTATTCATCCAATAATCAGTCAGGTTTTCAAGCAGCCCATCCGCAGCTTCATTCGTACACCGAGCTAGGTGGTCAAAAAGGTACTGCCTCGATTTTTTTACCTGAAGAGGTGCCTGTTGCTTTCGTCTATAACGGCATCAGTCAGGCTGTCATGATGGCAAGCCCTTTTGATCTTGAAGACTTAGCGATCGGCTATAGCATTGGCAGCGGCTTGATAAAGGATGCAGCTTGTATCTATGGCGTAGAGATTACCCAGGGCCTTGTTGGTATTGAGTTGCAGATAAATGTAAGTCAGCGCGCTTTCACCAAGATCAAGCAGCTACGCAGATCGCAAGCAGGGTCTACCGGCTGCGGCCTGTGTGGAGTAGAGTCACTTGCCAACGCGCTACCGGACTTGCCGGCTCATCCCGCACGAGCGTTGCCTCCAGCCCAGCACCTGAGCAAGTTACGTTCTTGTCTGGCCAGCCACCAACTACTGGCCAAACAGACTGGTGCGTTGCATGCCGCGCTCTATGTGGATGAAAGGGGCGAGATCAGGCTTTGTCGTGAGGATGTGGGGCGGCACAACGCCATGGACAAGTTGATTGGCGCGCTGCTAAACGATCAGCTTCTCCCAAGCAATGGTTTTGTGGTGGTCACCAGCCGCTGCAGCCTTGAGCTGATACAGAAAGCGGTGCGCGCAGGGTTTTCTACCCTTGCCACCTTGTCAGCTCCAACCGACATTAGTGTTTCCTGGGCTCGCTACTGCAATTTGAACCTTGTGCACATACCGCGTTCTAGCGCTCCCAGAGTCTATAGTCCGGAGCCAGTATGAGTACGCCAAAAGCCGGCAGGGAAAAATTTAAACGTTATACGGGGCCGGCGGCAGGCTGGGGTGCGTTGCACAGTGTTACCAATGCCTGGTTGGGCAGTAGTCAACCAATCAAGAATATTCGTGCGCTGTTGAAGGCTAATCAGCACGGAGGTTTTGATTGTCCTGGGTGCGCTTGGGGAGAAGAGCCCGGCACAGGGCGAGTGAAGTTTTGTGAGAATGGCGCCAAGGCGGTGAACTGGGAGGCAACCTCCCGAAAAGTTGATGCTGATTTCTTTGCACGGCATAGTGTTGCGCAACTGCGCCGGCAAACGGATTACTGGTTAGAGTATCAAGGTCGGTTGACCGAGCCGATGCGCTATGACCGAGACAGCGATCATTACGTGCCTATCAGTTGGGACGATGCCTTTGCGCTTATCGGGCAGCATCTGAATGCCTTGGATTCACCAGGCGAGGCAGAGTTTTACACCTCTGGGCGGGCCAGTAATGAGGCGGCTTTCCTATATCAGTTATTCGTTCGCATATTTGGTACCAACAACTTTCCTGACTGCTCCAACATGTGTCATGAGGCGAGTGGAGTTGCCTTGGGGGCGAGTCTTGGCACCGGCAAAGGCACGGTCACCTTTGCCGACTTTGAGCAAGCTGACGCAATTTTTGTGCTGGGCCAGAATCCGGGAACCAACCATCCAAGAATGCTAGAGCCCTTACGCGATGCAGTAAGCCGCGGAGCACAGGTGGTTTGCTTCAATCCGCTGAAAGAGCGCGGGCTAGAACGCTTTCAGCATCCGCAAAGCATGGCGAGAATGCTGAGCAATAGCGCTGACGCGATGCACACCGCTTATTTTCGGCCAGCTCTGGGTGGCGATCTCGCGGTACTGCGCGGGATGGCCAAGTACATGCTGCAGTGGCAGCGTGAAGCTCAGCGGTATCGTCTGGAGGGTGTATTTGATGAGGCGTTCATACTTTCTCAGACCAGTGGCTTTCAGGATTATATCGCCGTGCTGGATACAACTGATTGGGCTGATGTAGTTGCTCAGTCCGGTCTCCGCCTAGACGAGATAGAGCAGGCGGCGCGGCTTTTTTGCGATGCCGGAAACACTATTTTCTGCTGGGCAATGGGGATAACCCAACACCATCACGGTGTAGCGACAATTCAGGAAATTGTGAACCTGCAGCTATTGCGAGGAAACATTGGCCGCGCTGGTTCCGGCGTGTGTCCGGTTCGGGGCCACAGTAACGTGCAAGGCGATAGAACAATGGGCATCGATGAGCGACCTAGCCCTGCGTTTCTGGATCGCTTGCAGGAATACTTTGGTTTCAGCCCTCCGCGCAAGCCAGGCCATAACACAGTAGAAGCAATCAAGGCGTTGTTGGAGGGGAGGGCAAAAGTTTTCATCGGGTTGGGTGGGAATTTTGCCCAGGCAACACCGGACAGCAGGGTAACTCATGCCGCTTTGTCCCGCTGCGCGCTCAATGTACAGATCAGTACCAAGCTGAACCGCAGCCATTTAATGGTGAGCAATGATGCGCTGATCTTGCCGTGCCTGGGCCGAACGGATATTGACCGTCAAGCCTCTGGCCACCAATGCGTTACCGTGGAAGATTCGTTCAGCATGGTGCATGCATCATTTGGCCAGCTAGAGCCGCTCTCTGAGGGAATGAAGTCTGAACCATGGATTATTGCTGGAATGGCGAGAGCAACGTTGGGTGATCGCATTGTTGATTGGCAAGCCATGCGGGACGACTATCGGACTATCCGTGCCGCTATTAGCGCCTGTGTTCCAGGCTTCGAGCATTTTGAGCAGCGGCTGCAAAGCCCGGGTGGCTTCCACCTTGCTAATACGGTGGCTACACGTTGTTGGCGCACGGATAGCGGTAAGGCGAGGTTCATTGCCAGTGACTTGCCAGCAGATTTGCTACCGGAAGCGGTCAGGTCGTCCGGTGAAAAGCATGACCTGATCCTGCAGAGTCTGCGCTCGCACGATCAATATAACACCACCATCTATGGGCTGGATGATCGCTACCGCGGCGTGACGGGACAGCGAGATATTGTTTTCGTCAACCAACACGACATCGATAGATTAGGATTGATTGCTGGTGCCAAAATCGACATGGTGTCGATCTGGAATGATGGCGTCGAAAGACGCGTGCGAGGTTTTCGAGTACTGCCCTACGATATTCCTCTAGGACAGGCAGCGGCCTACTACCCGGAAGTGAACCCCTTGGTGCCGCTGGATAGTTACGGTGTTGGGAGCAGTACGCCGGTGTCGAAGTACATCCCCATCAGGGTGGAGCCGTCCCAAGGTGATGCTCCGCTGGCCTTCAGCGGAGCATAGCGCGACTTTTATCTAGTCGCGCTCTACGGCTAGTGCCACTCCCTGGCCACCACCTATGCACAAGGTGGCCAGTCCTTTCTTGGCGTCCCGTAGCGCCATTTCATGCAGCAGTGTTACCAGCACTCGACAGCCCGATGCGCCGATCGGGTGCCCCAAGGCGATAGCGCCTCCGTTCACATTGACCTTGTCGATATCCCATTGCAGCTCCTTGCCTACAGAGAGGCACTGGGCGGCGAAAGCCTCGTTGGCTTCAATCAGGTCCAGTTGATCCAGGGTCCAGCCGGCTTTCGCCAAACAGCGTTTGCTGGCCGGCACCGGCCCAATGCCCATGATCGCCGGATCCACGCCGGCACTCGCATAGCCTTTGATTCGGGCCAGAACAGGCAGCCCCAATGCTTCTGCGCGCTTGGCCGACATCAGTAGCACAGCTGCCGCGCCGTCATTCAGGGTCGAGGCATTGCCTGCCGTTACGCTGCCTTCTTTCTTGAAAGCAGGACGCAACCCGGCAAGGCTGTCCGCGGTGGTTGCTGAGCGGGGCTGCTCATCGATTTCAAAGAGAACAGGGTCGCCTTTGCGTTGAGGTATTGGTACGGGGGCAATTTCACTCTTGAAGCGCCCCGCCTTGATAGCCGCAGCAGCGCGCTGCTGGGATATCAGTGCGTAGGCATCCTGGTCCGCTCGGCTCAGTTGGTACTGGTCAGCCAGGTTTTCCGCAGTGATGCCCATGTGGTAGTCATTAAAGGCATCAATCAAACCGTCTTTAAGTAGGCTGTCTTGCAGCTCGGCATGGCCCATCCGCAAGCCGGTGCGGGCCTTGGGTAGCACATAGGGCGCCAGGCTCATGCTTTCCATGCCGCCTGCAATTACGGCTTCTGCGTCGCCGCAGCGAATCGCTTGCACCGCCATATGCACCGCTTTCAGGCCGGAGCCACATAGTTTATTCAACGTCATTGCCGACGTTGAAAAGGGCAGCCCTGCGTTAATGGCCGACTGACGAGCGGGATTCTGTCCGCATCCGGCACTGAGCACTTGACCCATGATAACCTCGTCAATGTCGGCAGCATCAACGCCACTTGTGCTGAGCAAGGCGCGAATGACAGTGCTGCCCAGTTCCACTGCGGATATACTAGCCAGTGATCCTTGAAAGCTGCCAATGGCGGTACGTTTGGCAGCAATGATTACAACATCTTGCATATTGATTCTCCAAAAAAAACGTGGCCTCCCGAAGGTTGAGCCACGTAAATGTTCCAACGGGCAGCATTTGCCTCGCAGCAAGGGGCAGCAGCAAGGCAAATCCGAGTTACCTGTCAGTGCAGGTCAGTATTTACTTTGGAAACGGTCTACCTGCAGAGCGCAGCCGGTAACGTTTTGTAGATGCTCTATCGAGATATCCGGCGCAAGCTCTACAAGCTCCAGTCCCGTGTCTGTGATGTCCATGACAGCAAGATCGGTAATGATCCGATTGACCACGCCTAACCCGGTAAGGGGAAGGTCACAGTTCTCGAGGATCTTAGGGCTCCCGTCTTTTGCGCAGTGTTCCATGAGCACCACCACACGTTTGACGCCAGCGACTAGGTCCATGGCACCGCCCATGCCCTTTACCATCTTGCCGGGAATCATCCAGTTGGCGAGATCGCCTTGCTGTGAGACCTGCATCGCGCCAAGGATGGCTAGGTTGATGTGCCCGCCTCGAATCATTGCAAAGGATTCTGCGTTGTCGAAGAAACTGCTGCCTGGCAAGCTGGTGACCGTTTGCTTGCCAGCGTTGATCAGGTCCGGATCAACCTCGTTTTCCAGAGGGAAGGGGCCGATGCCGAGTAGACCATTTTCACTTTGTAGCCAAACGTCCATACCTGTGGGAATGTAGTTGGCGACCAGTGTTGGCAAGCCAATACCCAGGTTGACATAGAAGCCATCTGACAGTTCTTGCGCAGCGCGCTGTGCCATTTGTTCACGTGTCCAAGCCATGATCAGGCGCTCCGTGTAGTGCGTTTTTCGATGCGTTTTTCGGGTGAGGTATTAAGTACCATGCGCTGGACATAGATGCCCGGCAGGTGAATCTGGTCGGCGTCCAGCTCGCCAATTTCAACAATTTCTTCTACTTCAACGATGCACACCTTGCCGGCAGTCGCAGCAAGCGGATTGAAGTTGCGAGCTGTTTTGTTGAAGACGAGGTTGCCTGATTTGTCCGCTTTCCATGCCTTGATCAATGCCACGTCTGCGGTCAGCGACGTCTCCATGACGTACCACTCGTCTTTGAACTGGCGCGTTTCCTTGCCTTCTGCAATCAGCGTGCCGTAGCCGGTCTTGGTGTAAAAGGCGGGAATTCCTGCGCCACCGGCCCGCAGCTTTTCAGCCAGAGTGCCCTGTGGTGTGAACTCAAGCTCCAGTTCGCCAGACAGATACTGGCGCTCGAACTCCTTGTTCTCGCCAACATACGACGAAACCATTTTGCGAATCTGGCGCGTTTCAAGTAGCAGGCCCAAACCAAAGCCGTCTACACCAGCGTTGTTACTGATGACGGTAAGGTGTTTCTTGCCGGAATCACGCAAGGCTTCAATGAGCGCTTCCGGTATGCCGCAGAGGCCAAACCCGCCAACTGCCAAGGTCATTCCATCGTCTATCAGCCCCTCTAGGGCGTGATGGGCATTGGGATAAATTTTGTTCATTGTTATTGCTACTCCTCGTGCCGTTGAAACTTGAAAATTGCGCTATGCGTGTTGCTTGTTTTTCGCTCTGGCAACCCTTGATCCATTGGGGCGTTCCAGAGTCTCGCTAATCCGATTGCCAGCTTCTATCAGAGAGCCGAGATCAATACCGGTATCAATCCCCAGCCCATTCAGCAGGTACACGACGTCTTCACTGGCAACATTGCCGGTGGCGCCCTTGGCATAGGGGCAGCCACCCAACCCTGCTACCGAACTGTCGAATACCTGCACACCTTCGAGCAGGCTGGCGTAGATATTTGCCAAAGCCTGGCCGTAGGTGTCGTGAAAATGCCCAGCTAGCGCAGCATGGGGTACCACATCTGATACGCGGGCAATCAACTGGCGGGTGGCGCCAGGAGTGCCGGTGCCAATGGTGTCGCCCAAGGAAATTTCGTAGCAGCCCATGGCGTAAAGCTCACGAGCAACCGCTGCCACCTGTGAAGCTGGAACGTCTCCGTCATAAGGACAGCCGAGCACACAGGAAACATATCCACGCACCCGAATACCGGCTTGCGCGGCCGCGGCCAGAACAGGCTCGAATCGTTGGAGACTTTCGCTGATTGAGCAGTTGATGTTTTTCTGTGAGAAGCCCTCGGATGCAGCAGCAAACACTGCTACCTCTTGGGCGCCAGCAGTCAGGGCCTGTTCAAAGCCTTTCATATTGGGTGTTAACGCGGTGTAGGTACTGCCTGCATAACGGTTTATTCCGGCGAAAACCTGCTCTGACCCCGCCATCTGGGGTACCCACTTTGGCGATACAAAACTGCCGACTTCGATCACGGGTAGGCCGGCAGCACCAAGGTCGTTGATCAGTCGGATGCGGTCAGCGCTGCTGACCGGGTGGGACTCATTCTGCAGGCCATCGCGGGGGCCTACCTCCACCAGCTTGACCTTAGCAGGTAGGCTCATTCCGACTCCTCCATCTCCACCAGCATGGTGCCTTCCGAGATCAGATCGCCCTCACCGCAAAACACAGCTTTTACCCGCCCGTTTGTTGGGGCACGGATACTGTGCTCCATCTTCATTGCTTCAAGAACTAGCAACGGCGCGCCTGCTTCCACTTGCTGCCCCACTGTCGCCATTACTCGAACCACGCTGCCGTTCATAGGCGCTTGCAGGCCGCCCGCACTTTGCTGAGCGTGACCCGCTTCTTCGATTGGGTCATAGGTGTTGATCTGTTGCCAAGCGCCATGCCAGTTGAGGTAAAGGTCTGCACCTTTGCGTACCGCACGGTAGCGAACCTTCTGCGCTCCTTCATCAATCGTCAGCAGCTCACTGTTGGGACAATAGCTGGCGTTGTTGAGGCTAACGCTAGAGAAAACCTGATCTAACTCGGCGCAGCGCAAATGTAGCCGACTTTGCGTTGGCAAGCCTGCGCGCCAGCCAGGCAGTTGTTGCCAAAGGGCGGGAGGCGTCGGGCAGTCGTCACCCGCTGGGCGGGTAAGCAACCAAGCTTTGGCTGCTAGGTTCCAGAAGCTACTGTCCAGCTCTGCAGGCTTGTGCAGTAGCTGCGCAGTGTGTTTTGCAATGAATCCGGTATCCAGCTCCTGCGCGGCGAAGGCCGGATGGGCTAAGATTTTTTCCAGAAAGCGCAGGTTGGTTTTTACCCCGGCTACTGAGGTATTGCGCAACATATCCAGCAACTCGAGACGCGCCTGCTCACGGGTCTCGCCCCAAGCAACCAACTTCGCGAGCATTGGGTCATAAAAAGGAGAGATGCTATCGCCTTCACTGACGCCGCTATCGACTCTGCGGCCACGGCCGGTACTCGGTTCACGATAAAGGGTGAGGGTGCCGCTGGCAGGTAGAAAATCCTGATCAGGGTCTTCGGCGTACAGCCGAACTTCAATGGCGTGGCCGTGTAGTGGAATTTGCTCTTGAGTCATTGGCAGTGGCTCGCCTTGAGCGACGCGCAGTTGCCAAGCTACAAGATCCTGACCGGTAATGGCTTCGGTAACCGGGTGCTCTACCTGCAGGCGGGTGTTCATCTCCATAAAGAAAAACTCGCCACGTGCATCCAGCAAAAACTCCACGGTACCAGCGCCGACGTAGCCGATAGCCTGTGCGGCCTTGACTGCTGCTTCGCCCATCGCTTTACGCAGTTGTTCCGACAGTCCTGGTGCGGGCGCCTCTTCAACCACCTTCTGATGCCGTCTTTGAATGGAACAATCGCGTTCATGCAGGTAAACGGCATTACCGTGCTGGTCTGCGAAAACCTGAATTTCGACGTGGCGGGGTTGCAGTACGTACTTTTCCACCAGCATGCGGGCGTCGCCGAAGGAAGACT
>CENH01004913.1_pt1 | contig 12037 bp, 8 predicted proteins | sample 530171 | NCBI WGS metagenome assembly CENH01 (sample SAMEA2591132, study PRJEB7988) | marine metagenome | biome: marine biome (ENVO:00000447); feature: deep chlorophyll maximum layer (ENVO:xxxxxxxx); material: saline water (ENVO:00002010), including plankton (ENVO:xxxxxxxx) | depth 70 m | reverse complement strand
TAGATACTTTGTTTCAACAAAAACTACAAACAGCATTTTTAAAAAACAAATACGATCCCAATGCTTTTAACGCAGAAACAACAGACATTAGAGATGGGTTATTGTCATCAATACAAGAAAAAAACCCAGCTATGTTTGATTATTTTAGATATGATTTTGATCAAAAGATTTTTGCAGCTAGTAAAAATGTATATGCTAATTATGCAAAACAACAAGAAGACATTGTAAGCACGTCTTTTAGAAATATCGTAGATTCTGGTCATATAGAGAGTATGTTTGAAACATATAGAAATAGTCCTCAATCGGCTATCAATGTAGGTAAATTTATAAATGGTGCTTTTGGTAACTACATACAACATGGACCATCCACAGAATTTATAGCAGCAGGAGTATCATTCAGTGCTGATCCTACCAGAACAAATTTATTTAGTGCTGAAAAAATGAACAAAGAGCTTTTGTACGCAAGAACAAGATTCCAATATCATTATCTTGCTGACAAGTTTACGAACCAGTTTGAGCATGGAGACGTAACTGGCTTGGTTAAAGAACTATCAGCAATTAGGACTGGCGAATATGTAACTAAAGATTTTTACGAACCCATGATGGCTCAAGATGGATCTACAATACTTGGCAACAAAGAGACCACGATATCTCAACTAGGTTTTAGCGAAAAGCAAAGAAACGAGCTAGCTGACGAGATATATAAACAAGTTATTTTTGAAACAGAAAAACTTAATTCTCTTACAGAAAAAGAAAACTCGAAAAATCTTAATCTATTAAAACAAGAATCAAAAACTGTTATAACAGATATTTTTAATTACTTAGATCAAGGACAGCAAAACAGAACTACAGAAGATGTTATTTTTTCCAGAATAAAGCAACTAGAAAGAGATTATCCAACATTTGATGCCAAAAAAGTTACTGATCCCCTGCGTGAATTATTGCTCGATAAAAACTCAGGACCTAGCGATGATGCTGTAATCCTTATGGAATACATGAAACAAGCAAGAGATGGCGAGTTAGACTACAGTGAAATGCTTTATTCTTCATCACTTACTAGAAAATCAAAAGCAAAGATTATTGAAAGTGCCATTAATTACCAGCTAGGAGGAAGAGATTATACAGATGATGATATATACAAAAGAGGTATGAAACATATTACAAAGTCAGAAGGAGGTATGGGATTCATCAATTTTGGATCGACTGACAACACAAAAGAATTAAGAGGAATATATAGCGATTTACACTTAGGTCTTGAAGGAGAAGGTTTTAACTTTAGTACACAAGATGTTAATTCAAACCATATTGGCAGAATAATTGATGATCTTTCACAAACAAAAAACATTGCAACAGACAAACAGACATTTAATACGCTTGCTGGATCTGGTAAAGAAAAATCAGATGAACTAAAAAGATTTGAAATCATAACAGAGAAAATAAGACAGCAAAGAAATAAACTAGCAAAAGCTACATCAGAAGAAGAAAGGGAGCCTATACTACAAAGCATTGCAGAAGAGCAAGAAAAGTTAAAAGTATTTAATATGGATGATATAAATGCAGAAAAAAAATTACTAGAAACTTCAAATATAAAATTTGTGCTAGGCAGAACATATTACAAAAAAGATAATTTTGTATTTGAACTTAACTCTGACACCATACAAGACTTATTAATGACAAGTGATGTAGTGCCTATGGCAGAAAAAGAAAGATACAGAATATTATTTGGAGATCAATAATGAGTGAAACAATAGATCTAGCCCCAATAAATGTATATCCAGGACCGATAGAAAAAGACGTAAATGTTCAGGATCGTAGAAATCATGTTGATAACCTAGATGGAGCTGATCATATTGATCGAGCAGTGCAGCTTAGGCATTATGAAAACAATATGCAAAAACCAGAAAACTTATCAATAGCTAAAGAAAGGCAAGATAACATAGATCTTGTCAATACTGCTGTAAAAGATGGGAACTATGAATCAGCTAAGATCTTAACAGAAACCATAGAATTTGACGAAAAAGAAAATGGATTTGTTGAAGAGGCTCTTACAACTATAGGGCATGGCATACAGTCAGCGGCTAATAACATATTTGTATTAGGTGAAGACCTAGACAGACTTACTGGTGTAGGAGCTTTTGTATACAACGATGGGGAATTTGATTATTTAACAAGACAGGAGCTTGACGATTTAGGCGAAGGCTATGAGCCATATAAGCTAGATTTAGTAGATGCTCCTCAGTCTACAACAGGAAATGTTTTATCTGGAATATTCTCGTTTATGGTTCCTTATGTGTCGTTTTTGAAAATGACAAAAGCAACAACAGCTGGAGGTAACTTATTCAGGCATTACTCAGCTGGTGCTGTTGCAGATTTTATGTTTGATCCTACTCATGGAAATCTATCAAGTGTATTGGTAGAAATGGGCGTTGCCAATGAATTTATACAGGCTTTAGATAGTAGACCAGAAGAGGTTGATCAGTTTGAAAAAGACATAAAAGCAAAATTTGCAGCTAGAGGTAAACAAACCGCAGAAGGCATTTTCATTGGAGCAGTTATATCATCAATATTTGCTACTGTAAAAATAGCATCACAATTTCCAGAGTTTGTAGCAAAAGCAAAAGAACACATGAACACAGCTGTCAATCAAGACAACATGGGAACAAAATCGTTCTATGACAATTTCCTTGAAAGTAGAGGGACAGTAGATCCAGCTAGATCTGACATGGAATCTCTAACTAAAGTTAGAAAAGATATTCAGTCTGTAAGATCAGGAGAAGATGTTGCAAGTACCTCGAACTTATCAGACGTTAATCCTACAGATTCTAGGAGTTTAGATGATGCTGGAGGTGCGTCAGCTACCTCTGCAACTGTAAAGAGACCATCACCTGACTTAAATGAAGACGTACCTTCGTCCCAAAGAACAGACGACATTGAGTCTTTGGATAACCCAACAACTGATCCATCTACAACTGATGGTGGTATTAGTAATCGTTCCATACAAGACTATGATACCACAGATGAAATATTAAAAATAGCCAAGGAAAATCAAAACAACCTTGATGATAAAGTAAAAAACGTAGCATCAGATTTAGATATAAAAATAGAATCTAGGGTAAAAGATTCTCAAGGGCTGGAAGATAAGCTGAAAAGACAAAATAAAAAACCAAATGAAATAGGAGATTATCTAGGTCAAAGAATGGTATTTAATAATCCTGTCGAGTTTTCAACACAGGCAAAAAACGTTATATCTAAAATACAACAAAACTTTAATGTATTAGAGATAGATTACAAACCAGAACTCAGATCAATACATATACAAATTAAGCACGATTTAGGAATTAGCACTGAGCTACAACTTAGACCTAAATATGCTAACGACATTTTAGACGAACAGCATAAGGCTTATTATAGTCCTGCTAAAAAACTAATGTCTGTATATGTATTTACGCCTGCTCAAGAAAGATATATTACTAGGGTATATGGCAGGACTCTTGTTAAGCTAAGAGAAATAGAAGGCAGCCTAAACATAAATATGAGAGAGGTATTTCAATAATGTCAAGATTTGGTAACTTCAACTCACAAGAAATAGCAGATAAAGTAAGTGCCTGGATGACAAAAAATATTCCAGAGATGGATAGTGCTACAGAAAAAACTGTGCAAACACAAAAAAAATCACAAGATATTATAGGCAAGTCTGAGAAATCAATAGAGCAAACGCTAGATCCTAAGTTTATGAATAACTTGCTCAAAGCAATGGACAATGGAGATCTGCCAAAAGAACTGTTCCCTGACGATTTCAACTCATACAAAAACAGCCTTTGGTATAAAGTTAAAGATCCTGGTGAGGTAGATGCTGTTATAGAGGTTATAGGCAAATACTACGAAAAAGCTAGAATCAAGGGTAGACGTGGAGACAGAAAAGGCGTTCTAAAAGACAAGGTAGTCAAAGATTTAGCAGGTGAGCTAAATTTACAAATAGACGATGTACTACGTAGAAACATAGGAGATATCTACAATGTAGAGCAAATGTATGGATCTATAGAACTTTTAAAAAGATTCAGAGTAGCCTTACATAAGTCTCTCAAAAAAGCTATGTCAGATGGAGCTGGTGATAGAGAAAAGATTTTTGCCATGCAAATGACACAAACCTACAGTGCTTTAACAAACCAGATCATGGGAGCTAGGGCAGAGATTGGTAGATCATTTAGAATACTTAAAACCATGAAGGGATCCCTAGATAATATAGGAGATGAAGACGCAGCACTAAAAGACATCTTCGATAAAACAGAAGGCAGAGAAATGACAGAATCTAAACTTGAGGCTCTATATGGAATTATAGATAGAGATCCTACAAGGGCGGCTAAAGGGGCTAGAGAAATAAATCTAGCAACAACCAGGTCAATGCTATACCAGGTTTACTACAACAACTTACTAAATGGCGTAACGACACAATCTGTTAATTTAGGTGCAGGACTTGTGTATCAACACTTTTGGCACATGAGCAGATTAATGGGAGGAGGTTATGGATCTATTAGAAATAAGGTTATGGGAAAAGACACAGGAGGTCTTACTTTTGAAAATGGATTATCAAGTTATTATGGTTATATAGCATCTATATTTGATGGCTTGCGAATAGGAGGATCTTCTCTTCTAACTGGCAAATCTATTGATACGTTTTCTAAAATACCTTATGGAGGAACTCAGGGAAAAATTACTACAAGAAATATTGTCTACAATACAATTAAAAACAAAGACAGACTTACTCTAGGTAAAAGCAAAGCAGGATCAAGCGTAAGAGAAAAGCTAGAAAACAATCCAGAATATTTAGCAGACGAACCTTTTTTCCAGATCATAGATTCTATACTAGATATTAGCACCAGAATAGCCCCTAGGATGATGAAGTCTGGGGATGATTTTATGAAATATATTTTTTACAGATCCCAGCTACATACTTACGCATACAAACAGGTATCAGAAGAAGTGGCATCTGGGGCTTTACCAGCAAAAGATTTTAGCAAAAGGATGGATGAAATAATGAATGATCCTAGTAAACAAGCACCAGAGATTAGAATCGAAAGCATGGACGTTGCAAGAGAGACAGTGTTGCAAAGACCTATGGATAAGATAGGTCAGTCTATAAATAGATTTTTAAAAGAAGACAAAGGAGGTGGTGTGTCAGGAGCATTGGGTGAAGGTTTCGCAAAAGTATTAGTGCCATTTTTCAACACCCTTTATAACTTAACCAAAGTAGGTTTAGAAGTAACCCCTGGAATCAATGCAATTTTAGCAGGAGCAGATATTGGCAAACTCGGCAAAATGTTAAGATCGCCAGATCCAATACAAAGAGACATGGCTAAAGGACACTTGATTACTTCGCATCTTCTAACATTGCCTTTTATCATGGGAGCTATGAATGGATACGTGCAAGGCGGTAGCCCACAAGGCATGAATACACAAACAAGCAGGAAAATGTCAATATTAAGAAATGGTCCACAAGACTACAGCATTGTTATTCCTTGGGGATCTATTGATCCAGAGGGTAAATATCTGGGCGAACTACATGATGGCAAAGACAAGTCCTATGCGATAGACAGACTAGATCCATTAGGCATTTTCTTAAGTAATGGTTATGCAATAGCACAGCTTATCGAATCAGTAGATGATGAAAAAGCATTGGGTGAGGCTATGGTTAAATTCACTTTTAATGTTTTTGGAAAAATAGCAGATAGCTCTTTTGCTGTAAATATAGCAGACTTCACTGAAATATTTACGTCAGAGCAAATGGCTACAGATAAATTTGTTAGGTGGGGAGCTAAGTCTTTAGCTAACTTTGTGCCATTTACTGGCAGATTTGGAGCAAACATTGAACAATTATTTGATCAAGACGAGGATGGTAACGTTATAGCAAGATCTGGCGAGTTACCTGCTGTTTTTAGAATGAAAAACGAGGAAGGCGTTGATATGATTTTTATAGACAATGGAGATGGATCTTACGATATGGTTCCTGAAAAAGACAGGAACGTAGGAGAAACCTCTTTAGAGAAGTTTGCAATAGACTTTCAAAACGAAATAGATAAAAAGATTGACAGAAAAGTTTTGCCAAGAAAATTAAACTATTGGGGAGAACAAGCGTATAACGATCCTAGAGTAGGTGGAGACTGGGCTGTTACCTATTCACCAATAGCTAGTAGGGATCTACCTTATAACAGGCAAGAACTAATAGACTTTGGTTTATTTAATGAAGATGACTTTTCTTCTCTGCCTTTAATGTTTAACAACAAAAGGGCAAACGAGATAGCAAATGCAAGAGACATAAAAGGATTTAGCTCATGGACATCTATGATAGACATTATAGGAGTCATGGGCGAAATGGAAAGATTGGGTAGTCCGCCCAGAAGACATCCAAACTATATTAGTATGCAAGGATTTAAGATTCCTCTTAACTCTGATCAGAAAAATAGCTTTGTTAGATTTATCAATGGAGACTTTAGCGAGTTATCCGAGGATCAAAAAATAGAGGCTGCTGCGGCTTTAAGTCCAGAATACTACGAATTTTTCACATCAGGAGAAACTTATAAGGACAGACTAAGGAGCCTGATCAAAAGCGAAGAGTATTTCTTATATGGGAATGATGATGATATTACAGATACAGCTAGGAGCAAGATGATCAGTAGACAGACCAACTTTCACACGCTTGGAAAGTCTGCACAAAAACAACGCAGCCTAGAAGATTTAGATACTATCCCCCTAGATGGACCTCAAAGGCTACTAACAATCATGTATCCTGATCTTAAGGAAAAGGCATTATATTTGAATAACACAGTAAATAAACGTAATATAGAACCATTAAGAGATATATTGGAGGGTAACTAACAATGGCACTAAACGCCATAACCAGTACGACCAGGCGAGTACAGTATACAGGTAACAACTCGACCACGAGCTTTGCCTTTACTTTTGTTATAGAGGCAGCAGCAGATATAGCTGTTTACTTCGATGGCACTAAAAAGACGCTGACCACTCACTATACAGTTACTATCGGATCAGATGGCACAGGATCCATTACAACGACTACTGGGAATACGCCAGGCACTGGGGTTTTAGTTACAATCATAGGTGATAGATCTATCAGCAGGACCACAGCTTTTACGTCTGGAGGACCGCTTACAGCAGCATCACTTGAAAACGAATTAAACTCACAAACTTTGCTGATCTCACAATTATCAGAAAGGGTAGACAGAGCTTTTACTTTACCAATAAACACAGACGCAACAACGCCCCTGGAGTTACCCTATAACAACACAGAGAGCAGTAACGCCAACAGAATTATCAAATTTAATTCATCAGGAAATGCGTTTGAGCTAGGATCCACAACAACCAACATTGACACCTTGGCTGGCATAGCATCTGATATAACTACAGTCGCTGGTATATCAAGCAATGTTACATCTGTTGCTGGAAATGCAAGTAACATAAACTCAGCAGTATCTAATGCTAGTAACATAAATTCAGCAGTATCAAATGCAAGTAATATAAATGCAGCAGTATCTAATGCTAGCAACATAAATTCTGCGGTTAGCAATGCTACTAACATTAACACAGTAGCTACAAACATAACCTCAGTTAATACAGTCGCTGCGGACATAACTAAAGTAGTAGCTGTAGCAAATGATTTAGCTGAGGCAGTATCTGAAATAGAAACTGTAGCTGATGATCTAAATGAAACATCATCAGAAATAGAAGTTGTAGCTGGAGCTATAACCAATGTAAATAATGTTGGTGGCAGTATTTCCAATGTTAATACAGTAGCAGGCGGTTTATCTAATATAAACACAGTAGCTGGAATTCAAGCTAATGTTACAACAGTTGCTGGTATATCTAGCGATGTAACATCAGTAGCTAATCAAAGCAGTGAAATTACTGCATTGTCTGGACTAAGCTCGAGTGACATATCAACAGTTGCTGGAGTATCTACTGAGGTAGCTACAGTTGCTGGTATCAGCACAAACGTTACATCAGTTGCTGGCAATGCAACAAACATTAATGCAGTGGCTGGTCAAATATTATTTACAGAAGACTTAGGAGATTTAGGAGCAATAACAACTGGCTCTGGAAATACCATAAATACTGTTGCTACAGATATAGCCAATGTAAATACAGTCGCTGGAATATCAGGTAACATAACAACAGTAGCTGGCATTTCATCAAATGTAACAGCAGTAGCTGGAGACGCTACAGATATTGGTACAGTTGCTGGAGCAATATCAAATGTTAATACAGTAGCGTCAGCAAATTCAAACATTACAACAGTAGCTGGAGCTAATTCAAATATTTCTACAGTAGCTGGTGCAGTTACAAATATAAATACAGTAGCTACCAATATATCTGGAGTTAATAGCTTTGCTGAACGATACAGAGTAGGTTCAAGCGATCCAACATCTAGTTTAGATGAGGGTGATTTAGCATATAATTCAACAGATAATCAATTAAAATTTTACAATGGTAGTGCATGGGCTAGTATAACTGCTGGCATAGCTAATGTTGTAGAAGATTCTACGCCACAATTAGGTGGTGCATTAGATGGGCAAAATAACAACATGAGCAACATTGGTACAATAGATGGTACTAACTTACAGCTAGACTTTGGAGGTATAACATAATGGCTAAAAAACTACAATTAAGAGGAGGTACAACATCTGCACATGGCTCGTTTACAGGTTCTGTAAGAGAAGTAACTGTTGATACTGATTTAAAAACACTAAGAGTGCATGATGGCTCTACTGCTGGTGGAGAAAGACTAGCTAAATTTTCTGAAATAGCTTCAGGAAGTATAGCGAATGTCGTAGAAGACACAACACCACAACTAGGCGGAGCATTAGACGCACAATCAAATAACATAACAAATTTAGGTACAGTAAATACACACACAATTCCTGGTGGTACAGGCACATTTGCCCTTACTTCTAATATTACATTTACTGCGTCTTCAACAGATACGCTTACCAACAAATCTGGAAACATTAGTATGTTTACCAATGATTCAGGATTTTTAGCAAATGTTGTTAGCGATACAACACCTCAACTTGGTGGAACATTAGATGCTAATGGCAACACTGTTGATATGAATGGTAACGAACTAATATTAGATGTAGATGGAGACAGCTCAATTACAGCAGATACAGACGATCAAATAGACATTAAAGTAGGAAACTCAGATGTGCTATCAGTTACAAGCACAGCACTTATTCCAGCCACTAATGACGCTTATGATTTAGGTTCTAGTTCTAAAGTATTTAGAGATGTATATACAGGAGACTTGAATTTAAATAATACACATACAAGAAAAAATGAGGTAGATGGTACATCTGGTTCATGGACAATTCAAGAGGGTTCAAATAATTTGTTTCTTATAAACAGAAACAATGGTAAAAAATATAAATTTAAATTGGAGGAAGTTTAGAAATGGCAATAATATCAAATGGAACAACAATTATAGACGCTGGTTCTTTATCATCAAATACAGTAGGTGCATCCCAAATTACAGATAATACTGTTGGAGCAGCCGAACTTAATGTAAGTGGGAATGGTACATCAGGACAAGCCTTAACTTCAGACGCTGATGGTTCTATGACTTTTAGTACTATAAGTGCTGATCCGCCTACAACTTATCGTGCAATAGGAACTTATGTTATGGGTAGACTAAACAGTCGTACTGACAAAGCTGTTGATAGTACATTAGCTGGCAGTCAATTATATGCACAAGGAGCGAGAGGTCTTTATACAAGTGATGGCGGTGAAGAATCATATTTTACAGGATTTCGTTCTGGAAGTCAATCAGCTCATGTTAATACAGGAACTTGGAGATGTATGAGTGGAGTTGCCTCTGGTACTTCATCCGCCAACTTGGCAACTAATGGGCTTTGGGTAAGAATATCATAGGAGATAATTATGGCAGAAAATATAGGAATAACTTATAGTGATGTAAAAAACCCTAGATGGGCGAATGAAGAAAAAACTTTGATAGTATGTGAAGTAAACTTCGATCATATAAATAGTGAGGATTATTCTTCATTTGCAGCTAGGCTTGAAGATATATATACTCACACAATAGAAATATACAACAGATGTGTTGCTGGTGATTTTGGAACAATTACTGCATGGGATTCCACAGTCGATCCAGCCCCTATAACAAAAACCGCAGATGATAATGGTGTTGAAACAGGAGATGGTCCAGCTCCATATGATCCATGGTCTTAAATTGTGATTTATACTATTGATAATTTTTTTACTGAAGATGAGTTAAAATTAGTTTGGAAAGAATTAGAGTGGGCGACAAGTCCTTATAGACTTATATCATCTTTAGATTCAGGTTCTCAATTAGAAAAAACCAATCACTTGTCATATAACCCTAGAGTTATATTTAAAGAAAGACAATTTTCAAGCATATCTCAAATTTGTTGGAATAAAATTTTTTTAAATGAAGACTTAAAAACAGAAGTTAAAAAATTAAATGTTTTATATGGCAATATAGATGCAGCTACTGACCTAATTCCCACTATAAAGTATTATGAAGATAGTCAGGAATATAAGCCTCATACAGACTTTGCACAATTTACAAGCTGTATATATTTGTATAAACAACCTAAACAATTTACAGGAGGCAACTTATATTTTCCAGAAATAGATACAGAAATAGAGTGTACCTATAATAAATTTGTTATGTTTGGTAGTGGATTACAACATGGAGTTAGACCAATTAAAATGAACAGAAAAGATTTAATTCATGGAGAGGGTAGGTATTGTATCATAAATTGGTTATGTAGAAATGAGGCAGATTTTTCAAATGATAAAAAAGTTTAATGATTTTTTAGGTCAAGATGACATTGATACTATTCGTAAAAAAATTAAGACTAACAATTGGGCATATGGTCAAAAGTCCAAACACAGTGCTAATTATAGTTTTTGGGCTATGAGAAAACCATTGGAGCTTGATTCCTTTTTTACTCATACTCTTTTTAATAAAATTAAAAAAATAACAGGAAATAATTTAGCATTTCAGAGAATTTATTTTAATGGTCATACAGCTGGCTCATTTGGATATGAGCATAAAGATACAGGTATTACAGGTATGGTTGATAATCCAACTTTAAGTAGATCAGAAGTAACTTTTTTAATTTATTGTAACTCTGAGTGGAAAAGTGAATGGGGTGGATATACAGCATTTAAAAAAGATGAAGATGATTATGAAATAATATATCCTAAACCTTGGTCTGCTGTATATTTTCAAGCAGACATTACTCATCATGCTACTCCTATTTCAATTGCATTTAATGATTTAAGAGTTACTTTAGCATATAAACTTATCGACTTAGACAAGGTACAAAATGTATAGTATTTGGCATACAAGTCATTGTGGCTCAACTTATTTAGCGTGTCTGTTAAGTAAATCTATACCAACATATTCAGAACCTACTTGGTGTAGAAAGGATGAAATAATAGAAAAACCAAACTGTTTAGTTAAATATCCAAGCATGGAGGCATACAAAGTTCTTAAACATGGAGGTAAAAAAGTATTTTTATACAGAACTTTATATAGCGATTTACTTAAAAATGGTAGAAAAGAAAGAGGCATAGGATTTGATGTTTATAAAAACTTTTTTAATCACCCTTATAAACCAGAGTTATTAGAAAAGTATAATAAGGCTACAGAAAAACTTGTTGGAGTGTTACATCAAACAACCACTAGAGCGTATATATGGTTAAATTATGTTAAGTATATGAATGATTCAAAAGATATTATTTTTGTAAATAGTCAAGACTTGTTTAATGATCCAAACAATGTTTGCAGAAGAATATGTGCATTTTTTGAAATTGAATATGTACCTGTAAAAGCTAATTATTATGATTTAAACACTACATTAAATAATTGTGATGATATTATAGACCTTAATAAACTGGATAAAAGCAAGGTATTTGTAGAACCATATGATGTGCAGAATGGTAAACTAATAAGGTGGGTTAATGATTTTTTAGAAGA
>CENH01030737.1_pt1 | contig 12064 bp, 15 predicted proteins | sample 530171 | NCBI WGS metagenome assembly CENH01 (sample SAMEA2591132, study PRJEB7988) | marine metagenome | biome: marine biome (ENVO:00000447); feature: deep chlorophyll maximum layer (ENVO:xxxxxxxx); material: saline water (ENVO:00002010), including plankton (ENVO:xxxxxxxx) | depth 70 m | reverse complement strand
CCTACGAGAGTTAATCCCGTCGTTATTTCCCATTAAATAACCAAAAAAATAACCGACCGTGCCAAACACAACCGCGACCATCATTACAGTACTCATAATATTCTCCTATTATTCAACGGGCAGCGCCTTTCGACGCTGCCTTGTAAATGATTTAGAAACAAATCATCTCTTGCCACTCCCATTCACATGCGTTATTCCAGCGGCACCACTCGACTTCACATACACTATTCTCGCGTGTATCTTGCCAAGTACAGCATTCTAGGCCTGGGAACTGCTCACAGTAGCTGGGCATCTCCAAATAAGGCGAGTCATGGCTTTCATGGCATATTAAATCGCCATTTCCATCGTATACATTAACGGGATTTTGACTGTCGTCGTTAATCGCATCAATAACATACGCTTGGTAGTCATAATGTTCCTGTAGAGCCTTGCCAGAGCGGAACTCCATATCGGCGCAACCTACAAACAAAGTGCCCATCAGGGCGAAAATAGCAAATTTTTTCATAAGATTTTTCATCTTTTACCTCCTGGTAATAATATACAAACAAAACTTGAAGTGTAAATAATAGGTTGTAAAAAAAATTACGGAAAAAAAATTCGCGGTTTGTTCATATATCTTCACTATTTATGTTATAATGCCCTTGGGGCCTTTAAAAAAGGATTGTAAATATGAAAATCACAAAAGAAATGCTCAAGGAGCTTATTAAAGAAGAATTAGGAAGCCTTGAAGAAGAAGAGAACTCAGAAGAAGTCGATGACAACGTTCGTTTTTTCGACTCAGAAGAAGCAGTTCAGCGCGCTGGTGAGATTGAAGGTGACGAAGATGAAGAAGACATGAGCGAAGAAGAGATAATCGAAAATATTGAAAATATGCTCGATATGCTTAGGAAAAAACTTAATGTTTAAATTAATCACGACATTCTGCTTGGCCCTCGGTCTTATCGCATGTTCCGCTACACAAGTTCAAAATCGTGTTGTTGACCAGCGAGCAGGCAAAATTCAAATGATTTCGTCGAAAATAATGCTTGAAACCTGCGAAAACCCAACCGAGCAGTATACAATGCATTATGGTAACTTTGTTATGGAAGCCAGAATGGTTTTTTATAAAAACTGTATGGGATTTGATAACTTAATGGTTGTCGCCTGGCCAGGTGAGCCAACGCAGAAAAACGTCCATGCTGCGCAGCTTCTTACAATGATGTGGTCTGAATGGAAAGCTGAAACAGCTCACCCGGGCGGTCTTACTGTCAAGCAACTTAAAATTGAAGAAGTCAAAGAAGATGTCGTTACAATAGGATATTATGAGGTCATCTATAATGAAGATAAGTAAACAACAGTTAAAACAAATCATCAAAGAAGAACTTGAATCAACTCTTGTTGAAGATGGTCATGAGGACGTTCCATCAGCAAGAAGAGCAATGAAAACCATTATTGAAGACGCTGGTCAAATGTTACAAGCCCTAGAGCAGGCTGAAGGACCTCTTCCTACTTGGTGGACAAACAAAATGGCTGTTGCCGCCAATAATCTTAATAAAATGAGAGATTATTTGCTTGTTTCTGGCGACTCAATGGAAGAAGCGATTGGAAGTGATGATGAAACTGATACTCGTCAAGCTATACAGATTGCTAAAAACAGAGAAGCTATTAAGGCAATTAAGAAGCGTATAGATAGCACTACAGCTTAAATAACAAATACAAATAAAAGATGCCATAGAAAGACTCCTCCAAACAAGGCCGCTACCCATTTTAAAAGGTGCGGCCTTTTCTTTTGTATAAAGTCAATGGCCACAGCAAAAATAAAGATTTTTGTAAATATAAAAAACCAAGGCGATATGCTTATGGCCCATGCCATAAATGGGTTTGCTTCTTCGACGCCTTTGCCTAATGCGTATAAGGTTAATAGCAAATCAGCGACGTTTCCCAGGTGACAAAGCCAAAACCACAAACGTGTTCCCATATAATAAATATAGTTAAAAACTAATAACTTAAAAAAGTTGTTGCTTATCATTACTATTTACAAAAGAGGTATAATATGAAAATTTCTTGGAAACCAACAGATGATGGCATGAAAGAACTAGTTTATGCTCATGAAGAGCTGATTGGTTATGTTGAAAAAATGTGGAGCACACAAAAGTGGAAAATTGTTCCATATTTTAATCTTGTCGCCAACTTTAGCAGCGAACTTGAACAAAAACACGCATCATCATATGAAGCCGGCAAAGCGCTAATAAAAATGTGGGAAAAAGAGCAATACTACTCGATGCAGATTGCTAATGATGAAGTAGATGAGCCTTATTGGGAAGATGAAGATGATCCATGGGATCCTAGAGTAACACAGCCAATTGATATGAGCAAAGTGTGGTCAAAACCTTGAGGAAATAAAATGAAAAATATATTTGTATTAGTGTTTGTAGCGTTGTTTGCGTTGTCATGTACAGAGACAGAGCAAGGTGGTAATCTTGCGCATTTTACTCCTGATGTTATTAATGCTATTACAGATGTTGAAGAATTAATCGTGGTGCCTGTGCCTGATCTTGTTCCTGATGAATGTGTTGAATGTAAGTGGTATTTTTGTCCACCTCTTAACGAAGTGTGGCAACAAGAAATATGTATGAACATATGTATATACCCACCAACTGTTGTGTCAGAATCTGGATGTGTAGAATATTTAGAGTGTAATCCTTTACAACTTTTAATTGAGACTATTGAATGTGTTACAGATGATGGCTATCCAGGCACACAAAATAAACTTTGTAATAAAGGAAAAATACAATATACTAACTGCGAAACAGAGTGTACTGAAGAATCTTGTAATTATTATGATGATGACTGCGATGGCTTAATCGACGAAGAACAGCTCAATGTTTGTGGTGATTGCGGCATTGTTCCTCCAGAAATATGTGATAACATTGACAATGACTGTAATGGCGATACAGATGAAGATCTTATTCGCTCCTGTGTTACAGCATGTGGTACTGGCTATGAGCTATGCGATTCCGGAAACTGGTCGACCTGTTCCGCTCCACAGCCCACAGAAGAAATCTGTGACGGTTTTGACAACGACTGTGATGGGCAAATTGATGAAGAATTAGAATGTATATGTACCATACAAGATGTTGGTACTTTATTTCCTTGCCGTGAAGATCCTCTTATTTGCGGAGAGGGATTTAAAACGTGCGAATGTTTAGATGATGCTTGTACTAACATTGTTGTGACACCTTGTTACGCTCTTTGTCATTGGTACCCACCTGCTGACGCATCAACTTGTGATCCACTTATTGGCCAAATTATTGAGCAAGAAGAATGTAATAATTTTGATGAAAATTGTAATCAATTAATCGATGAAGACTTGCTTGCTTCTTGTTATAGTGGGCCACCAGGTACTTTAATGCAGGGAATATGTATTCCGGGCACAATGACGTGTGAAGCCGGCGAATGGGGATCCTACTACAATGAACAGTTTACACCTAGCTACTGTGACGGCGAAATTACACCACAAGAAGAAATTTGTAATGGTCTTGATGACAATTGCGATGGTGAAACTGATTATGGCGAGGAAATGAAAGAAACAGATATCTTGTTTGTTATAGACTGGTCTGGTTCAATGAATGATGAAATAACTGCTGTCTTAACAGCTTTGAACCAGTTTGCGCAAAATTATAGTGATGAAGATGTGCTGAAGTGGGGTGTTGTTCGTGGCCCGCTACACTATCAAAGTGGCGCGCCTCATGAACGTCTTGAATTGACACACAATTTGTCTGGCTTTAGTGATTTCCTATCAACTATGTCAGGCCTAAATGTTATTGCTGGAATGAGCACAACAATGGAAATGCTTATCGACGCAGTATACTTGGCTATACACAATATAACTAACACACTTCCAGTTCCTTTAGAAGATTTAGCTTGGAAAGGCACTCTTCCCTCTAGTAGCTATGGAAGTGTTGTGAAAGAGTCCGATCCTCCTCTTGAAGATTTTAAAATCAATTGGCGTCCTGATGTTGATAGAGTTATCATCGTTTTTAGCGATGAAAGGACTCAGAGCTACCTACACCCTCCTATCTCTGTAAACCAGCTAGAAGCGGCACTTGTGGCCACGCCACGCTTAAAATTATACACATTCTCACAGTATTCTTTCTGGAGCTGGGATGAGTTAGCTATAGCAACGGGCGGTAAAGACTTTCAATTAACAAACAACCCAACTGAGATGTATAATAGTTTAATGGAGATATTAGATGAAATCTGTAAGGATGGGCAAGAATAATGGATGAAAGAGAAAAGCTTAAAATTGCCATGAAGAATGCAAAAAAAGTTATTGAAGAAATGAAAAAAGAAAATCAGAAGCTTCAAGAGGAAGTTGATTCGCTTTGGGCGATGATGGATGAAATGACAAAATCTGATATTGAAAACCATGCGCATCTTCTTAAAGAACTTGAATCTGATGCTCTTATAAGAAGTCTCATGATTACAAAAAAGAAAGTTGACTGTTGAGGAAGCATGAGTGAAAAAGAAAATATTATCAATTTTAATTATATTATTCTTTGCCGTTAGTTGTAATTCTCATAATAATGTAATATTTTCAAATACTTATAGTAAAATTTATAAAAATTCTAGATGTAAACCATCAGATGGTTTTCCGCAAATGATTATGATTCCGTTTTTTCACAGAGCAACACAAATTGTTCCTGACTGCCAGACTTATCCAAAACACAAAACTGCCTTAGCGCTAATGGTGTTTTATCATAAATGGCAAGAATATTTTGGTGATGATGACTACGCAGTCAAAGAATTGCTTAATAAAGTCATGATTAAGTGGGGTCGACATCTAAGAACAATTGAAGCTAGAGGCTTTAACTTACATGGGGAGCCTATTACTAAAGCTACAATTCAAGGCATTGTAGAGACTGATACAATTATTTGGGTTTGGCAAGCATATGGTAAAATATCAGAAACTAGTTTAATTCACGAATTAGTTCATATTTCTTTAAAAGCAAGCATCGGCACAACTGATCCAGATCATGAAGGTGGTGTCTATCATGGCTGGACGCCGGCTCACACAAGAATGATCAAAGAAGCCAAAGATATGCTGCGTGCGTTTAATATATAAACATCTATTTATAATATGAAAAAATTGTTTGAAAATTGGCGTAGCTTTTTAAAAGAAGGTACTCCTTACGGTGGTTATAATCCAGGATATGCTGGAACTTTAGACTTTGGTCAAGGAACTTCGTTTATGTCGCACAAGCCAGATAAAAAAGATCCTCCTGATGATGTCGACACAAAATTTGTTGTCAAAGCCGTGGTCCACCGAAGTGGTGAAGTGGTACTGCTTCTTAATGATCAAGGTTGGGATTTGCCTGGTGGTCACAAAAAAAGAAACGAAAGCGACAAAGAAGCGCTAAAGAGAGAAGTTAAAGAGGAAACAGGTTTAGAAATTGACTTATCAACTATGACAAAAATAAAACAAAAAGGAAGAAAAACTTACTATCAAGTTGAATATATGAATGATGCTTTTATGCAGCCCAGCGATGAGCATAAAGAAATAAAAACGTATACCTTAGAACAGGTTGAAGATCTCGATAACATCGATAGCTTGTTTAAGAACTTGGTTTTAAAAGTATTAAGTGGAGATATAGATGACCAAGATACTATTAGCTGAAAGAAAAAGAAGACCAACACAAAATATTATGAATAGGGTGCGTTCAAATTATGGCGCTCAAAGTTCTAGAGCAGCTGCCGAGCTTGGTGTTGAAAGAGAGATAGTAGAAAGTATTATCGCTGCCGAATGCGATGGTCGACCGCCGTATCCCAATGGCCAGCTTCGTGTTAGATTTGAATATCATTTATTTTCAAAAAGTGGCTATAATCATAATAACAGAAAATCACTACCATGGGGAGCTAGTGGCCACAGATGGGATTCAATTAACAAAGCAGCCAAAGTAAGCAAATGGGCTGCGTATGCTTGTACATCTTTTGGACCATATCAACTAATGGGCTGGCACTATAAAACATTAGGATATAAAAGCCCAATGGCAATGGTCGAAGCATTTCAAAATGGTGGACTAACAGAACAAACCAACGCTTTTATAAAATTTATTCGCAACTATAGAGGTGGCCAGATTCATACTGCCATTAAGAAAAGTCCTCCTGATTGGGGAACTGCTGGGTTGCGGTATAATGGTGTTCGTCGTTATGGCGATTACATGAAAGCTGCGTATGATCTAGCAAAAAAAGCTCCTGGCGGATCATCGCTGGCAGCTGGTAGCATGGCTTCTTTAGTGCCAGGTGCTGTTACGCCAAAAGCTGCAGTCGGCAAAAAACCAACACTAGATAAAAAATCAATTGTAGTGGCAAGTGATAATGTTAAAAACATTAAACATTTATCACCTGGTAAAACACCAAATATTGAAATAGCTAAAGACTCGCAAGGTCAGTATACTATTTCATATACCGGCAGCGATCCTTTAAATGGAAACATAACTTTTGATAACAGAAACCTTGATAAAGAAGTTAACAGATTGTTTGGTTATAATTCTTGGAATGAATACAGCAAATCTAATAAGTCGATCGATGGCAACCCTAGTGTACATGCTTTACACGTAGGCTATGCTTTAGAAGAGTTTAAAGCAAATTTTGATCCTAATGATTATGTTTTGGTTGGTGTTCCTAAAAACAACTTAACTCCAACTTCTTTTAAAATTAAATTAATTTCTGGACTTCGAAAAGGATTATTTGGTGATGATAAAGGAACAGTCTCACTTTCTAGACTTGGAATATTAAATTCCGCAATGTATGCTCCAAAAGATGGATTGGCTAACGTCGATGTTGTTGACAGGGCAAAAGAAAAAACTGGTATTCTACCACTTGTAACAAGTGTAAAAAGCTCAAATATGCCAGTTGAACATCCAGATGGAAACTATTGGAATTCTAGTTTTAAACCTCAAACAACAAACTCTATCTCTGATGCCCTAACAATTAATCCATCAGAGGAAAAATCAGTTGCTCAATTATTAAAAGAAGTAGCAGAGATGACAGAAGAACAGCTACAAGAACAATTAATTTCAGAATTTTTTGATCTTCAGACAGGATTAAATAAATTATCTAGCTTAGGAGCTGGCGCTGGCGAAGCTGCGAAAAATGCTGGAAGAGCAGCTAAGAGACAATTAAAAAACGCAGTTAATTCAGTAGGAAGAACATTAAGCAAGGCTGGCCGGCGCGCTTTTAAAATTAAAATGTTAAAATTACGTAATATCACAACAGCAACCAGTTTAGCCACAATGAAAGGAATAGGAGCAGCGATAACGGGTATCGGTGCAGTTGGTGGAGCTGTTATCGCCTGGAATATGCTACCCGACGATGCTGATATTGTAGATGTAATCATGTATCTTGTTTTGGGATCTGGTATTGGTGCTGGAATCACTTCTTTAGGATTGTTTTTATTAAAAATGTTGCTTCTTAAAGTACTGGGATTTGTTGTAGTCGCTGCTAAAACAGCTGCTCTAGTTGTAACGGCGTCAGTTGTCGCTTTAGCCTTAAGAATGTTGTATCTTTACGTTACTGATAAAGCAGCATTTAATGTACTGTTTAGAAAAATAAAATCAGGACTTAATTACGCTTGGCAGTCATTAAAAAGACAAGTTGGTTTATCAACCGATATCAGTCTTGAAGAATATTTAAAAATTGCTGATCAAGATAAAGATCTTACTGAAAAAATGATAGCTTTGGCCGGCGGCGAAAAAGTTACACAAAAAACCTCTGAAGCTAGCTCTTCAAATGATTTAGAGTACTTTTTACTTCCGAAGAATTGGAGAAATGGTGTTTATTATACTAAAGCAGAAGGCATCTTGGCGCAAAGAGTTGGTGCTAATTTACAAACTGGCTTAGTCGTTACAGACAAAGGGGAGTTTAGAAAAGATCAACTTATTAAGTTTAATAAAGCTGCTCTTGGAGCAGTTGGGCTAAAAGGTTCTGCGACCGGAAAACCAACTCAATTTGCTACTAGCAAAAGAAAAATAGTTTCTGTAAAAGGTGGAAATGCTTTAATATTTGGGCACAGCCAGTCTGGTCCAACATCAATGGGCGGTGCTTTGGAAGATATTTTAAAAAGCTCTGGCAAAAAAATAACTAGAATTACAATAAACGGTGCGAATGATGAAAAATTAGCAGCTAGCTTAGACAGAATTCCAAAAAATAAATATAATCAAGCATTTTTGTTTTTAAATGGAAACATTTATCGTGAGAGATCTAAAAAACCTGAAGCTTTACAAGTAAGTTCAAAATCTCAAATTATTAATTTTATGCTACAGCAACTTGGCATACCAAAACAAAATATTGTTATAGTTCTGCCACCAGTCAACACTGACAGCAAAAAATCTTTGAGTCGCGCCGGTTTAATAAAGAAAGCTAGGTCTCTTTTTGAAAGGAGTGGATTTAAAGTCGCGACTGTCATTGTAAGTGGTCAAGATAGTTTTTCAGACAGTATACATATTAAAGGTAGCGACGCACAAGTACAATCTTCCATGAGGAACATCGCAGGACAAAAGCTTTTTGAAACTTTATTGGCATACAAGACAGATTTAAGGAGAGAAATAGCATGAGTTGGTTAGTAAACAGATATAATAAAAAATCAGCAAAAAAATATGGCTGGCATCCATCTTGGTTTAGTCCTACTTTGACAGAGTTTGATCAAAATCTTATTGAATCTATAAAAAGATTTCAACATGATCATGAGTTAACAGTTGACGGTAAAGTTGGCCCTAACACTTTTCGTCGTCTGCTGGCTGAACAAGATTTAGAGGAATCAGATAATTTTATCCTTTGCGATGGACAACAAGTTGATATTGATTGGGATGTAAAAATTGATTTACTACCTAAAAATTGTTATCGCACAAATAGAAACAGAAGAAAGCCAAAAATGATTGTTACACACTGGGACGCAACAACTTCTGCTGAAAAATGTAAAAGAGTTTTACAAGCACGCAATATTTCATCACATTTTTGTATTGACAACGATGGTGTAATATATCAATATGTTGATACAAATCATACTGCTTGGCATGCCGGTAAAGTCAACCGCTACTCAATTGGTATTGATTTTACCAATGCTTATTATTTAAAATACGCAGACTGGTATGAAAAAAAAGGCTTTGGTCCAAGACCAGTATGTAAAGATAGCAAAGTACATGGCAGAAGGCTCAAGCCGCACTTAGGCTACTATCCCATTCAAATTAGGGCATATAAGGCCCTTTTAAAGACACTTTGCGATCATTATGGTATAAACCATAACACACCACCTACTGACGGCGTATGGGACGCCGCAGCGTCGGGTAGATACAATGGCATTATTTGTCATTATCACCTAACAAGAAACAAAATCGATTGTGCCGGCCTAGATCTAGAAACTATTGTACAAGAGCTTTAGAGACAACCTCTAATCTGTGCGTCTTAACTTGGTTAACTAAGGCAAATCGAGTAGCCAAGTCTTCGTTAAGCCATAGTATTTCATGCATTCTAAATCCTATCTGTTTGTTGACAATTCCAATTGGCGCCTCAGTTTGTTTTGATAAACCCTTAAGTGTCACAAGGTCTCCGATCTCAATATCCAAAACATTTGTTCCTTCGCAGTACTAATTATAATATAGTCACGGGAGAGACTAATGTTAAACTCTAAAAATAAATTATTTCATAAATTATTAATTTTCTCTTTCATATTCTTTGGTTTAAGTTTAATTATTAACTCTGTAATGGTCTACGCCGCGACAACAAATCGTCATTATGGCAACAAAAACAAAATTCAAAAAATAAGAAAACAGCAGAGAGAAATAATGAGAAAACTTAAAAAGATAGAAAAAAAAGGCGACATAAATATTATTCACCAAGGATAGCTAATGGCAGTTAAAAATAAAAAAGCGAAGGTCCTTGAACTTGATAATCTATTAAGTGTTCCAACTTTTAATAGAAAGATTAACTTTGGTAAGAACAGTGCGGCAATACAATTTACAAATTCAACTTCGCCTTTAATAATATCAGGTTCTAACAATGGCTTAAATATAAGTGGTTCAAGCATATCTGTTGACGCAACAACAATAGCAGCTGGCTCAGCAGCAGATGGTAATAGTTTTGTAGCTTTAGATTCAAATAACAAATTAATTAAAACTAGCCCTGCTACAATAACTAGCTTTGGTGATGATGTTAAAGTTCATTTTGGCGATGACAATGATGCACATATAGAGTATAATGAAGATGGTGATAATTTCCTTGTTATTTCTGGATCTTCTGCTGGAATAGTGTTATCAGGTTCAACAATTCAAATTGATGGAACGCTTGAAGGTGCATCGCCACTTAAAATTGCTGGCGAGGTACAATTTACATCTGCCGGTGAAGGTGCGGCTTTTAATTTTGGACCCAACAAAGAAGCAAAAATATTTTATGAGGATGGAGCCACTGGAACTTTAATAATTTCTGGATCAGCTGCGCATGGTACCACTATTTCTGGATCCGCCTTAGTTGTGTCAACCATTAGTGGAATTGGTGTTGGGGTTGAAAACTCAGACATTACACATGCTATTACTTTACCAAACAATGATAACTCAACAGGAAGAATAAAAGCAAATGCTTATGTTTCATATTCTTCGCAAAGATACAAGAAAGAAATAAAAGTTTTGGACGATCCAATGAATATTTTAAATAAGATTGAAGGTGTATCATTTAAATGGAAAGACACAGATCGTTTAGATTATGGTTTTATCGCTGAAGATGTTGGAAAGGTGTTGCCTAATATTGTATCTTGGGAAGATAACAAACGTGATGCTCAAGGTATGGATTATTTAAAAATTATCTCTTTTTTAGTTGAGGCAGTAAAAAATCAACAAAAAGAAATAAACAAATTAAAACAAACGCTTAAGTAAAAACTACTTATATATTGGTGCGACATTAGAGCAGTATAACGTTTTTTATTGCTATTTCCTCTATGTGAAATCTACTTAGTAAGCGCTGGGTGCATTCGTGTATCTAACGCATAGTAAATTTTTACAATTAACATGGAGGAAAAAATTTATGGCTTTTCAAGCAAATACATCTTTATCAAAACATCTAGCACTAGAGGACTTAAGCGGATCTTCAGTGCCTACATTAGAGGGTTCAATTTTCGCCAGCGGTGGCGTTATGAAAATTCTCTCACCAATTTCCGCTTCTGGTGAAATTGAAGGTACGTCACTTGACATCGAAGGACACGCTGCTGTTGGTGGCAACGTTGTTGCTAGTGGTGATGTCAAAGGCGTTAACCTTTCTGGTTCGAACGACCTTCAATTAAATAATGCGGGTCAAATTCTTATGCCTGGTCTCGCATTAGATCGAGCAGACTTACTTAAGCTTGACGCAATTACAAATGGTACCGTCGCAGCAAGCAAAGCTGTTGTTGTTGACTCAGACAAGGACGCATCTGGCTTTAGAAACGTAACCGCAACAGGTGCGTTTATTATTGGTAATGCTAATATGAATGAGACAGATCTTGAAAAACTTGACGGTATCACAAATGGTACTGTCGCCGCAGCCAAGGCTGTTGTTGTTAACGACAACAAAGATGCTTCTGGTTTTAGACACATATCTTCGTCTAATGGTGGTAATATTAGTGCTGGTGATGGTGGCGCTTTTATTATTGGTAATGCTAGCATGGACGAAACTGACCTTGAGAAGCTTGACGGCATCACAAATGGTACAGCAGCTGCCAACAAGGCGCTTGTTCTTGACGCTAATAAAGCTATCGGCACAATCACTGAGCTTACAGCTTCGCGAGCAAAAATCGGCGTTCTTGATGTTGAAACAATTAACAGTATTACAACAACACAAACATCTTTAGAGATTTTGGATAATACAATTGTTGCTTCTTCTGGATCGAACAGCGCTAACGCAGATGGTGGCGGTCTTCAGATCGGTGGTACAATTGACGATAGTACTGATGGCGTCGCATCGCTTCTCTACAGAAACTCTGGCACTAAACTTGAAGCTTCTATTGGATCTAGCACAATTCTTACAATAAAGCCTACCGGCGTTGATGTAGCTGGCGTCG
>CENH01007611.1_pt1 | contig 12266 bp, 11 predicted proteins | sample 530171 | NCBI WGS metagenome assembly CENH01 (sample SAMEA2591132, study PRJEB7988) | marine metagenome | biome: marine biome (ENVO:00000447); feature: deep chlorophyll maximum layer (ENVO:xxxxxxxx); material: saline water (ENVO:00002010), including plankton (ENVO:xxxxxxxx) | depth 70 m | reverse complement strand
ACACCAAAGACAAACTTCTCTGACTCTCTCAAACGTGACGCAAGCTTGGTAAAATCGCTATCACTGGACACCAATGCAAATGCATCGATTTTTTCAGAATAGAGTAAATCCATCGCATCTATGATCATGGACGCGTCGGTGGAGTTCTTTCCGGTGGTATAGGCAAATTGTTGAATAGGCTGGATGGCTAATTCATTGAGTGACGTTTTCCAGTTCTTAAGGGCTTCAACAGACCAGTCACCATAGGCACGCTTGATAAGCACATGACCGTGCGCGGATATCTCATCCAAAATGGCAGATAACTTCGATAGTTGGGCGTTATCAGCATCAATAAGTACCGCTACTTTTTTATGAACATCCAAGTCTTTCATCTATTTTCCTTAAAATAACTCTTCGGTGTAACGGCATTTGGGAAAGGTAGAACAACCCAAGAAGGCGTTTCCAGCATTAGCGCCACGTTTTGCTTGTCGTTCTACAAGTTCACTACCACACCTAGGGCAGACGTTTTGTTTTACCGTTTCTACTTTTGGTTCTGTTTGCACTTCATGGATAAGAGAGAGTAGTTCATTTCCGTCAATAAGAGTCACTGGTTTATCAGAGGCGAAGTCTATTGCTTGTTGGGTGAATCTGCCTGAGCAAATAATAATGACCTTGTTTGCATTGCTTGCTGTGAGCACACCAAACATCTCGCGTACCACACTGACACCAACTTTTTGTGCCTTCCATTGTTTGCACTGAACGAATATAAGCTCTTCGCCTTTCCTCAGTTCTAGGTCAATACCACCGTCAGCACCAAAACCACCTTCGATTACTCGATAACCTTGTCTTCGATAGGCTTCTGCCACTAGCTCCTCAAAATTGCGCCAATGCAGTTGTCTAATGGTCTCAATACTCTTTTGAGTATCTAATTGCTTGGCTTTACGACGCCCATTAAAAAACGAAAAAGTTGCGATGAATAATATGAAAATTGCAAAATAAGGCGCAGGAATAGCGAGTGCCTTAAATATCATGTTGATAAGCTGGTTATCAGTTTCAACAGAAGGCAGTAGGTGACCCATTACTACATAGGTAATTGCTGCCGTTATCACCGAAACCCACCACGGCGTTTGGAAAAGAAGGTCAGCAAAAGACGTGTTTTTTCTTGGCATAATTGAACATCCTTGTTAAATATCGAAAATATATTAACTCAGGCAATGTCTGGATTGGGTATTAATTCCAATCGTGTAGTATCTTTTAACAGTGAAATATTCATTCCTGACAGATAGGAGAGACAAACATGGACGTGTTTATCGGTATCGATGTCGCTTGTGCGAAAGGTAAATACCTGCCACTGGTGATTTGTACTCTAGAAAATGGGCGATTATTGCCGTTTCCGTTAGCCAGTTACCCAATAAAACCACCTAGAGGTTTAGGCAACGCCCGGACCTTGGACGACAAGGTTAATCAAGCATTTGCAGAAGATGTCGCCAGTTACATAGAAACGGTATGCGACGCTTTCCATTTAAGCCCAATCCGAATAGGTATCGACTCACCGCTTCGGCCACGGGATAACCATCTTAATCGCAGATTTGCAGAGCAGGCGCTCGATAAGGCGGGTATTAGCTGTTACACCACACCTTCTGCCGATGATTTTAGGATGATTAAAGTAAAAGGTATTGCACATCTTGAGGCGGGTAAGCCGATACAAAACCTGCCTCATGCCCACCAAATCTTTATGCTGTTAGGTTTCGCCTTGAACGAGCGACTGAGTAAAGTTGCCGAATGTATAGAGGTCTATCCACACGCGACAGTGAAACAGTTAGGTGTCGCTGATATCCATAAAAGCAAAGGGAATCAGGCTGAGTTACAGCTGTCTGCCATGTCGCATTACACTGGTTGGCCTAAAACCGACGACGATTGGTCGCAAGCAGATAATATTTGCCTTGGACCAATGCACGATAGAGTGGATGCCTACAGTGCCGCATGGGTAGCAAGCTTGCCCGAACAGGAACGCATCTCATTTGGTGAGCCAGAAAAGGGTGATGCTATCTGGATACCAGACGTTAAGCCTATAAGCAGCACAGCTGCCAATCTACCGACAAAGCCCAACCCCATAAGGAAGACAAAACAGGCTGTTTCCAATATTGCACGTCAACAAGCTTGTCCAGCCTGTAATCAACACCTATTTAAACGCTGGCCGCTTGGGTGGGACGCGCATGCAGCACACAAGTGCACGGGATTAATAGAAGGCGAACCTGAAGCAAGAAAGAAGGAGTTTAAGCGCCGATTTATGAGCAGTTAACGATGTACCTTCTTTACAACCGTCTCAAAATAAACCACACTGGACTAAAGTATAGAAAAGTACACAGGGACGATGCTCGACTCCATCAGCTTTGCTCAAAAACAACGCCTTGCTTATATCGACTTTTGCCTGTTGTTCAAAGGTGCGATTTACCGTCAGGATTTAATTAATCGTTTTCAGGTCGGTTTATCGGCAGGCTCGCGCGATTTCAGTATTTACAAAGATCTTGCACCGGATAACTTGTCTTACGATTCGCGAGAAAAGCGTTACTTCCAGACACCTCAGTTCAAACCTGTCTTCGAACATGATGCAAGACGCACCTTAACCAAACTCGCCAACGATATTTCCGATGGGTTTGATGCAATAGGTGATATCCATTTCCCAGTAGAAGCACCGTCCAGTCTGAATGTACCAGACATCTTTATCGTTGCTCGCCTTGTTCAGGCGATTCTCAATAACAAAGCGGTTAGCGTTATCTACACGTCACTTTCTAGCGGTTCGAATGCTAGAGAACTTGTTCCTCACTCCATAGTAGACAATGGACTACGCTGGCACGTTCGTGCCTTTGATCGTAAGAGTCAAAGCTTCCGAGATTTCGTGTTAACGCGCATTAGCAAAGTAACAATTAAAGATATTCCTAACGAAGATGAAAGCGCCCAAGCAGATAGCGAATGGCAGCGCCTTATACCACTTCAACTCGTGCCGCATCCAAAGAATGTTGAACATCCTACCGCTATAGAAATGGATTACGGCATGGAAAACAAGCAACTGTTTACGGAGGTGCGAGCAGCAATGGCTGGTTACCTGTTAAGACGATGGAACGTAGATTGTACCGAGCGCGGAACTCTTAAAGGTCCAGAATATCAACTTTGGTTATTGAATCGATTCACCTTGAATAATGTGCCGAACCTGAGAATTGCACCTGGCTACAAGGAGGTAAATTAGTATGGCCTTTAACGAAGCAGATACTTGTAGAGTGTATGTAACGCCAAAACTTAAAGAGTCTGGCTGGGAAAGCAATCCGCGATCAATAACTGAACAGTACACTTTCACAGACGGTCGAGTTCAGTTCAAAGGTAGTAAGGTACAGCGAGGAGAGCAAAAGCGGGCAGATTACTTACTCAAGTACACTCGCGATTTTCCTATTGCTGTTGTTGAGGCTAAACCTGAAAGCAGCCCAGTAGGGCAAGGGATGCAGCAGGCAAAGGATTACGCGGAAATACTGGGGCTAAAGTTTGCGTATTCTACCAATGGGCATGAGATTTTAGAGTTTGATTACACAAGCGGTGAGGAGCAGTTACTGTCATGCTTTCCAACTCCAGAGGAGTTATTCAAGCGACTTTGTGGCGATGAAGGTTTAAAGGATGGGGATCTTGAGACCTTGCTGTCTCCGTATCATCATATTTCTGGATACTCGCCACGTTACTACCAACAAATAGCCATAAACCGCGCAGTACAGTCGGTAATTCAAGGCAAAAAACGCTCATTAATTACGATGGCAACAGGTACAGGTAAAACCGTAGTTGCCTTTCAAATTAGCTGGAAGCTTTGGAGTGCTCGCTGGAATCGCACTGGAGACTATAGGAAGCCTCGCATTCTGTTTCTGGCAGATAGAAATGTGTTGGTAGATGACCCAAAGGATAAAACATTTACCCCTTTTGGTGATGCAAGGCACAAAATTGAAGGTGGTAAAGTTGTTAAAAGTCGTGAAATCTATTTTGCGATTTATCAGTCAATTGCAAGCGATGAGCGCCGCCCCGGTCTATACAAGGAGTTTCCACAAGACTTTTTTGATCTAATTATCATAGATGAATGTCATCGAGGCAGCGCCCGTGACAATAGCAACTGGCGCGAAATTCTGGAGTATTTTGAGCCAGCTTTCCAAATTGGAATGACTGCAACTCCGCTGCGTGAAGATAACCGCGATACTTATCGTTATTTTGGCAAACCGATCTACACCTACAGTTTGCGTCAAGGTATTGATGACGGATTTCTTGCGCCATACCGCGTGCATCGAGTCATTTCTGAAGTTGATGCGGCAGGGTGGCGACCAAGCAAAGGCGATGTAGACCGATTTGGACGAGAAATCCCAGATGGTGAATACCAAACTAAGGACTTCGAACGAGTTATTGCGTTAAAGGCACGAACGGATGCGTTTGCTAAGCACTTGACTGACTTCATGAAGCGCACTGACCGATTTGCGAAAACGATAGTGTTTTGTGTAGACCAAGAGCACGCCGACGAAATGCGCCGGGCGCTCAATAACTTAAATTCTGACCTCGCTCGAAAACATCCTGATTACGTCGCACGAGTGACATCGGAAGAAGGCAAAATTGGCAAGGGGCACCTTAGTCGTTTTCAAGAGCTGGAGACTAGTACCCCAGTGATACTGACCACTTCACAACTATTAACGACGGGAGTAGATGCGCCAACCTGTAAAAATGTTGTGCTAGCTCGTGTTGTGAACTCGATGAGTGAGTTCAAGCAAATTGTTGGTCGTGGAACTCGGTTACGCGAAGACTATGGCAAGCTTTGGTTCAACATCATCGATTATACAGGCTCCGCCACACAAAATTTTGCTGATCCAGATTTTGACGGTTATCCAGAAATTGAAGATGAAGTGGTGATTGATGAAGACGGTGAGGAAGTTACTGATGACACTTTAACCCCAGATAGTGAAAAGGTAGAAGTTGCTGAAGAGCCGAGCGAGTATGAAGTGAACACTGAAGTTGAAGGCGCTGATGACGAAGGGGGGCATGAACCGAGAAAGTACTACGTAGACGGTGGTACCGTTAAAATTACGTCTCATTTGGTATATGAACTAGACGAAGACGGTAAACAGCTTCGCGTCATTCAATATACCGACTACACAGCAGAAAAGGTAAAGACCCTTTTTTCCTCGCTCAATGAACTAAAAGATAGCTGGGCTAATCCTCTAAAAAGAGAGGAGATCATTCTCGAACTACAAGAGCGTGGGATCCAGTTTGATGATTTGGTTGCAGAGTCAGGCAAAACCGACGCAGATCCACTGGACTTACTTTGCCACATTGCTTTTGATGTACCGCTGCGAACCAGAAAAGAGCGTGCTGACTACTTAAAGAAGAACAAGCCTGACTTTTTTGATGAATATGGCCCAGAAGCTAGAGCAATATTAACGTCTTTACTGGACAAATACACCGACCACGGTCCTAGGCAATTCAGTATTCCAGACTCGCTACAAGTCCCCCCTATTTCTGAATATGGCAATGTGATGGAAATAGCCAATTTCTTTGGAGGTGCCTTGCAAATGAAAACAGCCGTGGACCAATTACAAACGCTGCTCTATAGCCAGCAATAACTGAAGTGATGACACAACTTATGGCACGAAAAAAGAAAGCAGAACAGCCGATGACCACCGCCCAACAACTAGGTGCGATTGTTAAATCGTCTCGGCAGATCATGCGTAAAGATAAAGGATTGAATGGCGACCTAGATCGTTTGCCAATGCTTACTTGGATAATGTTTTTGAAGTTTCTCGATGACTTAGAGCAAATGCGAGAAACCGAAGCTGTGTTAGAAGGAAAAAACTTTCAGCCAGCAATTGAAGCACCATACCGTTGGCGAGATTGGGCAGCAATTGAAGGTGGCGTCACCGGAGATGAGCTAATCGCCTTCATTAACAATGATGAAGCAATGCGACCAGATGGCACGCGAGGCGTAGGCTTGTTTGCCTACTTGCGTAGCCTGCAAGGAGAAAATGGTGGTGATCGCCGAGATGTTATTGCGACCGTGTTTAAAGGCATGCAAAACCGCATGGTTAACGGCTACTTGTTACGAGATATAGTCGATAAAATAAATGGTATTCATTTCAACTCATCTGAAGAGATGCATACTCTAAGTCGCTTATACGAAACAATGTTGCGTGAAATGCGTGATGCTGCCGGTGACTCCGGCGAGTTTTACACCCCGCGCCCAGTGGTCCGCTTTATGGTTGAGGTGATGGACCCGCAGCTGGGTGAGTCCGTATTGGACCCAGCCTGCGGCACGGGTGGCTTTTTGGTTGAAGCGTTCGAACACCTAGATCGCCAGTGTAAAACGGTTGAAGACCGCGAAGTATTGCAAGAAAGCAGTATCTTTGGCGGTGAAGCCAAATCTTTGCCTTACCTGTTGGTACAAATGAACCTGTTGCTGCATGGTTTGGAGTACCCAAGAATTGACCCAGAAAATAGCCTGCGCTTTCCACTACGAGAGATGGGGGACAAAGATCGTGTAGATGTGATCTTAACCAACCCACCGTTTGGTGGTGAGGAAGAAAAAGGCATTCTTGGAAACTTTCCAGAAGACATGCAAACCGCCGAAACAGCAATGCTGTTTCTTCAGTTGATCATGCGCAAACTGAAGCGTCCAGGTCATGGTTCAGACAATGGTGGCCGCGCCGCGGTTGTTGTACCCAATGGTACGCTTTTCAGTGATGGCATCAGCGCACGTATAAAGGAAGAGCTATTAGAAAAGTTTAACCTTCATACAATAGTTCGCTTGTCTGAAGGGGTCTTTGCTCCTTATACGGATATCGCTTCGAACATTTTGTTTTTTGACCGTTCAAAAGATACTGATGACATTTGGTATTATGAAGTGCCGAAACCTGAGGGTCGAAAAAAGTACACCAAGACCAAACCAATGGATTACAGTGAATTTGCTCCTTGCTTGGAATGGTGGAATAACCGAGTGGAGACAAAACAAGCTTGGAAAGTTAATAAAGAAAGCATCATATTACGAGACCTAAGTGGCAAAATCACATCTGTAAATTTAGACCAAAAAAACCCTAATAGCTTAGAGGTGCTAGAGCATTTACCTCCTGACACATTAATTCATGAAATAATTGATAATGAGAAAAATGTACTTGCAGTGCTTGCAGAGCTTAAAGATTTAGTAGCAGGTAAAAAAAGTGAAAGCTAGTTGGAACAAAGTTGCACTTGGCGACGTACTTCAGCGAGAGAAACAAGTAGTTAAAATATCACCTAACGAAGAGTACAGTGAAGTAACAGTTAGGTTATGGGGTAAGGGGGTCAATTTACGCGGTAAAAAACTGGGTGCAGAGGTTGGAAGCAGCAGCCGCTATAAGGTGAAATCAGGATATTTTATTTTTTCTAAGATTGATGCTAGACACGGTGCTTTTGGGATCGTTCCTCCAAGTTTGGATGGCGCAATTGTTACAGCGGACTTTCCTGTTTATTCCGCTAAAGAAGATAAGATTGATATTAACTTTCTATATTGGATGAGTAAAACACCTAGTTTTATTGATGCCTGTAAAATAGCGAGTAAAGGTACTACAAACAGAGTTCGGCTAAAAGAATCTAAGTTTGAAGATATTTCGGTGTTTTTACCAAATCTTTCGATGCAAAAAAGCATAGTTAAAAGAATAGAAGAAGTTCATAGAAAGTACCTTTTACTCAATAGCCAAAGACAAAGAGTCTTAGAGCAAGCGAATGCAGTTCTGTCTTCTGCCTTCGATGAAATTCTACAGAGTTCTGAGTGGGGTAAAATGAAAGATGTTTGCCCGATAATTAGAAGAGAGGTTGAACACAAATTGGATAGTGAGTATCCAGAGATAGGTGTTCGTTCTTTTGGAAACGGAACATTTCACAAGCCAACGCTTGTAGGTAGTGAAATTGAGACTAAACGACTTTACATGGTAAAAAATGGAGATTTATTGTTTAGTCAGATGTTCTCTTGGGAAGGTGCCGTTGCCGTCCCCTCAGGAAAAGATGACGGACGGATAGTCTCCAACTATTTCATCACGTGCAGCCCAAATGAAGAGATTACAAACTCAAATTTTTTATGCTACTACTTTTTAACGTCAGAGGGACTAGAAAAACTCTCTGAAGCCTCATCAAAATGGGGAGGGAGAAATCGTCCGCTTTCTACTAAAAAGTTAGAAGAAATTGAGGTTCCTTTGCCAAAAATTGAGAATTTGAAATATTTCATAGAACTGAAGAATAAAATCCAACAAATAAAAAAACTGAGTGAGGATAGCATTCTTCCCTTGGGCGCTCTGATGCCTTCAATTCTTGATAAAGCTTATAAAGGGGAACTATTGTAGTGCTCGCAATAGATTATTCATTTTTTTGTGAATCTAGAACTGATTTGGTTTTAATTGAGGTTCTCGGATGAGCAGCAAGACACGAGTAGACATGATCATTGAAACTTTGCGTGATCATAAAGGTGAAAAACTGACGGCACGTGAGCTTGCCAAGCTTTTTCTCGAACGCTATCCAGCCGAAATGGTTGAGAAGATGAAGAATCCCAACTACGCCAATGACGAAGAGCTTATCGCACAACTGGCGGCAGAAGTTGGCGGTCAGAGAACACGTCGTGCCAAAGAGAAGTGCATCAATATTAAAACTCGAGAAAAACCGAGACCGCGTTTGTATTACTGGGATGATAATCCTGAAGTTGAAAGTAAAAACGAGGTGGATGACGAGCTGCACGAAGCGGAAGATCTTAAACTTAAGGAGCAAGACCTATATCCCATACTTATCGAGTTTTTAAATAAAGATATGGGACTGTACTGTCATCGTATTGATGAAAAAACGTCGAAGAATAGTCAAGGCGCAGGCGGAAATCATTGGCTACATCCTGACATTGTAGCCATGGAGCCATTGGATAAAGGTTGGTCTCAGGCTGTAAAAACATGCGTGAGATTCGGTAACGACAAATCAGTAAGGCTCTGGTCTTTTGAAGTAAAAAAAGAACTTACCCGTGCAAATGTTAGGAAGTGCTTTTTCCAAGCGGTCTCTAACTCAAGCTGGGCGAATTTCGGTTATTTAGTTGCAACTGGCATTTCAGATGGCGTTGAGCCTGAGCTGCAAATGCTCTGTTCACTTCATGGAATAGGTATTCTGTTGTTAGATGTCGGAGATTTATATAACAGCCAAATTCTTATTCCAGCAAAGGAAAAGTCAGATATTGATTGGGTATCAGCCAATCGTATTGTGGAAGAAAATCCAGACTTTATGAATTACATAAAACAGGTAGGGATCTATCACCAAACAGGTGAATTGATTCCCAGTGTTTGGAATAGGTAATGGGCGCCAATTGCATGGAGCAGGCTAAACTCGATAATTTAAAATTTTGTTGGTGGAACACAAGCCTGTCACCTAGTGGTAAAGCACGGAAACAGTCAGAGGGAGAGAGCTACCAGTGTGTTGATTTAGTCATTAGAGAAATTTTGAGTTTTCGAGCTGTAGACTTCCTCGCGATTGGCGAAGTCTCGGAAAACGATGTTGAATTGTTGAAGAAGACCTTTAATACAACGCAATTTGACGTTGTAGGGTGTCACGAGTCTGTTGGAAGGGGGAGTTTTAGTCAGGCTTATATCTATAATGGTAACAAGCTTAGAATACTAAAAACGGACCAAATTACATGGGCTGTAGCAGGCAGAAAATATAGAGCAGGCCATTCCCTAGTCATTGAATGTTTCGACGGCTCGAGATTTTTGGTAATAGTGTCGCACTGGCCGAGTAAATTGCAGTCTGAAAACGACGCAGTTCGGCCCCAGTTGGCATCTATATTGAGAAATTACTGTATCGATCTAACGAGCTCCGATGGAGGGCAAGCCCACGTTATATTGATGGGCGATTATAACTCAGAACCTTTCGAACCACCCATATCAGAGATGCTTATGGCAAGTCGAGACAAGACTAGGGTTACACAAAAACATGATCTCTTTTATAACCCATATTGGAATAAGCTCGGAATGTCAGAGTGTAGTAGATATTGTGGAAGCTATTACCATAAAAATGGGCTTTTAAGTCAATGGCGATTGTTCGATCAAATATTGTTTTCTTCTAGTTTAGTAAATGGTGATAAGTGGTCTGTCGATGAAAAATCCATCAATATTGGCCTTGAAACAGTTTATAAGTTGGTGAGTGATAAAAAGACCCATTTTGACCATTTGCCTGTTTTCGCAATCATAGAGAGGTGTCATGGAGAACTTTAAAGAAGCTTTCGAGCAAGGAATAAAGCATGCTAATGAGACAGCAGAGAATGAAAAGGAAATTAATCAAGTACTAGAAGAGTTTACTACTTCAATATCTCAATTATCTGATGGTAAGTTAACTGTTACGGTAGAGCCAAAATTTGATCCACAAAATAACTCTCCGTTTGGTTTGGCTGCTACAGCTGCGCTGTTAACCAATACGGGGCGTCACTACGAAGCGTTAGTTGTCAAAAACTCTACTGTCGAAGACAGCCCTGAGGAAGAGCTTTGCGAGTGGAAGCTTAGTGAGAAAGGATATCCTGTAAGAATAAGTTATCAGGGATCGTCACCTTCATGCGGTGATAAGCAGGCTTTAGTTGAGTGTTTATCCGAGCTAATAAGTAAGCCTAGAAGTGGTAAAATATTTAAAAAGTTAATGGATTTATAATTAATTGGTAGCTAACGAAATATTTTAATAATAAGTACAGGGAGTTATTAAATGGCAATACTTCACCAGACGATAGACAATATCCTAGCTCACTATGCACAGGAAAATACGAAGCTATTTCAAGCAGACGTATTTTACTGGGTCGGAGGTATAGCTCCGCAGTATTTAACGCAATTTAGGTCTGAAATTGAAAATTTAAAGCAAAGAGGTGGTAAATCGGATAACTTGGTTTTCTTTATTCACACGGGTGGTGGAGTTGCGGAGACTGTAGAGAGAATGGTTCAAATTATGAGGCAGCATTACAATGAAATTTGGTTTGTTGTACCGGATCTCGCGATGTCTGCTGGAACGATTCTTTGTATGTCAGGAGACAAAATTTATATGGACTATTCATCAGCTTTAGGTCCAATAGATCCGCAAGTGCCTAACAACGAGGGGCAACTTGTTCCAGCACTAGGCTATCTAGCAGAAGTAAAGAAACTAATTGATAAATCTGCAAATAACTCACTGACTGATGCTGAATTTGCCATACTACAAAATCAGGACTTGGCTACGCTCCACCGTTACGAGCAGGCCAGAAAGCTTTCCATCGATTTGTTAGAAGAGTGGTTAGTAAAGTACAAGTTTAAGGATTGGCTAACTCACAGTAGCACCGACTTGCCGGTCACGGATGATGAAAAAAAGGCTCGAGCAACTGAAATAGCAGAGCAATTAAGCAACCATGAGCAGTGGAATTCTCATGGCAGAGCGATTGGTATTAATCGTGTTAGGGATTTACTGCGTCTTAAAGTTGAAGATTATACTGGTAATCAGATATTGACCAATGCTATACGCGCATACAGCGATCTGATGCTGGAATGTTGCCAAAGCAGAAACTTAAATTTTATGCTACATTGTTGTTCGTATGTTCCTACGCAGAACAACCAGAACATTAGTTAGCGGTAATTACTAGGGAGTAAGAAATGAGTGGAATAGCAGAGCAAGCCCAGCAAACGATATTATCGAATAAAGCAAAAGATGCCCCAAAGCTTGCAAAACAAATGGATTACTATAAGCAAATGAAAAAGAAGGGCTTAACAAAAGCTCAATCATATTCGCTTGGTACAGTATCCGCTGTCTGATTGTAAGTTACGCTTACACAAAAGATATTGAAGGCGCTTTATGCGCCTTTTTAATTAAGTTTTAGTTGGATATTACAGCTAAAAAGTGCTTACACGCTGACGGTGTCAACGGTTCTTTATTTGAGTAATAAAGAAACTAGTTGCTGTTAATTACGGCCGACGACAATCAAATTCGCGAAGGTAGCAGCCAAAAATAGCTCCATTTTAATATGAATTAACGGTAACAATGACAATTTAATATCCCATCGAGATAGGGTTGTTATTACTAACCAATAGCAAAACGAGACGATGGGCAACGCGTTGCCTTTACTCGTGGACTCGCAAGAAAATAGGCTAGCGTCAGTGGCCCCAATCTACCAATAAACATCAGAACAATCACCACACACTTACCTATACTAGTGAGTTCGCCCGTTAATCCGTAAGCGTCATTAAATCGACCTCTATTTTCTTTGCATCAAA
>CENH01029973.1_pt1 | contig 12309 bp, 9 predicted proteins | sample 530171 | NCBI WGS metagenome assembly CENH01 (sample SAMEA2591132, study PRJEB7988) | marine metagenome | biome: marine biome (ENVO:00000447); feature: deep chlorophyll maximum layer (ENVO:xxxxxxxx); material: saline water (ENVO:00002010), including plankton (ENVO:xxxxxxxx) | depth 70 m | reverse complement strand
AGGCAGCTAAAAGAAGAAAGTCTTATTGCGCTAGGTCTTTAGGACAACTAAAACGAAGCTCTGCTAAAACTAGAAACAATCCTAATTCTAGAATAAGGCAGGCAAGAAGGAGATGGAAATGCAGATAATGTGTGAATGTGGGTGCGGAATATGCCTAAGTTAAATGTAGTAGCAAATATAATTGACAAAGTTGCTGGACACGTAGACAAGTTTACGTTAGATAAAGAAGAAAAAGCACAGTTAATTATGGAGATTAATAAAGCTCAAATAGAAGTTAATAAGATAGAAGCAGGTTCTAGTAGCTTGTTTAAAAGCGGTTGGAGACCTTTCGTTGGCTGGGTTTGCGCGTTTGCATTATGTTATCACTTTGTATTACAACCAATGTTAGCATTTATTTTAGGTGTTGCTGGTTATAATGTAGTATTACCTGAGTTTGATATGACAACTTTGACTACTGTTTTAATGGGACTCTTAGGTCTTGGAGGAATGCGTAGTTTTGAAAAGGTAAAACGTAGTGCCTAAAGTTTCAGTACCAGTAAATAGATTTGAAGGCGGGCTAAACAACAGAGACGCAGCGAGAGATATTGGCAACAACTTTCTTGCAGAAGCTGTTAATGTAGACGTAAGTTCTGTTGGTAGAGTAAGAACTCTTGGAGAGTTTAAGAATCTATCAACATCTATAACTAGTAATGTAGATAATCATCAACCAGCATACGGATTGTTTAAGATTAATGTAGACGGTCCACCAGAAGCTAGTGGAACTACAACTACTGGAGAACATTTAGTTTATGTAAATGGAGATGCAGAAGTTTATGTAGGACCAACATCAGATGCTTTAGCTGCTTGGCATAGTTCTGACTTAGGTAGTGTTTCTACTTGTAAGCCAGTGTTTTATTATGCAGACGGAGGATTAAGGATAGCAGATTCTGTATTAGGAAATGCTTCTGAGACTATAGCTTTACAAAGATTAGTAAGAAGCGCGAATGGATACGCAGCTCTTACAGAAAGAATGGATTTAATTAACGATGGATTTGCTGGACCAGTAAATGCAGACTTTGAAGATAGTGACGGAAAAGATTGTGTGGCTGCAGCTAGTGGAGCAGAGGACGGAGAAGAGCCTGCTACAGGAGATGATTTTCTAGTACAGACAGTACCTAGTGGAACAGATGGTCTATGGCCTGCAAGCACTTATACGTTTGGCGCTAGTTATGTATACTATGGTAATCAAGAGTCTAAGATATCTACAGGGTTAACAAATATATCAGCAGACGGAACTATTACATTAACAGATGGACAGTTTCCAAACATCAGTGTTTCTATTAAAGATGGACAAGTTAAGCTAGCAGAAATACAAGGAATGAGAATATACTTAAGAGATATTAATAATCCTGATGATGAGTTTACTTTATTATTAGATATAGATTTTGAACAAGGTTCTAGGATATCTTTAGCAGATGAGTTTGACCCTCTTGTAGACGCAGCTGCTGGAGGTTTTGATGTTACTAATGATGCTAAAAATGTAAATGCAGATAATAGAGCTTATGCTATTAAACAACCGGGACTTGATACTTATGCTACTATTAATGGATATTCTTCTGACGAAAAAGAAATATCATTTAACGGTAACACGGCTTATGGTTACAAAACTGCGGTTGTAGCAAATCAAAGAGCTTTTGTTGGTAACATAGATTATGTAGATTCTGAAGGTAGAACAAAAGTTATGGGAGATAGAATACAGTACACTCCTGTAAGAAAGTATGATTTGTTTCCACAAAGTTTTTATTTAGATATTGGAACAAACGACGGAGACGAAATTGTTAAGTTAGCAGAGTTTAGAGATAAATTATTTGTTTACAAAAAAGATAAACTATTTGTTATTAACATAGCTTCAGGTTCTGACGCTGGTTGGTATGTAGAAGCAGAACTAGAAAATAGAGGAGTTCAAAGCCCCGGAGCTGTTGCTAAATCAGATATAGGTCTGGTTTGGGTAAATGAACACGGAATGTTTAGCTACTCAGATGAAATACAAAAACTATCTAGTACTATAGATGACGCAACTTGGCAAACAAATATAGAACCTACAACAGCAATTGTAGGGTATGTTCCTAAAAAGAATCAAATTTTAGTTGTTGGAGATACTAATGACACAAGCCCTGTAGGATATTTGTATGATATACAAACACAGTCTATTGTAAATATAAATAGCACTAGTGTTTTAGAAGGAGATAAAGTAAGTAACTTTGTAGTTTATGGAGAAGAATTAGTTTGTTTAGCAGATAGCGGTACATTTAAAAGATACGACCCTACTCCTGCAGCTCAGACTATAGATATAAAAACAAAAGAAATAGATTTTGATTTACCTTCTGTAGATAAAAGATTTTATTCTGTATATGCTACATACGAAGACGGAAACGCAGCTGTTATATCTGCTGGATTAGATGGAGCTTCACCTTCTGATATATTTTTAGACGATACAAATGCTAATGCATTAAATGCAACTAGTATGGGAACAGAAGAATTTACAATAGCAACTTCAAATAGAGGTGGTAAGTCAATACAACTACAAGCTTCTGGAGCTGTAAGTGCTACATTTGAACTACAAGATTTATCGGTTATACTAAGAGCGAAAGGACAAAGATAATGTCATTAACTAAAGGTAGAAGAATAGCGGGTACTAATAAACAAGTAAAACGTGGAGCTGTTGGTAAAAGCGAAATGAAGAATGGAGAAGAAGTTATACAATATCATAATGGTAGACTTAAAGTTATTAGAAAAGAATTTGGTAAAATGTTTGAACTAGAGTTCGTTCAACAAAAAGGACCAGCAGAAATAAAAGAATTAAAAACATTTGCTAAGAACTCTGATGTCAAAGCACCTCAAAAAGATGCTATTAAGATTATTAAAGAAGGTGTTAGAGTTGCTCAAACTGGTAAAACTTTCTTTACAATAGCCGAAGAAGGAGACTCAGCGCTAGAAAGTGGAGAAACACAATTAGTTACGTCTGGAACTAATGCAGGAAAGATGTTAATACCGTGATAAACCTTGACACAAATAACAATATTTTAGTACCTTTTATTGATGAAGATTATACACATCTTGTTTGTGTTTATGACGTTAAATTTAATAGGAGACAATGTGAGCGTTAAAGATACTCAAATAAAATCACTAATTAAGGACGTTTGCATTCAATTAGGAGATAAGTATGCGAAGAAAGAAGCTTTGGATATTGTCTACGCAACTGGACTTGTGGAAAGTAAGTACGAATACATTGAACAAATTGGCCCAGGTCCGGCAAAAAGCTTTTGGCAAGTTGAGCCAGAGACAGCTGTGGACAACTGTAAAAATTTTATATCAGCTCGTCCTGAACTTATGCAAGCTGCTTCAGATATTCTTGGTATTGACCCTTATCACTTTATTGACCCTCAACCTGATAATTGGGACTGGATTCTTCGCACTAATATTGCTGCTGGTATCTTGCATTGTAGGATTAAGTACTGGCGTGTACCAGAACCTATTGAGAATAGTAAAGAGGGATTAGCAAAGTATTGGAAAGAACACTACAACACAGCAGAAGGCGCTGGTAGTGTAGAACATTTTTTACATTTAACGGAAGGAAAATTATAATGGCAAGTTTCGCACAACTAATCGGAAGATTAAAAGCTGAACAAAAACTACAGTCTGACTTAAATAGAAGTTCTTTAGGTATGGACGTAGAAGAAGAAAGAGTAGATTTAGAAGAAGCAAGGTCTCAATATAGAGATGACGTAGAAGAAGCTCAAAGGCAATTAGCTAGAAGGCAACAAAAAAGAACTAGAGCAGGTGCTTTTGGAAGTTTACTTGGTGCTGGTTTATCTTTTGTACCTGGACTAGGAGCTGTAGGCGGAGCATTAATTGGTGGACTAGCTTCATCTCTAGGAAGAAGTAGGGTAAAGCCTTATACTGAAACTATCAGTAGCACTCTTCCTGGTGGAAAGTTTTATGCTCAAGCAAGAAAAGATTTTAGTAGAGATATAGCCTCTACGAATGAGTTCATATCAGCAGCACAAGAAGGACAAGGTTTATTAGATATGACTAACGCATTAAATGATTCATTAATGGTATATAACTTTCAAGATACTTACGGAGAAGACATAAGTAACTTCTTTTCAAATAGGAGAGGAGGAAGAAACCCTATGGACGGAATGGATTCTTTCAATACAAATTTTGATAAAATAAACAGAAGAACTGTATAAGGAAAAAATTATGGCAATGTACGACGACATACTAAAACAAATGCAAGGCAGTTTTATGCAAAACAACCCTAGAATGTTCGGCAATCAAGGAGGATTTACTTCATCTAATTTTGGATTTAATGACCCAGATGTTATTAAACCTGGAGGTGGAGCAGTCGGTGGTAGTCCTAGCGGTGGAGACAATGACAATCCGGGTGGTACTGGCGGTACTGGTGGAGGTGGAAGCTCTCCTAGTTATGGCCCAACTTCTTATGGAGGTCAATATCAATCTCAGTTTTCTGGAGTAGAAGATGTTTTATCTGCTACAGGACAATCTGGATTTAATTTATTTGACCCAGCTCAACAATTTGGTTTTGGTTCAGAGTACTCTGAATACTTTGGAAGTTTTGATGTAGGTGGATACAATGAATCTATGGAGGCTTTACAAGACCAACAATCTAGACTTTTATCTGATGCTGGACAACAATTCCAGTCAAGAACTGGTAATATGCAAGCAAGTTTACAAGACACTTTATTAGGTATGATGGGAGAAGAAAGCACAGCAGGGTTAGTAGGTGGAAGACAGGCAGAAAGAAGAAGACTTACAAGAGAAGGTGGACAACAAAGATTAGAAGACTTAGGACAACAAACACAAGCACAGTATGCTGGAATTCAAGAAAGAATAGGTCAACAAATAGGAATATTAGAAGGTTCTTTAATGGACTTTATATCTGGACAATCAACTGTAGCATTGAACTTACTGCAAGCTGGAGCAACTAAAGATGAGTCTGAAGAATATAATACAGGATATGCAGCACAACCTAGAGGTAGCTCTATGACAGAAGCACAGTTATCTGAATACAAAGGAAGATTTGGAGACTTAACTAACTCAACAGCAGCTTTTGCAGCTTTTGTTCAAGCTGCTCACAGTAACTTAGATGCAAGTCAGTTAGCAGAATTAGCTAATTCTATATATGCTACATATCAACAAAACGAAGAAGATGAGGCGGTAGGATAATGGCAAGAAACCCTATATATCCAGATACAGCTGGAGGAACAGCAATAGACAGATTGGTAAACGATACTTTACCTAGAATATTAGCTCAAGGACAAGAAGCTAAGAGAAGAAAAGAAGAGCTTGAATATAGAAGAACTAGAGATGAACTAGCTCAACAAAATAGACTTGATGATATTGAGAGAAACGAAGCAAGATATCAGCGTGAAGTTAAGGAAGATAATAAATCTGAGATAAATGCTAAGCTTAGAGAAGCTATTAGGTCTGAAAATGAAGGAGATTTTTCTATAGCATATAATTATTATATGGAAGCAGACGAGCTAGCTAGCAAGCACGGATTGATAGACGAGTTTAGACCTTTAATAGATAGACGTATGAATACAGGTGCGATAGAGTCTGGTAGAAATAATAGGTTTGAGGACCTTTTTGTGTCTTTAGAAAGTGGAGATAATAGAACTTTTAACGAAGCCTACGATAAATATTTAAGAATGCAAGCAGCTGGAGAAGTAAGTGAAAGAAATCAAAATAGAGTTTCTGCATTAAAAGTTCTTGAGTCTAAAAAATTAGATGATAGATTTGCAGCATACACAGGCGAAGGAGTCACTGAAGACTATAGATATTTTAATAAAAAATTTACAACCGACGTAGCAAATAAAGTTGGAATTAGTAACAGATATAAAGACAGAACTAATTTTACATCACAAGCTACAATGGAAGGAAAGAATGTACAAGATTATTATAAGGAATTACACGCAGATGAAGATGCAGAGCTTGCACAAAGATTTTTAACAAACGAAGTAACAGGTAGTTCTGTTTTTGCTAACACATATAACAATGCTAGCGACCCTATGAAAGCAGCATTAAATAAAACTATTACTGATGCATATAGAATAGCAAACGCTGAAGCAATTAGAGAACAGTTTATATCAGAAGGAGTAAAGGCAGACGACCCTGCTCTTGAAGCTAACGTTGAAGCTGCTGTTCAAAGATTAGCTTTATCTGATGAGATTTTGCCTGGTGTAAAAGTTCAACGAAGTGGAACTCCATTAAGAGCAGAAGATGCTCCTCCAGTCCCTAGTGCATTTTCTCAACTCCCTAAACCTCCTGCTAAACCTGTTAAGAAGACTAGTAAAGAATTAACAGAAGAGTTTAAAAAACTAGAAGAAAAAGGATATACTAATCTTTCTAGGAAAGAACAAGAAAGGTTTAAAGAACTACAAGCAGGTAAAAAAGGTAGAAAAAAAGAAGCAAAAGACACTAAAATTTTTGAGTCAAGAAAGATAAAAATAGAAAGAAGAATTGCTAAGAATGAGAAATTAATACAAAATTATAGAACTGTTTTAGAAGATGGTATAACTTATACTTCTCAAAGAGCATCAGGACCTGTAATTGCATACAGAAGCACTCCTGGTTCAGATTTCGCAGTTAACAATAAAACTGCTAAAGAAATTCAAAAAATAATAGGGGCAAGACAAGCTCAGGTTAATAAGGACAAAAAAGCTATAGAGAGTGGCTTTATAAGTGCATTTTCATTATAATGGCTAACGGACGTAAATATAATTTATCTTTTAATCCTAATATAAAAGAGGACAGTTTATCTTTTGACGTAAATACGACAACACCAGTTACTTCTTATGACTTATCTTATAATAAAGATGCTGTTCTTGGCTTTGATGAAAGTCTATTAGATTCTTCATACAAAGAATTAGATGACTTAACTGAAGAAGAAAAACAATCAGACAGAGAAAGCTGGTGGGACTCTATGCCCACGGTATATAAACAAGCTTACAACGACTCTTTAGGTGGTATCATTCACGAAATGACTACTGGTAAAAAAAGGTATGACTTAAAACGTTTACCTCCAAGTATGACAAGAGATATCGCTGCTGGATTTTTATCGTTCTTTGCTTCTAAAGAAGACTTAACTTTATTAATAGGCGGAGCAGGTATAGGTGGAGCTATTGGTAAAACTGCTTTAAAAGGAGTAGCTCGTCAAAGTCTAAAAGGATTATCAAAAAAAGAATTAGCTAAAAATCAAACAAGATATATGGATAAAGCTGCTAACAGAGCAGCACATATGTTATCAAGAAGAAGTAATTTATCATATAAAGCAGCAAGAGGTATTGTAGATGATGTTGCTATTATGGGTGGACAGCAAGCATTTATCTTAGGTACTCACGACGGATTGTATTCTGCTGCTAGAGAAGCTAGAGATGAATTAATTAAGTCTGGAGAAAACTTACAAGAAATGTCAGGTAAATCTGGAGTTGCTCTTTGGGGAGACGCTTTTGGAAAAGTAATGTCTAAGTCTAATCCTTTAGATTATCTTAAAGGTGGAGCATTAGGTCTTACTGGTAGTGCTTCAAGAGGTCTTAGATTCTTACCTAAGGTAGGAACAGGAAGTCAATTTCAAGGACTAATGGCAGAAGCAGTTACATTTGGAGGATTAAGTCCTTTACTATATGAAGGAAGAGCTCCTACATTTACCGACTTTGCTATGGCTGGTGGAGTTGTTGGTGCTATATCAACACCAGGGTTAGCTGCAAAATATCTAAAAGGTAAGCACGATGCCAAACTAGGTTTTGAAATAGAAAAAGCACAAATGAACATTCTTGCTAAAGAGTCTGCTATTGCAGAAAGAGAAGCTAAAAAGTTTAGACCTGAAAAAATAAAAGAAGCTATTGGAGAAGACATAAAAGGAACTCCTATTCTTTCTCCAGACCAGAAAGCGTCTGCTGGTAGACAAAAGCCTATAAGTATTACAGACGACGCAATAGATATTGACTTAAATAGTATTAAACAAAATAAAAAAGGCGAGATAACTATGGAAGTTATCGGAGGCACTGGTCAAAGGTATAAGTTAGGCGCAAGAAACTCTGAAAAAGTATTTAATTACTTTGCTGATAACGTAGATGAGTATAGAGAGTTAGTAAGAAAGAAAAAATTAAAACCATTAAAAGGGAGACAGACAAGGTTTGATACAATAAGAAATGATATTGTTATTACTGAACTACAAAGAAAAGCAAATAACAGAATACAAGGTTACGAACCTCAAGATGTAGACAAAGCTATACAAAATATGATAAACAGTGGGCAGTTTAAAAGATTAGAAAAGCTTAAAAAAGAAGGTAGGCTTGACATAAAGAATATGAATAATTCTGAGAAAGCTATACTTGCTAGAAGAATAGATGATGAACAGTATATTAGAAAGTTTGTAAACGACAATATGCCTGAAGCAAATCAAAGACCAGTAAATATAACTGGAGGTTCTAATAAAGATAAAGGTCTATTCTCTAGAATGTTTGGAATGTTAAAACCTGCATACGACCAAGTTGATAGTGTTTATTCAAAAACTGCTATAAGAATGATACAAGAAGTTAGTGATAATGCTCAGCAAAAGACAGCCGGTAGGTATTCTAGTTTAGAAAAAATGTTAAGTTTATCAGATACAAAAAACGATGCTTGGTGGAGAAACTACCTAATGAAGTCTGGTAATGAGTTTAAAACAAAGGTTGATAAAAAGACTGGACAAAGGGTAGACGCAGGTATCAAAGACTTTAGTAGTGCTTGGGACGACTTTAATTGGATTAATAAGTATAATTTAATTAATAATAATAAAAACGGTAGAAAACAATTTATAAAGAAGTTAGATAAAAAAATAGAAAAGTCTACTGGAGAAGAATTAAGAAGGTTAAAATTAGTAAGAGAGTTTCATAGACGTTCTAAAAAATTTACAGACGAAGTATACAGAGATGCTACTAGTTCTGGTTTAGATGTAGCTTCATATGTAGATGGATACATTCCTCTTATGTATAAAAAAGAAGTGTTAGATGTTTTGTTTGACGGTATGACATCTTTAGAGGAAAAAGTTACAACTATTACAAAAGAAGCAGGCTTTAGATTAGACGGAAACTATGATTCTAAAACTAGAGAACAGTTAAATAAAGAAATATTAAAACTTGTTTCTCAGTTTGAAACTAAAGTTTCTGTAAAAGATAAAAGTAATAAAGATGCTTTTTCAAGAGTTTGGAATATATTAAGTAAGAAGAGAAAAGACGGAACTACTCCAGACGCATATGAGGTGTTCACTATTTTAGACCAAGGTATATATAACCAAACATTAAAAACGTTTGCTCCTTTGGAAAGAAATAGAAAGCTAGGAGCTTTTAGAGGAACTCAAGAAGATGTTACTCAATTAATTTTAAAGACAGCTCCAGAGTTATATGAAACAAACATTGCTCACCTATTGTCAGACTATACTGCTGGAGCAACTAAAAGAATTGAAATGGCTAGAGCATTTACTCCTACTGGTAAACTATTAGATGACTTGATTGGGAAAATAGACTCTGATAAAAAAATAGTTGGTTCTCAATTACCAGATTTTTTAGGAGGTAGAGACATAGGACTTACAGCTGTTAGAGAAAGAGATGCTGTTAGATTAATGAAGGATATTTTTACAGGAGAAATTAACTGGAGTAAGGCTTCTAGTTTTTCTAAAGCGTTTCAAAGTATTAATAATCTTGAGATGATGTTTAAGATTTCTAGTGGATTTGCTGTTATACCTAACTTAACTCAGACAATTATATCGTCTGCTTTGATTAGCCCTATGACTACCGCAAAATCTATTTTTAATTTAGCGAGAGATATTAAGGTAGGAGGAAATAAAAAGGTTGGCTTGAGAGAATGGACTAGAGATTCAGGAGCTACAATTATGACTGCCTTTGAAGACTTAATGGTTGCAGACCCTTACTTGCAAATTGGTGCAGCACAGTTTAAAGGACAAAAACCTAGAACGCCGTTCTTAGAATATCTTGCAGGTATAAGAAGTAATATAAAAGAAGGTAAACCTGTTCCTGGATTTGAAACATACAGAGACGGTATATCTACACTTACTCAGAAGAGTGCTAAGTTTAGTGGTTTCAAAGGTATAAATGAGATGAACCAGATGATTGGTGCAGCAACAGCAGAAGATTTAGTAATTAAATTTACAAAGATATTAGCGGGTAAAAAAACAGGAGTGGGAGTATTAGACACATTTGCACCTGCGCAAAGAAAGAAATGGGCAGAACAAAGTTTGAAACGTATGGGTATATCAAAACAAGAAGCTTTGGCTAATCAAAAAGCTATTATTAACAGAAACTACGGTGCTGGTGATATAAGAATTAAACAGAAAGTTTTAAGAAGTATGACAAGGTTTGCATTAGACGGTCAGCAACAAAGAAGTTTTATGTATGACCCTATACTATTTAATGACCCTTCTACTAAACCATTCTTTTTGTTTAAAAGATTTGGTTATAGGCAAGCAGGCTATATGAAACAAGAACTAGAAAGAGAGTTTATGTTAGGTAATGTTATGCCTATATTAACTATGAGTCTAGGAGGTATGGCTGGAGGTCAAGCTGTTATGTGGGCAAAAGAAGAGTATTCTAAACTTTTAACTGGAGAAGAGCAGTACTATGGAAAAGAAAATAGAGCAAAACTATTAAAGGTTGCAGCAGGACAAGAGTCTTTTGGTTGGCAAGATGCTATTAATGGACTAGCTAACGTTGGTGCTTTTGGTGTTATGACTGATGTTCTAACAGATGAAGACCCTATGAACGCACTTGAGTTCTTTTTTATGCCTGTTGTTATAGATGATGTAGATAGAATGTTAAAGTCTGTAGGTGTGGTTTTTGATAATTTTAATAAATATCCTGATATGTTAGATGTACCTTTTAGAAAAGGTGCTAAACAGTTATCTCCTTTGTTTGGTGGTATTCCTTCTAGATTTGTTAGATTACCTCTTGAGACTGAAGCTATGACAAAAGAAAGAGTTAGAGGATATAAAAGAAGAACTGTTGAATATGTTAGAGACTTGATAGAAGAAGGTAGAAATAAAAAAGCTATGGAAGAAATTAGTAAGTTTAACGCAGTATACGGACGATATACAGTAGAAAGAAGTAGAGCTGCTAGGGTTGGATTTTTAAGAGAAGATGAATACAGAGGATACCCTGGACTATCTATTACTCCTAATGATTTTAAACCAAACGATATGTTAAAAAGATATTATAAGACTAAAAAACGACAGTTAGAAGAAAAGAATTTTGAATTTAATAAAAGAAAATAAAGGAAAATAAAATGGCAAACGGAAATGATAAAAAGAAAAGTCTACTTGATTACTTTGGTATGAAAAGTAGAGACGGAGATGAGCTTTTATCCGCAGCTCAAGATTCACTTAGAATGGATAGAGCAAGAGCTGTAAATGCAAATAAGATAGAAAAAGTTCTTATAGATTATTTAGAGAGAGAAGCTACTAATATGGATAGGACTCAAAGAGCAGATATGCTACTAGCAGGAAGAAAAGATAAAAGATATGATAGAGATAGAGGATTCGCTTCATATTTTCCTGGTAAAAAAGACCCTCGATTTACAGAAGCAAACCCTGATACCTTAGCTCAAAGGTTTAATATGGAAGAAGACCAATATCAAATGATTGTAAATCAACTTTTAGGAAGAAGTAAGGCTTATCCAGGGCAACCTATGGCAGGTCCTAGAAACGAAGACTTATTTAGAGAGTATCTAAACAATGCAGATGACCCTACAAGACAAATTATTCAAATGCTTTTAGATGACTATAGAGGTAATAAAAAATTTGAAGGATTAAAGCTAGACTAATGCACGAAGATAACAAAAATATAGAAACTAAGAACTCTGACAACAGAAGTATTAGAGATATATTAGATACTGCAGGTTTTTTAAGTGGACCATTAGAACCAGTCGGAATGGGAGCAGACTTGTTAAGTAGTTTGATATCTCTTCAACAAGGAGATTATGGAAGAGCAGGATTATCTGGATTAGCTCTTGTACCCGGACTTGGACTTATGGCAGGTACAGCTAAGAAAGCTAAAGTAAGAATTGACAGTTCAGGAAATCTTGTAAAAGATAAAGAATTTTCAGACAGCTTTGATGCTCTTGCTAAAGAAGTAGAAGAAAGACAGATTGCAGAATTAAACAAAGGTGGCATAGGACAATATAGTGAAGTTCAAGACTCTGAAATGATGAGAGAGCAAGCTGCTAAAATAATTAAAAAACTAAGAGAGTCTA
>CENH01004914.1_pt1 | contig 12311 bp, 5 predicted proteins | sample 530171 | NCBI WGS metagenome assembly CENH01 (sample SAMEA2591132, study PRJEB7988) | marine metagenome | biome: marine biome (ENVO:00000447); feature: deep chlorophyll maximum layer (ENVO:xxxxxxxx); material: saline water (ENVO:00002010), including plankton (ENVO:xxxxxxxx) | depth 70 m | reverse complement strand
TGGTGCTGCTACTGGATCTTCTGGTAACGCTGCATTCTAATGCGAGTATATCTGGGGAGTTTATTCTCCCCTTTCTTTTTTATTAATTATGCCTTTTCCAACCACAAACACTACACAAGAGCTACCAGCTATAAACCAAATACTAACTTCATGTGGTCAGGCTCCTGTAACTACACTCGATCAAACCAACCCGGAAGTTGCGATTGCTTATGATACACTGTTACAGGTGTCACGAGAGGTACAATCTGAAGGATGGACTTTTAACAAGGAGTACCACTACGAATTTACCCCTGACAATAACAACGAAATACTTATACCAAATAACATCATACAGATTAAGTTAACAGAAAATGCTAACAATACAACACATGATGCAATTAGAAGAAGTGGTAAATTATACGATAGACAAAACCATACATACAAATTCACATATGCTAGTCCTATAGAATGTGATGTAATATGGTATTTTGACTGGATAGATTTACCAGAACCAATACGAAACTATATAACAGCCAGAGCAGCTACATTTGTATCTGGTAGAATAGTAGGAGACGATGACCAGTATGCACGACTCGAAAAGCAAGAAGCACTTTCTAGAGCTATGGCTATGGAGTATGAAACACGACAAGGACAGTTTACTATGTTCGGACACCCTCAAGGACAGCAGAACTACTATCAAAGCTATCAACCATTTCACGCTTTACAACGATAATGCCATCAGTAACACAAAGAGTTGACAACTATCTAGGTGGAGTGTCTAGACAATCAGATGACAAGAAACTTCCCGGTCAAGTAGAGGAGTGCCTTAACGGGTATCCTGATCCAACCTTTGGACTTACTAAGAGACCCGGATTTAAATGGATTGCAAATCTAGGTACAGGCACTACATACGATAACTCAAAATGGTTCTACATTGCTAGAACTGAAACAGAAAAATATATAGGTTGTATTACACCAGCATCAGGAGGCTCTACAGGAGCCATCTATATATGGAATGCTATAACTGGGGCAGCTGCTACCGTAACGTACGGTACAGGGGCACAGGCGTACCTTACAGCAGCATCACGTACAGATTATGATGTACTGACTGTACAAGATACAACCATTATAACCAACAAAACAAAAACAGTAACTGTAAGATCTGCACCTTCATTTACAGCTAAGTCACAGGCTACAATTAAATTAGTAGGTGATGTAGGTAGTACACCCTATGAAATAACAGTAGCTGGTACAAGTGCTATTACACATACAGGTGGTGCAACTGATAAATATGATGATGTACTAACTCATTTAAAAACTCAGATAGATAATAAAAGTATATCTGGATTAACTGTTACAAAAACAGCTGACAGCTTATACCTATCTCGCACAAGTGCTTTTACTATTACAGGTACAGGTGGTTTAAGTGGTAACAAACTTGTAATTTTTCAAGATCAAGTTGCAACACTTTCTGAGCTACCTAACGAAAGTAAGAATGGACACATAGTAAAGATACTAAATAGCGGTGCTACAAGTACATCATATTTTATGAAGTACACAGCAGATAACGGAACATCAGGTCCCGGATTCTGGTCAGAAAGTATAGCTCCAGACGTATCTCCCGGTCTTACTAACAATTCAATGCCACATGAGCTAGTTAACCCTAGTACAAATAACTTTACATTTCAAACTATTACTTACACTGATAGGTTAGTAGGAGATGAAGAGACTAACTCACATCCATCTTTTAATGGTAAAGAGATAAAACAGGCATTCTTTCATAACAACAGATTAGGATTTATTTCTACTGATAACGTATCATTAAGTCAGTCAGGTGAGTTCTTTGAGTTCTATCATACATCTGCACAGACTGTTACAGACGCAGACCCTATTGATGTAAGAGCTGCTACAATTCGACCAGCTGCACTACACAGCGTAATACCCACTACTCAGGGTCTTGTGCTATTTAGTGCTAACCAACAATTTTTAATGACATCTGGTGATGGTATTCTAACACCAGCTAAGTCTAACATTCGTGCTATCTCTAACTATGAGATGGATACTGTTATAGACCCAGTAGATACAGGTACTACACTTAACTTTATAAGTAAGACACCTAGTTATACTCGTGTCTTTGCTATGGTAACACGTGGAGAAAACGAAAACCCTACTGTATTAGACATAGGTAGAGTTGTAAATGAGTGGGTTCCGTCAACAGTAGATACATTAATATCAAGTCCACAGAACCAATTTATTGCATTTTCCGGACAGAGTTCACGATACATATATTTCTTTAGAACATATAGTGATGGAGAAAAGAACTTAGTACAAGCATGGTTTAACTGGCAAGCACCCGGTAATGTACAAGCTATAGCAGCAGATTCTGATGAATTTTTTGCTGTAACTAAACAGGGTGCACAAGTTACATTAAGTAAAGCTAGTTTAAGTCAGAGTCCTGACGATGCTATTATTGTTAATAATGAAGGTCAGAAAATTAATCCCTGTATAGATTTATATGCTCCAGCTAGCTCTGTTACATTTGACACAGCTGGTAATTTTAGCAAATGTTTTATACCATACAATGATGCTACTAACCTAACACCAGTACTTATTATTAAAGGTACTACTAGAACAGGAAACTTTATCGAATCTGGATTTACGATATCTCCAGAGCGTGTAGTTGAGTCTGGTAATACTTATTTTAAAGTACCCGGTAAAAACTTAACAAGTGTAGCTACCGATGTTATAGTAGGTTATAAGTATGACTTTGATATTATATTACCTAAAACTTATTTTAAAATTGATGAAGCTGGAGCTAAATCAGACTTTACTGCTAATGTAACAATAGCACGCATGAAGTTTGCTGTAGGTCTATCAGGTGTTATGGGTTTTAAAGTTAAAATGAAAGGCAGACGTCAAGGTAAAAAGTCTTATGTAGGTGATGGTACAACTACAGTATTTGAATGGGACCCATCAGATCTTGATTATATTGATGATGACCAGATTAAAGTAAAGGTTAATAATGTTGTTACAACTAATTATACTGTAGATACCTTAGCTACACCACTACCTAAAATAACTTTGGCTGATGCTACAAGTGAATCTAAGTTGTTAAGTGGTGATGGTAGTACAAAAGTATTTAATCTAACTTTTACTCCAGTAAATATACCAAAAATGAAAGTTAAGATAGGTGGTACTAACTGGACTACATCTAGTCCTGTAGGAAGTTCTACCCTTCAAACTGTTACAAATGACTATGTTATTAATGGACAGTATATACATTTTACTACAGCACCTCCATCAGGTACAAATAACATACTTGTGTATAGTGCTGATGATATACTTATCTATCTTGATGAGTGGTATAATTTAAATCCTGTAGTAATGGCTGATATGTATTTAGCAAATGATATTGCTTTATCAGCTAGCTCGGTATTCTCATTACCTATACACCAGAAAACAGATAACTTTACATTACGATTATTCAACGACACACCATTCCCGGTATCTTTAAACTCCATGATGTGGGAAGGAATATACTCACCTAGATTTTACAGGAGGACATAGATATGAGTTTACTTGGAATAGGAGTATCATTAGTTGGTGGCTTGCTTAGTTCCCGTTCTTCTAGCAAAGCAGCATCTGCACAGAACCAAGCTATAGAAGCTCAACATACATATGATAAAGAGCTATGGGAAATGAAAAAGGACCAGCTCAATGCAGATCGTGATTATAAAATTGATGAAATACAACGAGCTGCACAACAAGAAGGTCAGATAGCTGCATATAAAGACGCATCTAATTTAGCACAATATAATTACTCTTTGCAAATTCGTAATAAGCAACAAGAAACAAATGAAAAGATGTTTCAAAAGTCTGAAGACATTTATGCTAGTCAAATGAGTATGAATGCTTTGCAAGAGAAATCAGCTAAAGAAGATGAAATGCAAAAGCTAAGAGAAATACATACAGAATCTAGATTTGATCAAGAAGAAGCATATATTGATTCGATAGAAGCTGAAGGTAAACTAAGAGCAAGGGGAGTTGTAGGTCGATCTGCTGACAAACTTGCACAGACTGTAGCCTTCGATACTGGTAAAAAATTATCCATGATAAATCTATCTCTTGATAATGCTGAAGCTGCTACAGACTCAGTACTTTCACAGATAGGTCGAGATCGAACAGTAGCAGACTTAAATGCTTACGCTGCAAAGATGTTAGATCCGGGTGAATTACCAATGCCAGTACAGCCTCTAGCTACACCACAAGCAACATTTATGTATCCTCGAGAACTAGAAGACTTTGACTTTGGTCCAGAACCAGTTAAAGGAGCTATGGCTACATCCCAATCAGGAACTATATGGGGCAATACACTTGCTGGTATAGCAGGGCAGATAGGTAACTATTACGGAAACCAAAACAGACTATATACAACAAGGTAATGGCTAAAAACTATAAGAAGTACGCTTCTGGGGGACGATTCAAAGGATCTAATATATCCCGAGCTGGGATACAACAGATGCAGAATCAGTCCCAAATAGTAACAGGTGCTCTTGAATCTCAAAAAAGACAGCTAAAGTCACGTGACGATATGTACACAAGAGACCTTGGCGGTAAGTTAAAAAGAGAAGCACAGAACAGAAAAGAGTTACAGGACTTAGAAAACAAAGTTAAACAAAGGCAACAAGAAGCTACGGCTCTTCGAGGACAAAGAGAAGTTGAATCACTAAAAAGACAAGCTGACCAGTATCGTCAACAGTCAGCCGCAATACAAAAGCTTACACCAAAGTTAGCTAAAAACCTACAAGGTATGGCTAATAACATTATGGAGTATGCTGATATACAGTATGCTAATAATGAGTTTGCAGAAATGCAATCTGATGGTAGATTAGGTACACTCAGAGACTTTTGGAACTCAACTGATAAACTTGAACAACAAACTCTAGAAGATTTAGAACAACAACGAATCAATGCGATTCAGACAGGAGACAGAACAACATTTGATTATTTGTCAGGTGTTAAACGTAATAACAGTAAACACTTACAACGATTATTATTCAGGCAACTAGAAAATAACTTTGCAAGTGTTGAGAGTGATTTTCTAAACTTTGCTAGAGATGAAGCTGGTGTACAGGTAGGTGCTAATGTTAAAGAGCTTTACGCATTTAGAGCACATGAATGGTTAAGACAACATGGCATAAGTCATAAGTCTCCTACCGGCATGAAAGTTCTTATGCTATTTGATTCTAAATCAGCTACTAAAGAATACCAGTTTAAACTTGAAAGAGATAAACTAAACTCAGAAAAGGATGAAAGAACTAATACTGAAACATTACGTAGTGAGTGGGGACAATCTTTAGGTCCTAACTATACTGCTGACGATCAGTACCAAGCAGCACAGACTCACGTAAAAGGTATTGTATTAGACCGCATGGGTATGCCTGCTACAAGTAGAAGTGGCTCGCTTGCACCTAGCACAACTATTAATCCATTACCATCATTTGTAGAGTGGGCTAAAACACAAGCTTACTCTCCTCGGTATCGTGATAATCCAGACTTATTTAAAAGAGAAGTTCTTGGTATAACTAACGGACAGAATGGATACATACTACCTACATCAAGAGGTAATGAAAAACCTACACCTATATTTGATAAGCTTGAGTATCTCGAAGCTGAGATCATGGGTGAGTTTGGTAAGGTAAACAAAGACTTACGTGATGAAGAAAAACTTGTTACTAAAGCAAAAGAAAGATTAGATGCTAAACAAGCTACTGAGACTATTGCTAGTGGTAAGTACGAAGAAAACTTTAACTCTATTTATCAAGATATAAAAGATGCTACGCCTGCTGGTAAAAAAGTGTACTATAATTTTCTACACTTTCATGCAGCAGATGGCATGAGTCAGAACACAGTTAATCATGTATTACAAGCTGCTCAACAAGGTGACTTTTCTCAGTTTATATTTAGATATGATAAGCTGACTAAAGAAGAAAAAGAAGGAACTGTTTTACTTCCATTTAAAAAAACAATGGATGCTCTTGAGCAAGTAGCTGGTAGCTATGATGCAATCGAAAGTAAAATTAAAACAGATGTATCTTCTAAAATTACTGCTGCTGTAAAAGAAAATATGATAGATCAAACTAGGCACGATACAGCTACACAAGCTGCTGAAGCTGCACAGTTATGGTTCTATAATAAATACAGAGCTAACAGTAAGATAGAAGATCCTAATGATAGATACATTACTACACTCGAACAACTCGAAGATCAACTTGGTCTAGGAGAAGCACCTACTGACGGTATTGTAGGTAAAGGTTTATTTAAAAATAGACCCGGTGCAACTGGTGAAAACAAAACTGTATTTGTAATGTTTAGTGACGCTGATGCTCGTGGTGAAACTATGGGTGAGCGTGGTATAGACGGACTTATACAGCAAGGTAAATCAGTGCCTGCAATCTTATCACAAAAGAATCTTGTTAGTAATGGTGAGACTAGATTATTAGCTGAAGCTGCGTTACGTGGTACAGATAATATAGTACTACCTAAAAACTTAAAATACATACTAAATAATTATTATCCTAAAGGAACTAATGCACATCATGTCATTAATCAATACTTAGGATTACAAGGATTTAAAACAAACATGCCAGCAAGTGCTCATGATTTTGCAGAATATGTGTCTGGAGGATCAGTAAAGTATGATAACATGGCAGCTGCATTAACTAAGCAGTACATTGAAAACAGTGGTTATTCAAGACAACGTGTACCAAAACCAGCTTGGATGACACTAGCCAATCCAATTTATCAGGATTTACTAAGGCGACAATACCCAGAATATTATAATGAATGAAGAAGAACTACTTATAGAGGAAGAAGATCAGACTCTACCAGAGAGTGAGCTGACTCTTGAAGAACCTATACCAACTAACGCAAAACAGTTATACCCTTCTGCATTCGGTGCTTCATACGGTAACAGTACTGTCGACCTTAGTGATAAGGCTAACAAAGACAAGATGTTAGAAGAGTACCGAGAATGGTTTGGTATGGACAAAGGAGAACAACGTGATAACATAGGTGAAACTTTTCACCAGAAATACTATAATATGTCTTATCCGGATAAAGTAGCAGCTCAACAGCAAGCTATGTCGGATGATCCATATTATAATCCTGTTAAAAGATTACAGAATGTATTTCAAGGTTTATCAGTTCCCGGTCTAGCATATGCTGATTTTGCTAATGATGCTCTTGGTACACTTGTACCCGGATATAATACATTAGATGAGAAATGGGATAAAGCTACACAGCTTGACAACCCAATACATCAAAAACTACGTAGCGTACTTTCTATTGTACTACCATCTATACATGCTGGTGGTAAGATACAGGGAGGAGTAAATACATTTAACGCAGGCAAGCCATGGTTTCAAAGGCTTACTAACACTGTAGTAGCACAAGGTTTAGGAGACGCTGCTATCGTAGGTCTTAGTGACGTTGGTGAAGAAAACAACGTAGCTCAAACATTAGCTGATAATGTGCCCGGTCTATTTGGACCAAAGGGTAGAATACCTTTACCAGAGTGGGTAGTTACTAAAGATAGTGACAGCCCTGCTGTAAGAAAAATGAAGAACATGCTAGAGTCAGCACCCTTTGCTGTCTTTGGTACAGTCATCGGAGCTGGTGTAGATAAGCTAGCTGGTAGAAAAATGCTAGATTGGATGGAACCGCTAGATGATTCTGCTCTTCAATACAAACAAACACAACTTGAGTTAGGTGGTGATACTGATAAAATTGTAGAGTTACAAGAAATTAGAACACAACTATCTCTTGGTAGTAAAAACTTAAGTAAGCAGAATGAAAACATTTTAATCAATAGACAACTCGAATTAGAAAACGAGCTTGGTATTATTGATAATATGGATGATGCTTCACGTATAGCTGATAATGCTGCACAACAAGAATCACAAGAAGCTGCAATACGTAAGATAGAAAACCCAGATCAGCTAGAATTATTTGATGGCTTTGATGGTGACATAAACCCCGGTATATTAGATGAGGCATCTACAACTAGACAGACACCTCCTCCCGGTAATGTAGCACGTAATATGGCTGATACTACAGCTATTAAAACTGGTGCGTCAGAAGGCGACCCTGCTCCTATTATTACAGAAGCTATGAGAAGAAAAGGACTTATGGTAGGTCCCGGCTCTCGTGGTGCTGTGATGGGTGTAGCAGAAGAAGCTAGAGATATAGGTAGATTTAATGCTGTTGTAGATGGCTTTAGATTTAGTACTAAACAAATGAATGCTGCTGCTTGGGATATATACACAAGTATTATGGCAGCTGGTAACATGGATGAAGTTAGAGCTTTATTCTATGATAACAGAGATGTAAAAAACTTATTACTTGGTAGATTTAAAGTTGATGTAATTAACGAAGAACAGGCACGTGCAGCTGCATTTGCTATGAGAGATCTAGTTGATAGATTTTTAGGTAGAGAAGTTACACAAACATCTGCAAGAGTTATGGATACATTAGGTAGAGAAGCTAATACTATGGCTGAATCTTTACAACAAATGCAACCATATGTAGATGAGCCACATGTGATGGATCTTGTTATTGATAAAATGCAATTCCTTATGGATGAGTATGGTCTTAATAAGTATATATCTGGTTGGCAATTACGTAACAAAAACTGGTTTGACCAAGTACCTCCTAGAGACTTAGATCAAGTTATAGAAAATTTAACAAGTGAGTTTATTACAGCTGAAAATGCAATACATGCAAAAAATATTAAGTTTACTAAACTACTTAAAAAACTTAAGAATGATAATCCTTTAGTATTACGTCCATTAATGGATGCGTTTGCACATACAAATGGTGACGTAGATACTTTAGCAAAACTACATACATGGGCAGCAGATCAGATTACACCGTTAGGTATGTTAAAAAGTCCTGATCCTAAACAATTAAACTTGTTTGCTAGAAGTGCGTGGAGTGTTGTATACAATAATGTATTATCAGGTTTATCTGCATTTAGAGCTGGTGTTGGTAATGGTACACAATTAATACTTAAACCAATTACTGCTGTATTAGGTCATGGTTTTTATGGCATGACAGACGACTTTGCAGGCTTAAAACGTACCTTCTATTATAATGGTGCAGTTTTTGAGACTAACCGTAGAGCTTTGTCTGATGCGTTTACAATGATGAAGAAAGCTCATCAAGATCCTGACATGATGATTAAAGCTTATCGTAAAGACTTTGTGTTTAAAAGCGATAGAGCTTGGGATATCATGGAGGATATGCGTAAAGTATATGAAGCTGAAGGTAACTTTGGTAGAATGATACAGTTAGATACAGCTACCAGACTGAAACAGCTTGGACAGTTTAAATGGATGAGATATGGTATGACCGGCATGGTCTTTCCTGACGTCTTTACATCTACTCACTTAGCACACTATCTTTCACGTACTAGAGCTTACGATGATGTCTTTAGTGATAAAGGGTTTGCTGATTGGACTGAAATATTTAAAGCTGAAAGAAACCATTACAAGTCTATGTTTGATGATAATGGTTTAATTAAAGATCAAGTACTCCGAGCTACTGCTGGAGAAGTACAGCTTAACTTAGATGATGGTTTAGCACGTTGGATTAACCAAGGTACTACTGCATATCCTTTTGTTAAGTTCTTAATGATGTTCCCACGTACAAGTAGTAACTATATTAAAGCTGCTGCATCGTGGACTCCTATTAGTCTGATACCCGGAATCAATAAATATAGCAAAACATTATATGCAAAAACAGATGATGACATTGCTGCTGCTTTATTAGAGCACGGTATTGACATGGCTAGAACACCTAATGCTCGAGTAATATGGGAAAACCTAAGAGCTGAGTATACAGGTAGAATGGCATTTAGTAGCATGTTAGTTGGTTCGCTATGGCAATATGCTATGGCTGGTAACATACGTGGTAATGGTCATTATAATGCGTCACGTAGAAACAAGGAACGTAACCAAATGGGTTATGAACCTAAGACTGTACGAATCGGTAACTCTTGGGTAAGTTATGAAGGTATCATAGGTATCGAACATATACTTGCACCTCTTGGAGACATGGCATATTATGCTAGAGACATGGATGAATCAATGCTTGAGAATTTCACCTCTAAGCTTACATGGACCGTGGCTGCTACATTCCTTAACCAAACACCTTTACAGGGCTTAGAGCCGCTTATATCGGTGACTAACGGTGATTTAACAGGATGGAGTAGACTGACTGCAAACACACTTAGATCTTTCTTACCACTATCTGGTGGAGCTGGAGTACTTAGCAATGCTATTACATCATCACAGAAAGATATCGAAGCAGAGATTACTTCTGTAATTAAAAACAGACTACCCGGATTTTCAAGTACACTACCAGAACAAATAGATATATGGACAGGTCAACCTCTTAATGATGTCGACAATCCATTTTTAAGAGTATTAAATTCTATTAGTCCTGTACAAGTTAGTGGTACTCGAGAGCCTTGGAGAGTCTGGTTACAAGAAACTGGTTGGAATGGATTATCTATGTTAAAAAAAGATTCTACAGGATCTTACGAGTATACTCCTGACGAACGTGAGCTAATCAATAAGTATATTGGTGAGCAACAGATGTTTAGGCAGTTAGAACGTATCATTAAAAATCCAAGATACCAGAAAGAGATAGAACAATTAAAATTATATCGTCAAAATAATTCTGACTTTAGCGAAGAGCGTATCAAATTACATACAGAAAAATTACCTGTATTTAAAGAGATAAACAACATTGTTAAAAATGCTCAAAAAATAGCAGAGCTTAGATTATTACGAGAAAGACCTGATATTGAATCAGTTATACTAAATCAGCAACGAGCTAATCAAAGTATGAGTGAAGGAGATGTACAGGGTGCAATTCGAGCACAAAAACGAAACGAAGCCACTCAAGAATTACTTAACATGAGGAGATAGCATTTATGAGTGCTGTTACACAAAATGAATATACTGGTAATGGTTCCACCACCACTTACTCTTTTACATTCCCATATCTTAAGACATCAGACATAAAAGCAAGTCTTGATGCTGTCGCTACTACGGCTTTTACATTAGCCAATGCTACGACACTACAATTTAATACTGCTCCAGCAAATGGAGTCAAAATCAAAATATTTAGAGAAACCGGTGTTGACAATCTAACAGCTACATTTTATGCTGGATCTGCAATTAAGTCAGAAGATCTAAACGACAACTTTACACAAAACCTATTTGTTACTCAAGAGGTAAACCAACGTTATCTAAGTACACTCGGGGGTACTATGACGGGTGACTTGGCTTTAGGTGAAGATGCTAAAATTATATTTGAAGGTGCAACTGATGATGCACATGAAACTACATTAACAGTTGCAGATCCTACAGCAGATCGTACAATTACAATACCTAACGTATCAGGTAACGTAGTTACTACAGGTGATACTGGAACTGTTACATCTACTATGTTAGCTGACGGCACAATCGTTACAGCTGACTTAGCTGATGACGCTGTTAGAACTGCAAAAATATTAGATGGTAATGTTACAACTGGTAAGATAGCAGCTGATGCAGTTACTGGTGCTAAGATAGCTGATGACCAAATCAACTCTGAGCATTATGTAGACGCATCTATTGATACTGCACATATAGCAAACAGTCAGATTACAAATGCAAAGATGGCTGATAACTCAGTCAATACTACAGAACTTGTAGACGACGCTGTTACAGCTGCTAAATTAGCATCTAACTCAGTTGTATCTGCAAGTATTGTAGATGGTAGTATAGTTGAAGCTGATATAGCTAACAATGCTATTACCAATGCTAAGATGGCAGATGACTCAGTTGGAGCTGCGGAGTTAGTTGATACTTCTGTAGGTACAGCTGCTCTTGCATCGAATGCTGTAACACTTGCTAAGATGGCTGACAACTCTGTTGGTACATCTGAGATAGTTGATGCAGCAGTTACTACAGCTAAGATAGCAGACAATGCTGTTACAATGGCAAAGCTTGCTAGTGGTACATTGCCTACAGATATTACTGTAGCAAGTGCTAACTTAGTAGATGGTACAGTCGCTACAGCTGATATAGCTGACAACGCAATTACATCTGGAAAAATAGCAGCTGGTGCTGTTGATTCTACAGATATAGGTAATGGTGTTATAGATACTGTTCACATAGGTAGTTCTCAAGTTACAACTCCTAAGATAGCTGACAGTAATATAACTACAGCTAAGATCACAGATGCTAACGTAACCACAGCCAAGATAGCAGATGATGCTA